>Ga0315273_10001808_pt1 | contig 24708 bp, 16 predicted proteins | sample YL17G02_0_MG_FD_205753 | JGI IMG/M metagenome (GOLD analysis project Ga0315273, IMG submission 205753) | Sediment microbial communities from Yellowstone Lake, YNP, Wyoming, USA - YL17G02_0 | ecosystem: Environmental > Aquatic > Freshwater > Lake > Sediment | place: USA: Wyoming | collected... | reverse complement strand
TCACAACATTTTGATAAGCTCTCGTCATAAATTTTTGCATACCGTTCCCTTGTTTTTTGGAATTTTTCTAATTTCTTAAGCTGGCAAATTCCTATTGCCGCCTGCAGATCGGTCAAATTATACTTAAATCCTTGCATTACCATTTCTGACCTGATTAATTTTTTACCCCCGCGATACCTTTTCCATGCTTCAGTGTTTGTTCCGTGAAGTCTAGCAACTTTAATGAATTTAGCTATTTTGAGATTATCAGTTGTAACCATTCCGCCTTCAACCGATGTCATGTTTTTGTTCGGATAAAAACTGAAACAGGCTAAAGAGTTTTTCAATCCGCCAATCATCTTTCCTCTATAACAGGAAGCGACTGCATGAGCGGCGTCTTCTACTATTGTTAAATTATATTTTTTGGCAATAGAAAAAATTTTGTCCATTTCGCAAGACAATCCACCGAAATGGACGGGAATAATAGCTTTAGTTTTTTTAGTAATAGCCGCTTCTATTTTATTGGGATCAATGTTTAGTGTAATTGGGTCGATATCAACCAAAATCGGTTTGGCGCCAACATACTCAATGGCATTAACAGTTGCTACAAAAGTAAGGGGGGTAGTGATAACTTCGTCTCCGGGACCGATATTTGAAGCCAATAGCGCCAGATGCAATCCTGCAGTGCAAGAGCTGACTGAAACTGCATATTTTGCTCCCACATACTCCGCAAAAAGTTTTTCAAACTCTTCACATTTTGGACCCATGCCAACCCAGCATGAATCCAGGACTTCTTTGACCGCCTTCAATTCTTTTTTATCAAATGACGGCCTGCCAAAGACTATGAATTTTTTGTTGTTTTTCATTTTGTCCACCAGTGATAGATTGTGGTAATTTTTTTAATCTCAAATCCAGCGTTCTGATAAAGCCTCTCTGCCAATTTGTTATCTGCCTGAGTGGTTACCATTATCTTGGAAGCACCAGATTTAAACAAATTTCCTAGCGCACGGTCTAATAACATGCTGGCTACTCCTCGACCTTCGAATACTGTTTTGGTCTTTACTAGAGATATTCGGCCAATACCTTTATCCATAATATATCCAATAATTCCAGCTACTTGTCCGTCTATCATTTCAATAGCTATCTCTCCCTGGTCACTGTTTATGATTTTATCGGCCCAGATTTCATACATATCTTCCGCGCGAATCTTAAAACGCGGATCATAATAAAATCGGCTTATTGGAACCAAACTTCTTGAAATCATTTTTATTTCGACAGCAATATTATAATTACTGGCAGCTACCTCTTTATTGAATATACGAATGTCTCTTGTTCGTCCGTCACCTTTTCTCTTCCAGTTTTCTTTTGTTAGCTCATATTCTGCATGTCCTCCTACCGACAAAATATGTTTATTTTTTTTAAGTTGTTCGCATACCCAACCTTTCGCATCACAAAATACATAAACGCAGTCAAATTTCTTATCATGAAATTCTTTCACAAATTCGTCTGCAGTTTTTCCTTCCAAAGGCTTTCCCTGATGGGAACCAATTTTATATCCGAAAAATTTTGAGTCCCAATCAAGTTCTTTTATCATTTTTTGTTTTTAAAAGATTTATAAATAATGCTCCCAATTTTTTTGCGGAATTTGCCATGGTTCTGTCTTTGTATTTCTCAAAGGCGTTAAGAGCTAATTTTCTGCCTGTTTCCGGGTTTTGGAGCGCCAGTATAAGTTTGTTAGCCAGGTCGTCTGCATTGCCGGGCTCTGCCAGTATACCCGTCTCTCCGTTTTTGACAACATCGGGAATTCCGCCTACATTTGAAGCTACGATAGGGATTCTTGAAAAGAATGCTTCAAATAATATCATACCCTGGCCCTCCCATATGGAAGGAAAGACAAAAATGTCGGAAATCGCCAAAAGTTCTGGAGTATCTCTTCGACTGCCTAGAAACTTAACTCTGTTTGATATTCCAAGTTCCTCGGATCTTTTTTTTAACTCCTGTTCCAGCCGTCCATCACCCACTATCAAAAAGTGAACATTTTTTTCTTTTGCCAAAACCTTGGGCGCTGCATCCAAAAGGACTCTGTGGCCCTTTTGCGAGATTAGTCTGCCTATTGTTACAACTATTCTGTCCTCAGGTAATACGCCCAATTCTTCTTTAAACTTATTTTTGTCTATTTTTAGATTTATAAATCTTGTCTCATCTACGCAGTTTGTGGGTATTTCAACAATTTTTCTTACCGGAAATTTTATCACCTTTTTTGCATATTCGGTTATGGCAGCGGTGGGGCAAATGCATGCGTTGGTAATATATCGCAATAGTTTGTTGACCACGATATATTTTTTTTGAAGGTTCGGAATAATATTTTGTATTGCGGTTGTAATAACTGGGACTCCCGCCAAAAAGGCTGTTATGCGTCCGATAGTGTCCGCCATAAAAAGTTGAGTAAAAACCACGTCAAATTTATTTTTTCTGATAAGCCTATATAATTCAAACCATTGCGGCAAATCCCAGAAATTTTTAAAAGAAAATTTTGTTAAATTTACATCCTCTCTAAAATCTTTTTTACTAAAAAATGAGGTTGGCCGCGTAAATAAGGTGGCGACAAAGATTTCAAATTTATCTCTATTCATTGAGTTGGCGAAATTAATGGTGAGCCTTTCAACTCCTCCCAACCCCAAATCGTTTATGAGAAACAAAACTTTAATTTTGGTAACATTTTCTGTCATGCGTATGAAAATAGAAATATTCATGTTATTGTATACTGCAATAAGCAAGAAATCAACGTATTTATATGAGTTTTTCAATAAAAACTGTTGCCGGCGAATATGTCCAAAAACGTTTTCCCCACGCTTCTACTTCAGAAAAAGAAAAAATTATAAACGACTGGACGAACAAAATATCAGATTCACAAGCCTTGGTGGTAGATTTCAAGAGGCGAGTGGGAGATCCCAGGGATAAAAAGATTCTTGATGTGGGTTCGGGCAATGGCGGTGTTAGCATTGCTTTTGCTTTAGCGGGCGGGGAAGTTTGTGGCATTGATGTTGAGAAAAATTTGTATGAAATTTCGGTGAAATTTGCGGAAAGCCGTGGGGTCTCCATCAAATTTTTTCTATACGAAGGTTTTAGGTTGCCGTTTGAAGACGATTTTTTTGATTACGCGGTATCGGTGAGCGTATTGGAGCACACAACCGATCCAATAAAATATTTATCTGAAATATTGAGAGTAACTAAACCGAAGGGCAAATTATATCTCGCTTTTCCCAATAAATTTTGGCCGAAAGAAACACACACCGGTTTATGGTTTTTGTCTTACTTGCCGAATTTTATGCAAAATAAATTAACATCTATTTTTCATCGGAGCCCACTCAAAGATCATAACTTGCACTTTTATTCTTATTTCGGTTTGGAACGCATGATCGACCGGATAAAAGCCAATGGATCGTATTGGCGCATTGTTCCAGAGCGAGGTGGGACGCAAAACTTTGTAAAAAAAGCTTTCAAAAAAATACTTAACTTTCTCGATCTCCCTTACAAAACATTTCTATCCCACATATCGGTAATTCTGGAAAAAGTTGATTAAATTTTTCTTGCAATCGTACTTGAAATCAGTCATCATGTATAAGTCAGATTAAATCACATAATATCAAATTATGGCGAAAGTTGCATTTGTACAAAACTTGGATTTTGAATATCTGGGAGTGATGTATTTATCTGCGGTGCTTAAGAAATATAATCACCAGACGGAAGTTTTTATAGGTAGCGATGCCAAGAAATTAGCAAAGGAAATAAAAAATTACAGTCCGGATCTGGTGGGTTTTCCTTGCACTACCGGACTGCACAACTGGTGTTTAAACGTTGCTCAGGAAATCAAAAAAACAATTCCGGCAAAAATTATCTTTGGCGGTCCGCACCCCACATTTTTTCCGGAAATGATTGAACATAGCGCAGTGGATATTATCTGCAGGGGAGAGGGTGAGGGAGCCGTTTTAGATATAGCCAATAGCATTGATAAGGACGAGGATTATTTGCAGACTTTAAACTGCTGGTTTTCCGTGAATGGAAAAGTCATAAAAAACGATGTCCGACCGTTAATCCAGGATCTTGATAAGTTGCCTTTTCCCGACCGGGACGTCTATGAAAATAAATATTCTTACTTAAAAAGCAGCCAAAAAATTATCATCGCAGGCCGGGGCTGTCCCTTTAATTGCAGTTATTGTTTCAACAAGGCTTTAAGGGAAATTTATCTGCATAAAGGCGCCTATGTGAGGAGAAGGTCGGTAGACAACACTCTGAAAGAGATTGATTCATTAAAAAGTAAAGAAAACGTAAGGTCAATCTATTTTCAAGATGACACTTTCTTTTTTAATAAAGATTGGCTCAAGGAGTTTTCGCTTGAGTATAGAAGAAAATTCAACCTTACTTACATTTGTCTCTTAAGGATAGAGAATATTGATGAAGAAACCGTAAAGTTACTAAAGGATTCACATTGCAAGAACGTCTTCTTTGGGCTGGAAAGCGGGTCCGAAGAATTAAGATTTAAATGCCTGAAAAGAAGAATTTCTGACGCCCAAATTATCGAGGCTGCCCGGCTGCTTAAAAAATACAAAATAAAATTTCGTACCTACAATATGCTCGGGTTGCCCGGCGAAACCATTGAGGATGCTTTTAAAACCGTTGGAATCAATACCCGCATAGGAACAGATTACCCCTGGTGTTCATTGCTCTATCCTTTCCCTGGGACAGAGATTTGCTCTCTTGCTCGTGAGCAGAATCTTATTTCCGATGGGTTGGACAGTGGCGCGCATATATCCTTTTTTAAATCCAGCGTTATAAAATCAAAATATCAAAATGAATTTGCTAATCTGCAAAAGCTTTTCTTTTTTGCCGTAAAATTCCCCCAACTTAACAGAATAATAAAAAAGCTGATCAGGGTGCGGCCTAATTTTATGTTTGACCTACTTTTCTTGGTTAGTTACGCCTGGTGTTATTTTGGAAGTGAAAACCTAACTCTTCGTGAAGTGATAAACAAGGGATTAAGAAATGTTTCTAAATTCTATTTTAAATCTGATTGATTTCAAACTATTAGAAAAGCGAAACTTTTACAAAATCCTCTGTTGTGATAACTTTATCATTATGAACCTTCATTTAATGAAGTTTGTAGATAAATACGCTGGCCGGCTTATCTGTACCGGTTTAACCTGCATTGAGTTTTTTGTAAGGTCTTTCAGGAAAAAGTTTGAATTAGATCCGAAAAATGTCAGGAATATTTTAATAATAAAGTTCTGGGGAATAGGGAGCATCATTTTATCTACGCCCCTAATTGTCGCATTGCATGATAAATTCCCCGAGGCGGAAATTTCTTTCCTGACTCTTAGAAAGAATAAAGAGATGCTAAATCTCCTTCCTCATGTTAATAAAATAATTACTTTAGATATTGATCATGGATATTTTAATTTTATAAAGAGTTTTGTGAAAAGCGTTTTGGAGATGAGAAGGATGAAACTGGATATAGTTTTTGATCTGGAGTTCTTCACAAGATTTTCTGCCATTGTGACATATTTCTCGGGGGCGAAAGAAAAAATAGGTTTTAAAGCATGGGAAGTTTGGAGGGGAAATCTGCACACAATTGGAATCCCGTTTAACAGGTATTGGCATATTAAGCAAAATTTTTTCAACCTAGGGACGGCTGTAGGAATATCTCCCAATTCGGAACTAGAACTTTCAGAACCTGAACTGGGGGATGCCAAAGGAGGGGCCGATTCTTTATTGCGGGGATATAATCTAAAACCAAAGGAATACATTTGCATGAATCCCAATGCCGGGGAACTCGCATTATCTAGGAAGTGGCCGAAGGAAAATTTTGCGGAGCTTACTAAAAAAATCTTGGAAAAACAAACTGAAGTTAAAGTTGTATATCTGGGGAGCTCCAAAGAATCTGAATACGTAAAGTCGATAATTTTGTCAATTGGACCGAATCCTAAACTGATTGATTCGTCCGGGGAATTAAGCCTTAAGGAATTGCTGATTGTGCTGAAAAATGCAAAACTTCTCGTGTCTAACGATAGCGGACCCTTGCATCTGGCCGTTGCCCTAAAGACTCCAACCGTTTCTTTTTTTGGGCCAGAGACACCTGTTTTGTACGGCCATTCTGGCAAAAATAATATAGTTTTTTTTAAAAACTTGGATTGCAGTCCGTGCATAAACGTGCACGAGACAAAAACCCATCATTGTTACAAGAAAATACCGGACTGCCTCAACATGATTACGTCTGCGGAAGTGTATGCTGAAATAAAAAAGTTAATAGGCTAACAGATGACTAAGAGAAATTGCAAAATATGTGGTAGCAGCGATATTGAAATAATTGACATTGGTACAGACAGCTTCAAAGCCGCCGAGTGCAAAAAATGCAATTTCATTTTTGCTACAGAGGACGACTCTAAGAGCCAAAGCTATTCAAAAGATTACTACAAAGCTTGGGGACTCGTGGAAGATGATATCCCGGCTCAAACTGATTTGATGAAAAAAGCCACCTTCACAAAAAAACTTCTAGAGATAGAGAAGTTTACCCGACCCGGACGGGTATTGGATATAGGATGCGCCAACGGCAATTTCCTTGAAGTTGCCAAAGGTAGGGGATGGGAGACTTATGGTGCGGAAATTTCGGATTATTCATCTGCCGGAGCGGAAGAAAAAATAGGCAATAATATCTGCCGGGGCGATTTTTTGAAAGCCGAGCTCAAGAGTAATTATTTTGATCTGGTAACCATGTTTGATGTTATTGAACATTTCGAAAATCCAATCCTGGCTTTGTCAAAGATAACGGAAATATTAAAGCCAGATGGTTTGTTGTGTATCGTTACCCCTTCTCTTGACAGTTTTTCTGCAAAAGTAATGGGATCGAAATGGATCAATTACAAAAAAGAACATCTCGCGTATTTTTCCAAAAAAAGCATTTCCAATCTTCTAAAAAAATACGGTTTCGAAATACTCGAGCTTAAGTCAAACACCAAGTACTTGAATGCGGGATATATAGAAACACAGCTCCAAATCTATAAAACCCCAATTTTAAGCAGCCTTATGAGAATAATCAGCAAGTTTATGCCGAAGAAGTTAAAAAATATCAATTTCAACGTTTATACCGGAGAACTATTTTTGCTGGCGAAAAAAGTTAGATCAAAAAAAATATTGCTTCTGAATCCGCCCGGAAGAAATTTATATATAAGAGATTATTACTGCAGCAAAATATCACAGGCTAATTATATCATTCAGCCGATAGATTTGCTTGTAATGAGTTCTGAATTTAGAGGCGAAGATTATAAGGTTGAACTCGTAGATGCCATCGCGGGGAAAATTTCTTCGGAAGAAACTTTGCAAAAAATAATTGATTTTAGTCCAGATTGTATCATAACTTTGGTCGGAGCCGTTTCGTGGGAAGAAGATTTGGAATTCTTAAAAAGACTTAAAAAGGCCGTAAATTGTAAAATTATTGGCTCGGGAGATATTTTACGCGAGGATTCAAAAAAGTATCTGGATTTGGGGATATTTGATGCAATTGTGACTGATTTCACTACTAAAGAAATTGAAGAATTCATTAAATCAGAAACGAAAAAAAAAGTTGTATTGCCCAAAAATCCAACCAGAGAATTTAATCTGTCGGGCAATCCTTACCACGAACTATTTTTGAAATATCACTATAGATACCCGTTCACCGTTTCCGGTAAATTTGCTACGGTCCTTACTACTTATGGCTGCCCGTTCAAATGTAGTTTTTGCATCATGAGCAAGCTTCTGTATAAAGAAAGGCAAGTGGAAAATGTAATGATGGAACTCAGGTACCTCAAGTCTTTGGGAGTAAACGAAATATTTTTTGTAGACCAAACGTTTGGTACAAATAAACCGAGGACGAAAGAACTACTGAGCAAGATTATAGAAGAGAAACTCAATCTGAGATGGTTTAGCTTTTCAAGAGTGGATATGCTGAATGAAGAAATGCTCCACCTCATGAAAAAATCTGGCTGCAATACCCTGCTCCTCGGAGTTGAATCTGGAAGCGATAAAATTCTCATGAGTTACAGGAAGGGGTATACAAGAGAAGATATAAAAAGGACATTAGAAATTTGCCATAGGCTCGAGATAAAAACATTAGGCACATTTATTTTTGGATTGCCGGACGAAACTCTGGAAACAGCGAACGAAACATTGCAATTCATAAAAGAATTACCTCTGGACTACGCCTCATTTAATGTGGCGGTGCCAAGAGCCGGTACGGATTTGAGGGAGCAAGCAATCTCCCTTGGTTTAGTCGGCAAAGATTTTGTAACCATGGACCAATCGGGGACGGAAATTGCCATGAGGACTCAAAAACTTTCGCAGGAAGAGGTGAGGCAAATCAAAAGGAAAGCTGTATTCAGTTTTTATTTCAGGCCCAAATATATTTTGAAAAGGCTCTTTAGCATAAGATCATTTTATGAATTGCAACAAAACTTGCTTCATGCAGTTCGTTTATTTAAACTTAACGAATAAAAATGGATAACAGATTCAAATTCATTGCCATAATTTTTGCAGTAGTATTCGTTACTTCTGGAGTCAGTATTGTGTACATGCATCACGTTGCGGCTAATTCAAATACAGAACAAGCGAAGCTGTATCCAGCCGCAAGCGATGGAATGGGTGGCGTAACGATTGACAGCGTCATTTTGGCGGAAAATATCATTAATCACCATGTATTTTCCAGAAGCTTGGAAGCTCCTTTTGAACCGGATGTTTGGCGCACTCCCGGCCACCCAATTTTCGTGGCTGCTGTCTATTATGTCTTTGGCGATTTTTACTCGGTGTTGGTTGCAAATATCTTACTCCTGTTTTTCACGGCTGTTCTAATTTTTAAAATAGCTGAACATCTCATGCCTCAAAAATTGGCTCTGGCTGTCAGTCTTCTATATGCTGTTTTGCCAGATTCACTGCTTTCTACTTCTGCTCTGTTTAGCGAAAACCTATTCGTTTTGGTCTTGATCCTTGCCGTATATGTGCTGTTTTTCTCAAAAATAAAAAATATTTATTTGAAGTGGGCTTTGACCGGCCTTCTTTTGGCCGCGACCGTTTATATACGGCCGGCTTCGCAATACATATTGTTGTTTTTCATACCGGCTTACTTCATTCTTTTTTTAAAAAAGAGCGAAATAACTCGCAAACATTTTATTGCCGCGGGTCTTCTCATTCTTGTATTTCTTGGCACAATGTCTCCTTGGTGCATAAGAAACAGAGAAGAAACAGGCATTTGGAGTTTTAATTCTGCCGGAGCTTTTGTGCTCTTTTACCAAGCTGCTTGGTTTTATCAGGCCATGCACCCTCTTGATCCCCTCAAGGCTCTGCATGCACTTGAAGATATGGCAGGGATTCCCAGGGGCCCTGTTCCAGAGGAGTCCAAGTATTCTCATACTTTGCAAACAGTCGCTTTGCAGGTTATATTTGCACACCCCTGGAGGTACACAGTCTTTCATTTGAGTGGTTTGGTACCGTTTTTCACATCGACTGGCTCACGTGAATATATGTTATTCGTAAAAAATATGCTGCCGCATGATACGCCAATATCGGAACCGACCTTAATACAAGCTTTAAATCAATTTTCCATCCCGACTCTTATAGTTGTTTTAAAAAATCACGGCTGGACATTGCTTGAAAGCATTTTATGGGCCATCCTGACAATCCTCGCGTTTTGGAGCGCTTGGCGTTCAAAAGATAAAAAGCTCGCCAGAGTGTTCCTGGCTATCGTTATGTATTTTGCTCTCGTTACCGGTCCCATATCCCATGCCCGTTACAGGATACCGGCGGAGCCGTTTTTGCTTATCTGCGCTTTTTCCACCCTGGCTTATTTTGTCAATGAGAAAAAAATTAATTTACATTTCAAATAGCCGGATGCCAATTGAGTTAGCCCATGGGCTGCAAGTCATGCAGATGTGCGAGGCTTTCTCTGAATTTTGCGAAGTCAAACTTCTGGTTCCGAGAAGAATCAATCCAATTAAAGAAGATGTCTTTTCTTATTACAATCTTCAAAAAAAATTCCAATTAAAAAAGATTCCATGTTTGGACTTGATATTTGTAAACGGCAAAAATATATTCTTCTGGATCCAGACTTTGACTTTCCTCTTTTTCACCAAAATTTATTTGTTATTCAAAAAGTTTGATATTTTATACACCAGAGAGCAGATGACCGCCTTGTTTTTTAATGACTTTGTCTTGGAAATTCATTTATTGCCCAGGAAGATAAGGCGAATGCATCTTTATATCTGGGGCAAAGCCCGAAAGCTTGTCGTGCTCACTCCTTTTATAAAAGAACGTTTAATCAAACTGGGCGTTCCGGAGAGAAAGATAATGATAGCTCCGGATGGCGTTAAAATTCCCTCATTTGACATTTCCTTATCAAGGGAAGACGCGAGGAAAAAATTAAATCTTCCTCAAGATAAAAAATTAATAGGCTATGTCGGCATGTTAAGGACTTTGGGGATGGAGAAGGGAATTGATGCGGCCATCGAAGCAATGAGCCTTTTAAAGAGCGAAAATATAAAGCTTGTTTTGGTGGGCGGTTACGAAGCTGATATTAATTTTTATAAAAAAATAGCCGAAAAGTTCGGAATCAAAGATAAAATAATTTTTACGGGCAGAGTAAACCATTCTCTCATTCCGATTTATCTAAAATCTTTTGATATACTCATAGCGCCATTTCCTGAAAACGAGCACTATAGTTTTTACATGTCTCCCATGAAAATATTTGAATATATGGCGAGCAAACGTCCTATAATCTGTACCAAATTGCCTTCTCTTGAATTTATTCTAAAGGATAGTGCCTTTTTTATAAAACCGGGGGATTCTCCAGAACTTGCCGTAAAAATAAACGAGATTTTAGAAAATGCCGAGAGGGGTGAAAATTTAGCCCAAAGGGCTTATAATTACGCCCTTGAATACAGTTGGGAAAACCGAGCAAAAAATATCCTGAGTAATTTATGAAAAATAAAAAAATATTTTTAGCAGTATTTTTTCTTGCCCTTGTTGTCAGGATGGCGTTTTTTACACTTAGTTACATTCACAATGATTACAATCTCAAATTTGCCACTTATAGCAGTGACGGATACGAGGAAATTAGCCAAAACTTACTGCAAGGCCACGGCTTCAGTAGTGACTTAAATCCGCCGTATGAGCCGAATTCAAGGCGCCTGCCTTTATGGGTTCTTACCATTGATTTGTTTGTTCTTATTTTTGGCAGTTATTGGCCGGTCCTTATCCTGCTCATGATTTTGGGGAGCGCCATTCCGATTTTGGGAATGCATATTGCCGATAAGCTGTCTAAAAACAGAACGATTTATTTGGCTACCGGAATATTGCTTGCCCTAGAGCCTTTTGGCATATTTTTATCAACCGTTTTATGTACAGAAACCCTATTTACTTTTTTGTTTCTTTTATCTTTTATTTTTCTGATTCGTTATTTTGAAAACAAAAACCTCAAAGATCTCGTCCTAATGACTTTGTTCTTATCTCTCGCTACTCTTACCAAACCGACGAGCCAATATTTGCCAATACTTGTCTTGGCGCTTTTGATTTATGAATCGTGGGGCCGTCTAAATAAGCAATTATTTTGTCGCGCTCTCGTTGTAAGCTTTATTTCGATTGCTATGCTTTCACCATGGCTTTATAGGAATTATGTTGAATTCGGCAAGTTGGGCTTATCCAGTCAAGTAGGGATTGCCACTTACTTTAGTCTCACATCTACGGTTTTGGCTATTGATAAGCATACTAATTTTGCGACCGAATACACCTCTTTCATCAAAGATCATAATGTGAGCGAGGCAGATATAAACCTTTCAAACGCCGATTATTACGTGGGAGAAGCCTTTAAAATTGTTTCGGAGCACAAAATCGCTTTGGTGGAATCTGCGGCTACAAGCGTAGTGACTTTTTTCACCCATGATGGCATGCTGACTTTCCTTGAAACTATGGGCATCTCGCCGCAAAATTATTTAAGCAAACCAGCTCTCTCGCTCCTTTTTAGTAATCCAAGGGAACTTTTAAATCAAATTATTTCCAATGTGAATTCGCCAACTATACTTGTCTTATTTGGGAGGCTTTGGGCGATATTTTTGGCTCTTTGCTTTTTAATTGGAACCACTGTTTATTTGAAAGCTAAAAAAATCAGCATCCCCGCCCTTGCCGCATTGCTCATCGTTTTATACTTTGCCCTGACTACCACCATAAATGGCTTTGGGGTCAATGCTCGTTACAGAGCACCAGTAAATGTTTTTATATTCACATTTGCTTTGTATGGTTTGATTTATTTGAAGCCTTTTATAAAAAGAACAATAAAAAATTTAGTAATATATGTTATATATTACTCCGGTTTAATCCTTAGGAGGGGCAAAAAATTGGACCGAAGGCTTTTTTGCATCGGATATCACAGCATCTATGATAAGAAGAATGAGAGAAAATTTTTTAAAGAGCTGTATCCAAATATATCAATAAGCACAAAAGAGTTTGAAAAACAACTCACGTTTTTAAAAAAGAATGGTCACACCTTCGTTCACTTCTCTGACTTGAAAAAAGAAGAAACAAAAGATCTGAGAAAACCGACCATAATATTTTTTGACGACGGATTTAAAGATGTAGCAGTAAATGCTTTACCTATTTTGAAAAAATTAAACATTCCGGCGACAGTCTTTATTACCACCGGCCTTATAGACCGTACCTGCTTTATGTGGACTCTTGGCCTGCGCCACTTCTTCCTGAAAAATGGTTTAGCTGAGAGTGACTTAAATCAAAAAATAAAAGAACTTAAAAAGCTCCCAATGTCTAAGATGCAGGAAGAATTAAGAGCTTTATACGCCAAGGATAATTTTGTCCTACGCCCTCCTGATTTTGAAATATTTTTAGACTGGCCAGAAGTAGAAATGCTGTATAAAAACGGGATAGAGATAGGTTCCCACTGTGTTTCCCATTGCAAACTAATTGAACTTTCCACAGATCTCCTAGAAAATGAATTGAATGATTCAAAAAGAGTTATAGAATCAAAAATTGGAGGTAAAGTAGAAGCTATATCTTATCCGTACGGCCGGTTCGATGTTGATGTTGAAAAAGCTTCTAAATTAGCGGGATATTCCTTCGGTGTTTCTACTCAAAGCGGTTTTAACGATTTTCCGAAAATAAGTTCACCATATGCTCTAAAAAAAATATCACCCGAACCAGGTGAAGAATTGCCAATCTTTGCGGCCAGGGTTTATATGCCGAACCTATTTACCTAACTTCAATGGCTTCTAAGGGACAGATCGAAGCCGCTTCTTTCGCCATTTCAGCACAGCTCAAGGGAACTTCGGATTCAGATACACCTTTCTCTGTTTCTTTAGAATTTTTAAGATTAGTACCTTCGTTTTCCAAAAATTCGAAAGCTTCCGGGCAGATGGAAATGCAAAGACCGCAATTGGTACAACTTTCCTTTTTATGTATAATTTTAGCCATAAATTAAATATACACGTTTTATGGATAAAAGCCAAAGAGAAAGATATTTGATAACCCTGGTAATTCCACCTCCGGAATCTATAGACAAACAATATTCACCCAATTTGGGCATCGGCTACATAGCCGCTGTTTTAGAAAATGCCGGATATAAAGTCCAGATTATAGACAGCTTGGCCGAAGGTTTAGACGAAGAGGCAACGGCTCAAAGAGTAGCGGCGTCTGAAGCTGTGGCAGTAGGGCTCACTACCACGACTGATAGCAGATTCCGTGCCATAAAAACGATTCAGCTTATCAAGGCCAAAAACCCAAAGATTTTCATTTTTGTAGGCGGCCGGCATTTTCACCATACGGCAGAATCAGCTTTAAAAAATGTAAAGGAAATTGACGTAGTCATAAGAGGTGAGGGAGAACTGGCTGTTCTGGAACTTTTGGATAAACATTTCGAAGGTGGATCTATTGATGCAATAAAAAGTGTTGTTTGCCGAAAAAATGGATCAATCATAATAAATCCGCTTCAGCCTCTCATTAAGAATTTGGATTCCTTACCTTTCCCAGCGTGGCATTTATTTAAATTGGACCGTTATAATGCCGATTTAGAAGGACTAAGAAGCGGTTTACGTTCCATTGGTGTAATAAGTTCACGCGGCTGCCCGAATTTATGTATTTTCTGCGCCAATGCCTCTTTTTGGAACACACTGAGATTGCGCAGCCCCAAAAATTTTGTCGATGAAATAGAGATGCTCAATAAGAATTATGGTTATGGGGCTTTCAATTTTTGGGACGATACCATGACTATGGTATCCAAACATATCTCGAGCATTTGTGATGAAATCATAAAACGCAAACTGGATATTATTTGGTATGCCCGTGCCCGAGTAAACACCGTCAGCAAAGAAATTTTGGAAAAAATGAAAGAAGCCGGTTGCCGTGTTATAAGCTATGGAGTGGAAAGCGGTAGTCCAAAAATTTTAAAAAGCATTAAGAAAAATATTTCCATCGGACAAATTTTAAAAGCCTATGATCTTTCTTTGGGTTTGGGTTTTAATACCAAAGCTTTTTTTATGGAAAGCTTTCCCGGAGAAACTCTGAAAGATATTGAAATGACCAATGATTTGAAAATCAAACTTCTCATGATAGGCCTAAAACATTTTCGTCCGGTTTACATTACCGATGTGAATAATTGCACCTTGATTTATCCGGGGACCGAAATAGAAACAATTGCCAAAAACGAAAATTTATTATCCAAGGATTTTGATTGGAACAAACAAACATCTTTTCCTTTAAATAAAAAATTTGGCTTTAGTCCTTACATACCGGTTTACCAATCACCAACTTTATCCATAGAAGAAATTATGGATTTCAATCTAAACTACAACAAAAGACCAAGTGTTCTTTTTAAAAAATTTATCTACCACCTATTTCTCATAAGAAATTGGCACAATTTTAGATCGTTTGTTTCGATGCTTTTTCATAAAGCGCAACATTCATAAGACTGAAAAGCAATCTGGTAATCACCTTAGCCGCCACCGTTCCTATGAGACCGAGATAAAATATAAATAGAAACGTGATGATGATCTGAGTGATGGATACTAAAACATTAACAGCATACTGTTCTTTGATTTTTTTCTTGGCTGACAGATAGGTTTCAGCGGGAATAGATGCCATGCCCAAAAGTGAAAGACTGAGTATCTGAGAATAGAAAATAGAATCTAAATATTTTGGGAAAAATATGTGAAAGATATATGGGGCCAAAATTATATAAATGCCTATCATAATAACGCTGGCGCAAAATAACAGTACAATTTTATTTTTCATGCCGGATCGTATTTCCGCATCCTCACGCTCGGTGAATTTTGGAAAAATCAAACTGCTCAGACTTTTCATTGGTCCTTTGATTTGATCAGGAATAGCGATGGCGAAATTATAAACAGCTACTCCTGCTGCCCCTATGTAATGGAACACCAAAACTTGGTCAACATTATTAGCCACTACCAGCAATATGTTCATAATACTCAAGTGTTTGCTATAGCCTAAGGCTTCCGGGTCTACCTTGTTATTGGGCTTATATATTTTTATTACTCGTGTATATAAAATTATGCCGATTAATGTATTTGAAACAAAATAAGTAGTTATAAGCCAAAGAGGCTTGTTGGTTAAAAGTATAGCTACAAATATGCAGAGCGAAGGAAAGAGGTTACCTACAATGCCGAAATAAATAGCACTGCGCTTAAAATCTTTCTTGGCGATAAGATAAGCGTTGTAAAGGTTGGTGCTGTTGAAGAAAGGGGAGAAGGAGCCAACGACAAGCATTGCTGTGCCGATAGAATTGTTGCCATTGACAAAATAATATACAGAGGTGCTCAAAGCTATCAGCATAAAAAGTACGCTCCACCTAATGTTTTTCCAGAAGGTATCATTTAATGTACCTTCATATTCTTGGGTTACGGATCGAGCTACAGCTGTACCCAAACCCGTAAGGGTGAAAGCTCCCAAAATGCTGGCTAGGGATAATATGTATTTATATTCACCATAGGCTTCCTTTGATATAAAATGCGCGAAGCTGATAGCCAAAAGGAATGTTGATACGGAAACAACTATTTGGCTGAAAATACCCCAAAAACCGCCCTTAAAAAGATATAGCATATCGGTTTTGGTATATTTTTCGCTCCAACGCAAAGTAGCAACGACTTTGTTTTTCAGTTTTTCCATATAAGTTTAATGGCAAAATAATAGCAGAAATTAAAGCTTTTTTAAAGTCTTTGATATTTTGATTTATTTTAGTATTATAAGTGATATGTCAAACAATCAATTTCGTTACGTCATATTAGCCGGACTCTTTGCCATCCCGTTTGTGCCGTTCGTGGTTAGCTCTTCTCTTTTCTTTCCCTTCATCACCGGTAAAGCTTTCGTTTTCCGTATTATTATTGAGATCATTTTTGCCTGCTATTTGGTGCTGGCCGTGAGAGATGAATCTTACAGACCCAAGTTTTCTTGGATATTAGGCGCCCTCATAGCGTTTTTGGTGATAATGGGTGTGGCCGACTTTTTTGCCGTAAATCCCTTTAAGGCTTTCTGGAGCAATTATGAAAGAATGGAAGGATATATCACTCTCCTGCATCTTGGCGCCTTTTTTCTGGTGATGGGTTCAATGCTGAAAACTCAAGAGATATGGAACAAACTCTTGGCCACAAGTCTAGGAGCGTCTGCCGTCATGGCTATTTACTCATTCTTTCAATTGGCAGGCAAAATTAATATAAATCAAGGAGGAGTGAGGGTGGATGGCACTTTGGGCAATGCGTCGTATCTGGGCATTTATATGGCATTCCATATCTTTTTCGCTTTGCTTCTTTTTGTCCGTTTCAGGGCCAATTGGCAAAGGATATTAATTGGCATCGTTGCCCTAATGGATCTTGCAGTGCTTTATTTCACCGCCACCAGAGGAGCAATTTTGGGTCTTATCGGTGGCGTCCTTATTACTTTTGTATTTTTGACTTTCAGATCTGAGAAGGGAAGCAAGATAAGAAAAATTGCTGTCATTGGCATAGCCAGCCTCGCCATTTTCGCGGGTTTGTTTTTTGCCTTTAAAAATACTTCTTTTATGCAAAAGAGCCCGGTGCTTCGCAGATTTGCTTCTCTTTCTGTTTCTGAAATTAAGGCTCAGGGCAGATATTTTGTCTGGCCGATGGCTTTGAAGGGTTTTATAGAAAAGCCGATTTTAGGTTGGGGACAAGAGGGCTTTAATTTTGTGTTTAATAAATATTATGACCCGCGGATGTATACCCAAGAACCATGGTTTGACCGGGCACACAGCACTCCTCTGGATTGGCTTATTGCCGGCGGAGCTTTAGGTTTTCTTTCCTATGCCTCCATATTTTTCGCTCTGCTTTTATATATTTTTAAATCTAAAAACGAAGATTTGTCCAAAAGTGAAAAAGCTTTAATGCTGGGCCTAATCTCTGCTTATGTTTTCAATAGTCTTTTTGTTTTTGACCAAATAAGCAGTTATATATTGTTCTTCACCGTCGTTGCTTATATGCATTCTCATGCGCCGGAAGCGGATGTGTCTTTCTGGAATAAAATTTCTGTGAGAATCAAAAAAATACTTGAAAACGAAAGATCAAAACCAATCATAGAAGCGCTCGCATTAGTCTTTACAATAACTATCATATATTTTGTCATTTACGCACCATGGCAGCAGAATAAAAATTTGCTGGCAGTTTTAAAATTAAATAACGAAGGAAAAATCGGGACCATAGAAACTTACACCGAACCTCTTTCCGGGTATGGTATGGGTTTTTCGGAGAGTTTGGAGCACATATCACAAGCGGCCATAAACATAGCAGCAAACCCGAATGCTTCGACAGAATTAAAGCAGGGGCTATTTGATGTAATAGACAAGGCTTTCACAAAACAATTGGGAAAAATTCCCAGTGATGCTCGCTACAGGCTTTTCTACGGGATCTTTCTTTCAAGATTCGGTTGGTATGGCAAAGCTATTGAGCAATTGAAAGAGGCTCAAAAACTTTCTCCCCAGAAACAGCAGATTTACTTTGAATTGGTTAGCAATTTTCTGCTTGATGGCAAAACAACCGAAGCTTTGCAAGCGGCGAAGACCGCCTATGAACTGGAACCTTCATATGAGGAAGCTAAATTTGTGTATGGCCTGACTTTACTTGCTTCCGGAAATAAACCTCTTTCTGATGAAATCTTTAGGAGCATGCCGGCGTCCAAGATAATTTTTGATGACAGATATCTGACTATACTTTTGGCTCTTAAACAATACAACCAGATAATTGAGATGGCAAAAAAAAGAATAGAACTTGACCCCACAACTCTTCAGCACAGGATTACTCTTACTGCCGCTTATCTGCAGGCGGGAAGAAGGCAAGAAGCCATCCGAACTTTGGAGGAAATCATAAAGTTGGAGCCGTCTTTTAAGGAGAAGGGGGAATACTATATAAATGAAATAAAAGCCGGCAGGAACCCGTAATTCTTGGCTTATCCACAGATGATTTGCGTAAAATTGTAGATTGTGCTATACTCGTAAAGTGAGTGTTAGAAAGGTTATTTTCTAACAAATGAATGTCTGCGAAAGCGCCACCGAAAGGTGGCATTTTCGTTTACCTGTCCCAACTATTTGAAATTATAAAAAGACGAGTGTATTATAAACACGTGTTGCGGCGTGACCGGCGGTTCGCACTCACAATAGACATTTGTTTTTGGAGATAGCTTCCGCCGGTCGCGCGGCGACATACAAAATATCAGAAAAAAGGACTAAAAATTATTTTCTTGCAAGACGAGCCTCAGAAAATAATTTTTTAATATTTTTTTCTTAGAAATTTTTCCTGAAAATAAAAAAGTTATCCACACATTTTTGCAAAAAATCATTTACTTAAAATTTTTTTAGCGCCATAATTACATCATGGTCGATCGTTCCAAAGATTTATCGAAATTTTTGGAGCAAGCGCGCTTAAAAATAATTCATTCCGCATCTGCGGGATTTCACTAGAATGGCAAAGAAAAAGAAAGCAACAAAGAAGAAAAGAGCTTAATAACTCTCCCGACGTTTTTAGTCGGGATTCCGGCCGAAAGCGTCGGAATTTTCCCACTTAACAAAAATTCCGCTCTCGTGCGGGATTTTTGTTTCTGTCTTTTTGAGAGGACTGAGAGGGTTATTTGTGTTAATATAGCCCTATTATGTCGTTTTTGAACAAAATATTCGGGGACGGAAGTTCGCGCTATATAAAGGGAATATTACATCTGGTTCCCAAGATAAACAGCTTGGAAGAAACTCTTTTTAAATTACCTGACGAGGATTTGAAAAATAAAACAACTGAATTTAAAGAAAGATTAAAAAGGGGAGAAACTTTGGATGATATTTTACCGGAAGCTTTTGCTACTGTCCGTGAGGCGGCCAGAAGAACTTTAGGAGACAGGCCCTTTGATGTACAACTTTTGGGCGGTGTAGTGATGCATCAGGGGGGTATTGCCGAAATGCGCACCGGTGAAGGCAAAACTTTAGTGGCGACACTTCCGGCATATCTCAATGCTTTAACCGGCGAAGGAGTGCATGTGGTGACTGTCAACGATTATCTCTCCCGTCGCGACGCTGTCTGGATGGGAGAAATCTATGATGCTCTCGGTCTTTCAGTTGGAGTGATTGCCCACGAATCTTCTTTTATCTACAATCCGCAAATCGAAGACAAGGAACAAGACAAAGAGAGAGATGAAAAAGGCTCTTTTCATATCGTGCATGAGTTTTTGAAGCCCTGCAGCCGGGTGGAAGCTTACGAAGCCGATATTACCTACGGCGCCAACAGCGAATTTGGATTTGATTACCTCCGCGACAATCTTGAATATAAATACGAAAAAGTAAGACAAAAAAAGCACAATTTTGTCATCGTCGATGAAATAGACTCAATCCTTATAGACGAGGCGAGAACGCCACTTATTATTTCCGCGCCGGCAGCCGACTCGGACGCTTTGTATAAAAAATTTGCTGGGGTGGCGGAAAGACTTAAGGAGAACGACCACTACACGGTTGATGAAAAAATGCATGCTGTGCTTCTTTCAGACGAAGGCATAAACAAAGCGGAAGAAATTTTAGGCCTCCAAAATATTTATGCTGAAGGAGGCATAAAATTAGTTCATCATCTGGAAACGGCTGTCAAAGCTAAAGCTCTTTACCACAAAGACAAGGATTATGTGGTTAAGGAAGACGAGGTGGTTATCGTTGACCCCTATACAGGAAGGCTTCAACCGGGCAGGCGCTGGTCTGAAGGTTTGCATCAGGCCATTGAAGCCAAGGAGAATGTTAGTGTCCAGAAAGAAAGCAGAACTTTCGCATCGATCACATATCAGAATTATTTCAGAATGTATAAAAAACTTTCTGGTATGACGGGCACCGCTCTCACTTCAAGTGAAGAGTTTTATAAAGTTTACGGGCTTAATACCGTGGCTATCCCAACAAACAAACCGTCAGTAAGGGCCGACAAAAATGACCTTATCTTTCAAACCGAAAACGGCAAACTTTTAGCCATCGCCAGAAAAGTGAAAGAATTGCAAAGAAGAGGCCAACCGGTCCTCATAGGAACAATTTCCATTGAAAAAAATGAATTACTGGGAGAATATTTAAAAAGAGAGGGTATAAATTTTGAGATGTTAAACGCCAAGAATCACGAAAGGGAGGGAGAAATCATTGCTCAGGCAGGCAGAGAGGGAATAGTGACAGTGGCAACTAATATGGCTGGTCGCGGAGTTGACATAAAACTTGGAGGAGCTCCTTTCGAAAAAGAAAAATATGAAAAAGTCAAAGGTTTAGGCGGTCTCTTTGTTTTGGGAACGGAGAGACATGACGCCAGACGCATAGACAATCAGCTCCGTGGCCGCTCGGGCAGGCAAGGCGATCCGGGAGAAACCCAGTTTTTCGTTTCTATGGAGGACCATATTATGAGAGTCTTCGCTGCTGATACTGTTAAAAACATGATGGGCCGGCTCGGTATTCCAGAAGACGAGGCTATTGAAAACAGGCTTATCACGAGGTCTTTGGAAAGCGCCCAGCAAAAAATAGAGGGCCTGAATTTTGATGCCCGCAAACACATTCTTGAATATGACGATGTTTTGAACTTTCAGAGGAAAACTTTTTATGAGCGTAGAAGAAATATTCTTTCGGGCGATGGGAAAACCATCTCGGGTTATCTGGAAAAAATGCTTGAGAATGCCTTGCCAGAAATCAAAGAGATTGTTCTAAGAAAAAAGACTGAACTGGGAGAAGAAAATTTCACAAAAGCTTTCAGAGAACTTAGCTTGCAGACTTTTGATATGTTTTGGGTGGAGCACTTGGAAATGATGGATTATCTCCGAGGCAGCGTTAATTTGCGCGCTTACGGCCAGAGAGACCCCCTGGTTGAATACAAAAAGGAAGGGTTGAGACTTTTCAAGGAAATGGAGGAAAACATCGAGAATGCCATTTTGGGGACTATGACTCGTGTAAACGAATCAACTGTTGATTTGTCTGCCCAGCGCGATATAGAAAATCAAGCGCTCAAAATTACGGGTGTCACAGACACCTCGAATGTCTCAATGCCAAACCAGCACAAAGATATCGGCAGAAATGACCCATGCTGGTGCGGCTCGGGTTTGAAGTATAAAAAGTGCCATGGGAGGTAAAATTTCTGTTATAATCAGAGCGTGATTGAGTTTTTGATACATTTTTTACAGGCAAACGTGCTGCCCCTGGGCGCCTTTGGTGTTTTTGCAGCATCGGTAATCGAAGAAGTGATAGCTCCGTTGCCCTCGGCTTTGGTCATGACTATGGCCGGCTTTCTTCTGGTTTCTGGTCCGGTTTCTTGGAACGCTGTTTTTGCTCTTGTATTTAAAGTTGCTATACCAGCTGCATTGGGGGTGACTATCGGCTCTTACGCTGTTTATTTTATAGCCCGATTTGGAGGTAGATTTGTTATTGAAAAATGGGGTAAATACATAGGACTTTATTGGACTGATATAGAAAAATTCAAAAGCTATTTGAGCGGTACGAGAAAAGATGAATTTATAATAGGGGGAGCCAGGGTCTTGCCGATTATTCCAAGCGTCGCCATATCCGCCTTTTGCGGAATTTTGGAGATGAATGTGGTCAAATATTTCATAATCTCTTTCTTCGGAGTCTTCTTTCGCGGGTTAATCTTGGGTATTTTAGGCTGGCAGGTGGGCAATGTTTATGAAAAATACTCCCAAGTCATCTCTTCTGTAGAAAATACTATTTTAATATCCACCATTTTGGCTATAGGAATCTTTATTGTGTTAAAATATAAGAGCAAGTCAAAGGGATGAAAAATAGTCCCTGCGTTCTTGTACTTAGTGTCGAAAAAAGCAATACAAATATCTTTTTTTGCGGTGTTTACTGCAGATCTTTCTGTGCTTTCGTTTTTTATATTTAAACCTTAAATAAAGTGGCAAGTTTCAGATTACCAAGCGTCTTGATGTTCGGGTGGGAATTCCCGCCGTTCAACAGCGGAGGTCTTGGTGTCGCTTGCGAGGGCCTCTCTAAAGCGCTTGCTTCCAGCGGAGTTGACTTAACTTTTGTTCTGCCTTTCAAAATTCCAATTTCAGCCCCCTGGTGCAAGTTTGTATTTGCCAATGAATCATCCGAACTTATGGACGATGCTCAAATCAGAAGCCTGTTTTCCGGCTATCAAAACCAAAGCCGTCATTCCGGAACCAAAAAATACGGTTTGCCAGAATTTATATCGGGAAGTTTGATGCAAAGAGTAAGGGCCTATGCTTTGAAGGCTCCCGCTATTGCCAGAAAAAATAAACACTCTGTCATTCATGCCCACGACTGGCTTACTTATCCAGCAGGTATTGCCGCCAAAGAAGCTTCCGGCAAACCCCTGGTTGTCCATGTTCATGCCACCGAGTTTGATAGAAGTGGAAGCGACAGCGTAAACAAAGATATCTACAATATAGAGCTCGAAGGATTCCGCAGGGCGGATGCCATAGTAACCGTTTCCGGATGGACCAAAAAGAAAGTAGTAGAGAAGTATGGGATTCCATCCGGGAAAGTAAAGGTGGTTCATAACGGAGTGGAGTTTCAGAAAAGCAATGAAACTAGTCCGGCTATTTTTCAACAAATAAAAAAGAATGGCGGCAAAATAGTATTGTATGCCGGTCGCATTACTTTGCAGAAAGGCCCTGATTATTTTGTGGCTTTGGCTAAAAAAGTTTTAGATCATGAACCGAACACTTATTTTGTTGTCTCTGGTAGCGGCGATATGGAAGATTATATGATAAGGGAAGTGTCAAAATTAAACATCGCCAAAAATTTTATATTCTGCGGATTTTTGCGGGGGCAGGAGTTGGCGGCAATATACAGAGATGCGGATATATACGTAATGCCTTCTGTTTCGGAACCATTTGGCCTTTTGCCTCTTGAGTGTATGATTTCTGACACCCCAGTTTTAATTTCCAAAGAATCCGGTGTCAGTGAAGTGGTCAATTGTGTTTTGAAGTCTCATTTTTGGGATATAGATGATATGGCTGACAAAGTTATCTCTGTCTTGCGCCACAAAAAACTTCAGAATCATTTATCAGTAAATGGAAGAGAAGAAGTAAAAACTATCCACTGGAAAAAAGCGGCGGAATCTTTGATCTCGGTGTATAATTCTTTAGACAATGCCTTCAGTATGCTTTTATTTCCAGGTTCACCAGCCTTTGAGAGTGCGAAAGTACAGGATTTTTGATGTTGGGCAAAACAGCTCCTATTTTAACGACGAAAGCGGCACTAGTTTGGATAATCAGGCCATTATTAAAAAAGTGGCTGGCAAATGCTATCTTCCGGCTAATGCGGTTCTGCTTGAAAATATAAAAGATAATTCGGATTTTAAGGTGAGCTTCAGTATTTCCGGTATTGCACTGGAGCAGTTTGAAAAATACGCGCCGGAAGTTGTCGATTCTTTCAAGGCGCTTGTTGATACCGGGAATGTAGAACTCCTGTCTGAAACCTATCACCACTCTCTGGCTTCTGTTTATGACGAGGAAGAATTTGAAAATCAAATTATTCTGCACCGCAAAAAATTGCACGATCTTTTTGGTGTTACGCCATCGGTCTTTCGCAATACCGAACTTATATATTCGAATGAAATAGCTAAAATTGCGGAAAGAATGGGCTACAAAGGCATTCTAGCTGAGGGAGCTGACCACATCTTGGGATGGAGAAGCCCCACTTTTGTCTACAAGCCAAGCGGCACCGACAATATAAAACTTCTCCTCAAACATTACCGTCTTTCTGACGATGTGGCTTTTCGTTTCAGCCAGAGGAGCTGGGAAGGATGGCCGCTCACTGCCCCTAAGTTTGCCGATTGGGTCTCAGCTCACAATGGCAATGGCGATACAGTAAATCTCTTTATGGATTACGAAACTTTTGGCGAACACCAATGGGAGGATACGGGCATTTTTGAATTTTTGAGATATCTGCCGGCAGAAATTTTAAAAAATCCGGATAATAATTTTGCTACTCCGTCGGAAGTTATAGACAGATATGAAGTAAAAGGGGAGCTGGATGTTCCTTATTACGTCTCTTGGGCCGACACAGAGAGAGATTTGTCCGCCTGGACGTCAAACGACCTCCAGAAAGAGGCTTTGGAAACTCTTTATGCTTTAGGCAAAGAAATTGTAAATATTGATAATCTAGAACTTATTGAAGACTGGCGCAGACTGCAGACTTCCGACCAC
>Ga0315273_10001807_pt1 | contig 24715 bp, 31 predicted proteins | sample YL17G02_0_MG_FD_205753 | JGI IMG/M metagenome (GOLD analysis project Ga0315273, IMG submission 205753) | Sediment microbial communities from Yellowstone Lake, YNP, Wyoming, USA - YL17G02_0 | ecosystem: Environmental > Aquatic > Freshwater > Lake > Sediment | place: USA: Wyoming | collected... | reverse complement strand
GTATAGTCTTTTCGTAGTTGCGGATATTGTTAAAAAAGGCGCTTGGCCGGTGCACTCGAAAATCAGCATCAGATTTGTTTTGCCTAAATAATTCTAACTGCGAAAAATTTGTTTTTTCCATTGTTAAATGAGCAGATAACTTACGGAAGCTCGCCAAAGTTCTGTGGCGAGCGACGTAAGTTATAGGACGAAGTCCGTCTGCGCCTGCCTGCCGGCAGGCAGGAATTAATCCTTGACATCTACCTAACTAAATTTATTTAGGTAAATGTCGAGGATAAGTTCGCACATATAAGTTATGTCGCTAAAGATAATTAATAGCGGACTCCATAACTTATGTGCTCACTTATTATATATCTTTTACTTATTCAGTTTCAAGTAGTTTTTTGTATTTATTTTTTTGGCCACCTTTAAAAATGCCTCGACAACTTTGGGGTCAAACTGGGTCCCGCTTTTCTTTTTAATCTCTTTCAGGGCAGAATTTATATCCATCCTTTCGCGGTAGGGCCGGCCATAAACCATGGCCTCAAAGGCATCGGCAACCGCCATAATGCGTGCGCCCTGGGGAATCTGGCCTTTCTTCAATTTAGAAGGATATCCTGTGCCATCGTATTTCTCATGATGATGCATAATAATCGGCACCACCGGCCTTAAAATCTGCAGGGGCCTTAAAATCTGCGCTCCTTTAACCGGGTGCCGCTTAATAATTCTGTATTCCCGAGGCGTAAGTTTTGTCGTCTTAGTGAGTATCTCTAAAGGGATGTCTACTTTTCCCGCATCGTGCAAGAGGCTGGCAAACTTAAGGCTCTCAACCTGCTTCTCATCAAGATGCATCTGGTGGGCAATAGCTACTACCAGACGGCTAAAATAAGGCGAATGCGTATACTCCTGGGGGACGCGCATATCCAGTAAAGAAGCCAATGCTTTTATGCTTCCTAAAACTATCCTTTGCTGCTCTTCGTAAAGTTGCAAATTCCTTAAACCTATGATTGCCTGTTCTACCACGGTGGTCAGTAATTCTTGGTCAAAATTATCAAATGGGGCATCGTTTTTATTGCGCTTGATAATGATTACTCCTATTATATCTTCGACAACCAAAGGCATCGCCAAGAGACGTTCATTTTTTATGGAAGAGGTTGTCTTGATTATCCTTTTTGCTATCCGGTTAGATATATCTGCCTTCCTATCGACAATATACTTTTTTCTATTGCTTATCAGGCATTTAAATACAGAATATTTTTTTGTGGCGTCCAGCACAAGGATTAAACAATAGTTAACATTAAAAATTTGACAGATTAGTCTAGCCAAGCGCACAACTAAATCCTTAGCCTCAAAAGTAGAGTTAACGAGCCTGAAGACGCTATGAATGGCCGAGATTAAAGTCTTATACTTTTTCGTATGGGTCAAATAATTTTTTGTACTCATCTAAGGCATACCTGTCTGTCATTCCAGCAATATAATCGCAAACTGCTCGCCTCTTACCATCAAGGGCAACCCTTTTCTGTATATGGGGAGGCAGGGCATTGGTCCGATTTATATAGAGCCTGAATAACTCCTGAATAAAGTGCTTGGCTTTATTGCTCATCCGCACTACACGATAATGATGGTAGAGGTTTTCCATCAGGAATTCACGCAAAGGCCTTCTCAAAGAAGACATCTCCTTGCTAAAAGAGACTATTTTTTTATCCAGTTTTTTTACCTCTTTAAAAGATTTAGGTTTTAATTTATTTAAACGCTCTTGTGTCTGGCGGATTAAATCTGTAACCTGCATATCAATCAGCGACCTGATAATTAAATACTTTTTTCTCTCAGGGTCTATTTTATCATATTTTTGCGAAATATCCTTAAGTATATTTTTCCATATCTGTAACTTTTCTAAATCCGATTCTTTAATTAAACCTGAAGTGAGGCCATCATCAAGGTCATGATTATCATAAGCTATCTCATCAGCGTTATCCACTATCTGCGTCTCTAAAGTAGGATTTTCATGCGGCGCAAGTTCTTTGATCTTAGCCGCCTTGTCAAATGCCGAAGAATGCTTAACAATCCCCTCCCTCACCTCCCAGGTTAAATTAAGGCCTGGGAAATCAGGGTATCGTTCTTCAAGGATATCCACCACCCTTAAGCCTTGCAGATTATGATTGAAACCGCCAAATTTAGCCATGAGGTCATTCAAAGCCTCTTCCCCCGAATGTCCAAAAGGCGTATGCCCTAAATCATGGGCTAAAGAAACGGCTTCAGTAAGGTCGACGTTTAATCTTAGGGCGCAAGCCATAGTCCGGGCAATCTGGGCAACTTCTATAGTATGGGTTAGCCTGGTGCGGTAATAATCTCCTTCGTGATTTACAAATACCTGGGTTTTATATTCTAATCGCCTAAAAGCCGCGGAATGTATGATTCTGTCCCGGTCTCTTTGGTAGGCTGACCTATAGGGATGCTCTTTCTCTTTATGCACCCGACCGCGGGTATTATAGCTCTTCATGGCATAAGGGGCCAATAGGCTGTCCTCAAACTCTTTAAGATTTTTTTGATTGAGCATTTTTTAATTGTTTGCGTAGTTCGTCTAGCGACTGGGACACAACTTTTGTATTGTATAAAACCGGCATAAAATTGGTATCGCCTATCCAGCGCGGCACAATATGAATGTGCAGATGCCCGGTTACGCCTGCCCCCGAAACCTTTGAGATATTGATGCCTATATTGTAACCGTCGGGCTTTAAAACCTTATCTAAGAGTTTTTTTGCCTTATTTAAAGAGTTAATTAGATCCAAAACCTCTAAACTTTTTAATTGCGAAAATTCACGCGTATGCCTTCGCGGCGATATCAAAATATGTCCGTTATTATAAGGAAAGATGTTGAGCATAGAAACTGAATATTTGGTTTTGAATACAACGTAATTCTTGCCTTTAGATTTTGCGCTTTCGCAAAAGATGCATTTCTTCTGCTTTTTCATATTTCTTATGTATTTAATTCTCCACGGCGCCCAGAGTCTGTCCATTTTAAATGAGCACTAAACTTATGGAGTCATAATTTTAATCTCAAGCGACATAAGTTTATGTGCGAATTTAACCCCACACCCAGAAATCCATAGCCATTCTTTTTTGCTGGCTGGGTGTGTGGGTAAGTTCGGACATATAAGTTATGTCGATTAGCCAATTAATAGATATCTCCATAACTTATGTCCTCACTTAGATTTTAATAATCTTGGCTTCTATTTTATCATTAATTTCTATCAAACCATAGGAATTAAAGGACGCGAATGTCTTATCCGTAGGGCTGCCCGGATTAAAATATAAGATATCGCCCTTCTTCTCATTAAAAGCATTGTGTGAATGACCAAAAATTATTAAGTCGACATGATCATCTTTAAATATTTCGGTTACCAATCCAATCAAGTTATTAGGGTGTCCGTATCCATGGACAAGGCCAATCCGATGATGCCCTATTGAGATAATCTGTTTTTCCGGCGCCTTTTCTCTTATTTCATAAGGATCCATATTCCCCCATACTACTTTTACATCCTTACAAATAGATTTTAATTTATCTAAAATGCCTACATCCACAAAATCGCCGGCATGAATAATCATATCCACGTTTTTAAAAGCCTCCAAAACTTTCGGGGGTATCTCATCCGCCCTATCTGGTATATGTGTATCTGCGATTACGCCTATCTTCATATTTAATGAGCACATAACTTACGTCCTTCGACTACGTCCAGGACGTAAGTTATAGCACTGCTATCAATATACTAATGCGTGTGCGAATTAATCCTTGACACGTAAGATTCTAATTTAGTTGTCGTCGTATTCGTGTCAAGGATAAGTTCGGACAGATAAGTTATGTCGATTAGCTAATCAATAGCTATCTCTATAACTTATGTCCTCACTTATACTATAACCCTCGGCTTATAGAATACGTCGAGAATCTGATTCAAATTATTCAAATCCCAGGTCCAAATCTTTTCTTCCAATGCCCTTAAGCGCGCATTAACATCTATATCCTGTAAAGCAATAATAATTTTTCTATCCAGCTTTTGACGATATTTCCTGCACTCTTTAACGAATCCGGAAATATCATCTTCGGTTAACAGTTCATATTTAAAAGCCATTATCCAAAGACTGTCATGAGAGCGGCAGATCAACCCTTCTTTTAAGCTCGCGTTGCTAAACTCTAAAGGTTTTATTTCTCTAAAGTGGGTGAGTCTGAGTTTTTTCCTTTCAATTTGAATGATTTCGTCTTCAAAAAGACGGAGCAATTCTGTCATCCTTTCCACAAGGGGTTTCTGGGCAGTGAGGAGAAAATCTTCAATCATCGCTTCTAATTTTTGCCTAAACAAGGCCTTTTGGTTTTTGGCATCAAAAGTTAAGGAATGCATTTTTTCCTGATAAACAAATCTTAACCAAAAAGCAAAAACCCGGTCATTAATCTTTAAAAAATCTCCGCTGCGGGTTAGGGTATCAACTTCCAATAGGTGGTTAATTCTTAAAGTCAATTCCTTTCTCTGTTTGTGTAATATATGGGCGATATCCTTTATTTTATTATGACCGCTCGAGATTAAATATAGAATTGCTATATAATCATTACTTAATGGGTTGTCTAAAAAACGTTTAAGATAATTGGAGAACCGCTGATGAAGAATGCCTGCGGCATCAAAGAGTAAATTCTCTAAAATATCTGATAAATCAGTTTGGCCTGATTTTAAAAGTGAATCGGTTATTACCCCTAAATATAAAGGACAACCGCCGGTAAAATGGATGATAAAATTCCTTAAGGCCCGATTGAGATTTAACCCGCTTAGTCTATGTTCTATATATTCCTCGCTAGTTCTTATATCAAAGGGCTCCACCGTAATTAACTCAAAGTTTCCAAATAACAGAGACAGGTGCTTAGAGAGTATGGTCTTAGTTTTAAATTTCATTGAACTTATGATGATAAACATTGTATTCTTCTGTGAGATTAACAATTTTGACCATTCGCGATAAAGATTTTTAATCCCCATATTTTCCAGGTTATGGAATTCATCGAATATCACGACGCAAAATTTACCTGTCTCCTGGCAAATTATGTCGCATAACGACAGCAGTTCAGGAAATATGCTATTCTTCTTTCTTTTCCCTAAGGCATTTAAAAGCAATTTTATCTTCTCTGCTGTTTTTGGAATATACCTCTCGGATTTTTTAATCAAAAAATCAAGATCCTCTCTTAAAGGAATAGAACTGTTGGCTAAAAAATTGTAAAGCAAAATACTAATGAATCTTCGGGAAAAATAAACAAGAGACTCCGGCCTAGTCTCAAGATACAATATAATGATACGGTTATCGCAAAATCTGTTTAAGAATTCAAATACCAATGAGGTTTTACCTACTAACTCATCCCCTATAACGGCGATATTCTGGCGATAACCGTCTTTTAAATCACCTATGCGTTTCTGTAAAATATCCAGATAAATCCTACGGTCAAAAAATTTACTTTCCATCGGATAAACTATGAAATAAAGTTATATTAGTGCGTTAGATAAAAATAGGGATTTTTGGGAATATGCCCTTTTCTTATTTCAAAGTGTAGATAGGTATTTTTATCCCTACCCGCAGAACCCGCTTTCGCAATAATCGCACCCTTCTCTACCACATCACCGACCTTAATAAAGACTTGCGCATTCCTGCTATAAACAGTTAATAATCCGTCACCGTGGTCAATAATTATTGTTTTTCCAAAACCATCAAAATCTTCGGTGTAGAAAACAACTTTTCCGCTACGCGCGGCAACTACATCCTGAACGCTATACGGCTTTATATTTATGCCTTTATTAATTATATTGCTTGAGCTTTGCCCGAAAGTAGCAATGACTTTACCTTGAACTGGCCAGATAAAATCCTCAGCTGAATATTTATTTATAATATTCGGCTGCTGTCTTGGTTGCAAATTACGGGGTAGAAGTATGAGCTGTCCTGTATCTATGCTTGTGGCATCAGAAATATGGTTAGCATTTACCAGCTCATCCAAATCAACATTGTATATTTTAGATATTCTCCAAAGCGTTTCTCCACTCTGGACACGATGATAAAACCCCGGGACTGCCATTTCAGGCTTAGGTGGCGTAACCATCGGAGCCGTAGCGCAGCCAATAAAATTCAAAATCCAAAATGCAAAATTCAAAATGATAAACCAAAATCCAAAATTCTTAAAGATATTTTTAAATTTTAATTTGTAATTTTGATATTTGATATTTGATATTTGCATTTCTTAAAAAGCGGGTGAGCGGAATCGAACCGCCATTTTTAGCTTGGGAAGCTAACGTTCTGCCACTGAACCACACCCGCAAAAAGATTATAACCTAAGGCACTCCTCCATCATTTTAATCGAACAGTATCTACCGCACATCGTACATACATCTAATAAGTGCGGCTTGGAGGAAGCCCGGTATTGTCTTGCCTTATCCGGATCTATGGATAAAGCAATCTGTTTTTTCCAATCACGCTTTTTGCGCGCAGCTGACATATCCCTATCCCATGCTATAGCTTTCTTTAATCCTTTAACAATATCAGCGGCGTGGGCAGCAATTCGTGCAGCGATGACACCTTCCTTTACATCTTCTATGGATGGATGCCTTAAATGTTCGGAGGCGGTCACATAACACAAAAAATCCGCCCCAAAACTTGCGGCTAAGGCTCCTCCGATAGAAGCGCTTATATGGTCATATCCTGCTGCAACATCAGTAACTAATGGCCCTAAGACATAAAATGGCGCTTGGCGACAGATTTTCTTTTCTAAAGCAATATTCTTTTTAATCTGATCCAAAGGCACATGGCCTGGCCCTTCAATCATCACCTGAACGCTCCTTTTCCTTGCTTTTAAAGCAAGGTCTCCTAAGATTTCTAACTCTGCGATTTGCGCTTTATCCGTGGCATCTAATACCGAACCCGGCCTTAAACCATCTCCCAGGCTAAGCGTTATATCGTATCTGTAGGCGATATCCAAAATCTGGTCAAAAAATTCATAAAAAGGATTTTCTTTCCTCCAGCGCATCATCCAACTAGCCAAAATTGCTCCACCCCGGGAGACAATATCGAGCATCCTTTTGGATTTCTTTAAAACTTTAAGGCTTTTTTGATTCACGCCGGCATGGATAGTAAAAAAATCTACGCCGTCTCTAGCCTGCTGCTCTAAAACAGATAATATATCATCAACCGTAAATTGAAGAAAATCTCTTCTATTTTTTTGCGTGTTTACGGCCACCTCATAAATAGGGACTGTTCCTACCGGTACAAGCGAATGCTTAATTATTTCCTTCCTTATTTTTTTAAGATCGCCGCCGACGCTTAAATCCATCACCGTATCTGTATTATATTTTAGCGCTACTTCTAATTTTCTTAATTCATCATCAATATGCGACTTATCCGTTGAGGTGCCAATATTGGCATTCACCTTAGTGCGTAACCCTAAACCTATTCCGCAAGGCTTTCGAATACGATGAGTTTTATTTGCGGGTATGACGATTTTGCCTTCTTTAATTCGGTTTAAAATGAGTTTGGGAGTGAGCGACTCTTGATGCGCAATCTTACGCATTAAAGGTGTGAGTGTATTATTTTTGGCGTATTCTAGCTGGGTCATGTCAGTATTTAAGGTTTGCGGCGGGATTTAAAACTTGTGATTTTGGCAATACCTTTTTTTTCAATCTCATAGATAAGGTATCTTGTTTTTTTAAATTCCAGAGCTATATCTTTATTAATGAGCTTGGTAAATTCCTCAAGGACCCTTATGGATTCCTTTACCCGCTGTATATTGGCAAAGAAGATATCTCGATAATTCCTTCTCTTTAGTTCACTTAGGGTTATATCCTTGCCAACGTCGCTTAAGCTTTCTCTTTCTTTAATTAAAGTTGTACGGTTAGGTAGGCGTTTTAATATTGCCTCAATTCTATGCCTATTTTTTTTAAAGTCTAAGGTTAAACTACGACTATTAAGAATAAACCTGGCGATCTCCTCGCAGACGCGTAAGCCTTCTTTTGTGCGGTTTATATTTGCGTCAATGATTCTGTTAATGCTTCTTTTTAGCAAAGACTTTAACAATTTTTCTTATCAAATCCGTGGTTGAGCGGCCGCTGACCAATTTTATTGTAACAACCTTGCCTTTATAACCCTGAACAAAGTTGCTTCCCACAATTCTATTTCTTAACCAATCCGAACCTTTAACCAGAATATCTGGCCGAAGCATTTTTATGGTATTAAGAGGAGTCTCCTCATTAAACCTGACCACATAATCAACGCTCTCCAAGGCTGCAATCACGCCCAGCCTATCCTCTTCTTTAACAATTGGTTTTTTATCCCCCTTAATTCTTTTTACCGAAGCATCGCTATTTACCGCTACCACCAAAATATCGCCTTTGCGCTTGGCTTGCTTTAGATACTTTACATGACCGTAGTGTAATAAATCAAAACAGCCATTGGTGAAGACAATTCTTTTACCTTTGGCCTTTAAAGTAGCGATGATTTTCTTTAATTCTTGAAGGCTTTTTATTTTGCTCTTTAACATAATGCCTGCTCCACGAGCTCACAGATAATATGGCCGATAGTGATATGGGCCTCTTGAATTCGGGCAGTAACTGTCGAAGGCACTAACAACGATATATCGGCTAATTTTGCTAATTCTCCTCCGTCTCCGCCTGTAAGGGCAACAGTTTTAAGTCCCATTTTTTTTGCCTGTCTTATAGCACAAGCCACATTTTTGGCTTTGCCGCTGGTGGATATACCTATGGCCACATCATTCTTCTGACCCAAGGCCTCAATCTGTCGGGCAAAAATCACTTCATAACCATAATCATTCGCCAAGGAAGTTAAAACCGAAGTATTCGTGGTAAGGGCTATAGCTGACAACGCCGCCCTATCCTTCTTGAATCTACCCACCAGTTCAGCAGCAATGTGCTGACTGTCACTGGCTGAGCCGCCATTACCAAAAAGTATCACCTTACCATTTTTCTTAAGGCAATCAATGACCAATTCTGTCATTTCGATAATCCGGTCAATGCCGGTGCGCAATAACTCCTCTTTTACCTGGATGCTTTCCAAAAGTAAATCTTTAATTTTGTCTCTCATGGCTTTACCCTCTATTCTAACCAAAAAATACCTTGGCAATACCGTAGAGATCCATATCTACGGTTTTTAAAGCCTTGACTGCGTCTTCAATGGGGACATCAATAATTTTATTACCTGAAAGGGCAACCATCCTGCCAAACTTTTTCTTTTCTACTAATTCCACTGCTTTTACTCCAAATCTTGTACCTAAGATTCGATCAAAGGCTGTGGGTGAACCTCCCCGCTGAATATGCCCCAAAACGCTCACCCTGGTTTCATAACCAGTTCTCTTTTCTATTTCTAAGGCCAGAGTATCGCCGATACCTCCCAGCCTGACATGGCCAAACTCATCCAGTTTTTGCTCCTGTATGACAACAGTTCCCTCTTTAAATTGCGCGCCTTCAGCCACCACCACGATGCTAAATGTCTTACCGCGCTGATGTCTTTTTTTGATGAGGTTACAGACCTCTTCAATATCAATAGGCACTTCCGGAACTAAAATGATATCTGCGCCACCGGCAACGCCTGATTCAACCGCAATCCAACCCGCATGCCTACCCATGACCTCTACCACCATAATCCGGTGATGACTCTCCGCTGTGGTATGCAATCTGTCGATGCACTCCATGGCAGTGTTTATAGCTGTATCAAATCCAAAACTATAGTCAGTGGCAGAAATGTCATTATCAATGGTTTTGGGCACACCTACGATATTGGTGATGCCATCTTTCATTAATTTTGCGGCTACTCCTAAGGTATCTTCACCACCCACGGTAATTAAGGCATCTAACCCGAGTTTCCTGAAGTTTTCTTTCACTCTCTCCAAGCCGCCCTCTTTCTTATAAGGGTTTGTCCGGCTTGTACCCAATATCGTCCCGCCTTTGGGCAATATCCCTGAAACAGCTTCGAGATTTAACTCTATAGCATCATTCTCAATTAAACCTTTCCAACCGTTTTTAATCCCGATAATGGTATACCCTTCATTTAAACCTTTTCTCACCACTGCCCTAATTACCGGGTTTAATCCCGGACAGTCTCCCCCACCTGTGAGTATTCCTATCTTTGCCATGCATTTCTCCTTTTAGTCGAAAAGTTTACAGTTTACAAGCTTAGCAGTTAACAGCATCTATCTCTTGGCACTGTAAACTGTTCACTGTTAACTGTAAACTATTTTTAGACCCTGCCATAACCTCCGAACGGTATTGGAGGTTCTTCTTTAATAGTTTCTTTTCTTTTTCTATCTCTCTCTTCGCTTAAACTAATTTTTGCCACGTGAATTTTAATAATTATCTGCTCCTCAATGGGCAAGACTTCCAGGATTTTAGAACGGGTTATTTCCTGTAAACGCGCAGTTAAATCGTGTATATTGGCCTCGGATCTTAAAATTACCCGAAGATCTACGACAATGCCCTTTTTAGTCGCGATTACATCGGGACGCAATTCTTTTATTTCGGGGATAATTCCCTCGACTCGCTTAATTAAATCCTCGATTAAAGTCAGGGCAACCGTGACCTTCCCCGAGGCAGTGGTAAAGGCAATGGTCTTTTCGCGCTGGAATCTACCAAGGATTAGCTGGGCAAAAGAGAAACTAATCAATATCAAAAGAATACCGGAAAGAGCGATGATAATCCCGGAGGTGCGGTTATACTGCATATACCCCATTACATTATTCACCAAATTATTTAAATCTTGGGGTTGTAAAAGATTGAAAGAAAAAACTATGGCAAAGGCTATCAGCGCAACACCGATTAAAATAATAATACTTGCATAAAATAATATTCCCAAAATAGTAAAGAATCTCATCTTTACCCCCTTTGTATAGCTACGTCCTTTCTATCCCCTGCACATTGATATTAATATCTTTAACCGCAAGGCTAGTCATCTTCTCCAAGGCACTGCGAATATTCTCCTGAACGCGATTAGCCACATCAGGAACATTGAATCCGTATTTGATGACCAAAGGGACATCAATCCAGACCTCATCATTTTTATCAATTGTAACTTTTATTGCTGGCATGGATTTCCTGCTGATTAACTCTAAGATGCCGCTTTTAAAATCTCCTCCCACGCGTTTAACCCCTTCAATTTCAGCTGCGGCTATAACTGAAATGGAAGCAATAACGTTTTTATGAATCCTGACTGTTCCTAAATCTGTTTGGGTTTCTTCTCTGTGCATTATTCCTCCGCACCGGTTTCTTCTTTAAACATATCTTGGACAAAATGCGTGGAAATATCGCCTTTCAAGAATAAAGTATTTTCCAATAGGCGCTGATGAAAAGGTATAGTTGTTTTAATCGGCGCAATAGTAAATTCACTCAACGCCCGCTGCATAATCCGGATTGCTTCTTGTCGGTTATTCCCATGGGTTATTACCTTGGCTAATAAAGAATCGTAAAATGGCGAGATTTCGTAACCTGCATAGATATGCGTATCCAAACGCACTCCCGGGCCGCCCGGGAGATTCAGGGTTTCGATCTTTCCTGGACAGGGCAGAAAATTATTTTCAAAATCCTCAGCATTAATCCTGCACTCTATAGATGCCCCTTTTATTTGAATGCCGTCCTGTTGGAAATTCAATTTTTCACCGGCTGCAACACGAATCTGCTGTTTTACCAAATCTATGCCAGTTACCATTTCGGTTACTGGATGCTCCACCTGAATCCTGGTATTCATCTCCATAAAATAAAAATTGCGCTTCTGGTCCATTAAAAATTCTATGGTTCCTGCGTTTATATAGTTAACTGTCTTTGCCCCTTTAATCGCTAGTTCTCCTAAGCGCTTGCGCAGCTTACCGTCTACCGCAGGAGAAGGAGATTCTTCTAATAGTTTTTGATGCCTGCGCTGGATACTGCAATCCCTTTCTCCAAAGTGAAAAATATGCCCATATTTATCGGCTAAGATTTGTATCTCAATGTGACGGGTTTTCTCAATATATTTTTCAATATACACATTGGGGCTTCCGAAGCTGGCTTCTGCTTCTGCCTGTGCAGTCATCAGGCTTGAGATTAGCCTGATATCGTTATGACATATGCGCATACCTTTGCCCCCGCCGCCCGCAGTTGCTTTGATAATCACCGGATAGCCGATTCTTCGGGCAGTCTTAATTACCTCTTCTTTATTCTTGACTATGGATGTGCTACCGGGAACAATAGGAAGTCCGGCTTTCTGCATTGTGGCGCGAGCTGCCATCTTATCGCCCATAAGCCTGATATTCTCAGGGGTTGGACCGATAAAGGTGATCTTGCAGGATTCGCAGATTTCGGCAAAGTGGGGATTTTCCGCCAGGAATCCGTAACCCGGATGTATTGCCTCGACATCCGTGATTTCCGCAGCGCTAATAATGGCAGGAATATTAAGATAACTGCTACTGCTGGCTGCCTGTCCAATGCAGATAGCTTCGTCGGCAAAACGAACGTGCAAAGAATCCCTATCTGCTTCGGAATAGACAGCAACAGTGCGTATGCCCAATTCTCGGCAAGCACGGATTATTCTTAGGGCTATTTCGCCCCGATTAGCAATGAGAATTTTTGAAAACATCTACGAAGTCTTTTAAAATACTTTTTTACGCGGATATCCGCGTATTTAGAGAGGCTCGATGAGAAGCATCGGCTGACCAAATTCTACAGGTTCGGCATTATCCACGAGGATTTCTAATACTTTACCTTTGATTTCCGATTTTATCTCATTCATGAGTTTCATCGCCTCAATGATACAGATGACTTGGCCTGCCTCCACAATCTGACCTACTTCTACGTAAGGCGGAGCTTCCGGTGAAGGCGCGCGATAAAATGTACCTACCATGGGGGCCTTAATCTCCACTGTTTTTACTGCAGGTTTGCCCATACTCTCGGAAACTTCCCTAGACTTAGATTCGACTATTTCTTTTTCAATAACCACCGGCCCACTTTGCAATTCCATCCCGGCAGCCATCTTTCTTAACCTGATGCGCATCCCATCTTTTTCAATTTCCAATTCCACCAGGCCGTTATCGTTCATCAGATTTATCATTTCTTTTATTTCTTTTATGTTCATCGAATACCTCGTCTTTTTTAAAAAACGATTACACAGATTTTGAAAAAAAAGATTCCACAGATTGATTCCGATGCTGTCTTAATCTGTGCAATCTGCCTTTTTAATCTGTGCAATCATAAATATGAGCTTTATAGTATGTCTTTTAATATACCCTCTCGACATACTCTCCGGTGCGCGTATCCACCTTGATCTTATCTGTGGTATCAATAAAAAGCGGAACTTGGATAATCGCGCCTGTCTCTATTTTTGCTGACTTGGTGCCGCTTTTGGCAGTATCACCCTTGATGCCTGGCTCAGTATGGGTAATTCTAACTTCGATAAAATTCGGTAAATTAATCGTGAGGTTTTCGTTCTTATAAAAATAACCCATGACTTCCAAGTTATCTTTTAAAAATTTAGCTTTATCCTGGATATTATCTCCAGAAATGGCGACTTCTTCAAAATTATCCTGGTCCATAAAGTGAAATATCTTACCTTGGGTATATTGATACAGCAGTCTTCTTTCCTCGACAAAAGCCTGCTCAATCTTTTCATCGCCCCTGAAGGTCTCATCCTGAATAGCGCTGTTTTTTAAATTGCGCAGTTTCGCCCGCACAAAGGCCGCGCCCTTACCCGGCTTGACATGCTGGGTTTCGATAACCATATAAACTTCATCATCAACCAGTATGGTTACGCCTGCTTTTATCTCATTTATGGATAGCGCCACTTAATATCTCACATCCTCTCGGAGTTACTAAGACTATGTCTTCTATTCTAATGCCGAATTTATGCGGAAGATAAATCCCCGGCTCAACAGTAAATACCATGCCCGGCATTAGCTTATCCTGCACTTTAGCGGATATATGGGGTTCTTCGTGCACTTCTAAGCCTATACCGTGGCCTAAATTATGACCAAAAAACCCGCCGTATCCTTTCTGGGCGATATATTGGCGGGCAGCTGCATCTATTTCGCTTATGCCCACAGCTGGCTTTATCCTGGATATTGCCTTTTCCTGGGCTTTCAGAACAATATCGTGAATTCTTCTAACAAGAGAATTAATTTTACCTGAAAAGAAAACCCTTGTCAAGTCGGATTTATAGCCGAGATAATCGATGCCGAGGTCAATGAGGACGGATTCGTTATTTCTTATCTTTCTCTGGGAAGTGAGATGATGCGGGAAACTTGAATTTGGTCCAGAGGCAACAATGATATCAAAGGCGCTAGAACGGGCACCGTGATACCTGAGGAAACGCTCCAATTCTGCAGCAACTTCTATCTCTTTTCTTCCGGGTTTGATAAAATCCGGGATGAATTTTAAGGCTTCCCGGGTTATCTGGATGGCTTTTTTTATTTTTTTAAGCTCTTCGCTGTCTTTAACTTGCCTTAACCCTTCAACCAGGCCATAGGTAGGGACTAATTTAGCAGACTTGTTTAATTCTTTTTCTATCTTTTTATATTCGGCAAAGGGAAGGATTCTTTCCTCGAATCCAATGCGTTTTAACCTTAGGCTTTGACAGGCTTGGGCTATAACCTTAAAAACCGAGCCGTTAATTTTCTTTACTTGCGCAATTCCTTTAAGTGAGCTTTTAGCTTCTTCGGTGTATCTTGAGTCAGTAAAATATACATTCTCTTTTTGAGAAACCAAAAGATAGGAATCGCGGCTAAAATACCTGGTGAGGTAAGAGATATTGGCAGCTAAAGAAATAATTAAGCCTTGAAGGGATTTCTCGCTTAACTTCGCGTAAATATTTTTTATGCGCCAGTCCATTTAACATAAGTGAAGCCATAACTTATGGAGCTCACAGAGCGACATAAGTTATTTGGCTGAACTTACCCCACACCCAGATACATAGTAGCGTCTCTACGTAGTAACTGGGTGTGGGGTGAATTCGCACAATAACTTACGTTCACTAACGTTTCCGTAAGTTATGTGCTCATTTAAAGTAAATCTAACAAAGCCTCAAGACCCAAGGTATAACTCTTGATGCCAAAACCTAAGATTGTGCCTTTGGCTACCGGGCTGATAAGAGACTTTTGTCGAAATTCTTCCCGAGTATATATATTGGAGAGATGCACTTCTACGGTCAATATCCCCGCAGCTAAGATAGCGTCTCTAATTGCAACACTGGTATGGGTATAAGCCGCGGGATTGATAAGCAGACCGTGATATTTGTTCTTACTTTTACCGACGAGATCGACAATCTCGCCTTCATAATTAGACTGCTTTATAGTAAGACTTGTCTTTCTCTTTTTGGCAATCTTCTTTAATTCCTGATTTATCTTAAGCAACGTTACCTTGCCATAAATAGCCGGCTCGCGCTGACCTAAGAGGTTCAGGTTTGGGCCGTGTATGACCAATATCTTCTTCATTTTCTAACCTTCGGCCTCGTCAATCAGCATTACGGGAATACCGTCTCTTATAGGATATTTCTTATTGCACTTTTTGCAGACAATTTTATTCTCTTTTAACTCTACATCGCCCTTGCAAGCAGGACAGGCCAGGATATCCAGCAATTCCTTGTCAATCATTTCTTACCCCCTTATTAGTTTTACTAATATACTGCATCCTTAACTCATAAAGCACGTTTTCAAGAAGCTGGATTTCCTGCGCAGTTAGATTTCCCTTAGTTTTATCTTGCAGCATGCCTAACGTATCAATAAGGAACTTGGCTTGATTGAGGTCTTCTTCTTTCTGGTTAGTAGCAGGATTAGGAATTTGCCCCAAAGAAATAGCCGCTTGGAGAGATAAGGTAGTAATAAAGAAACTGAAGTCCGGTTCAGGAGTCATAAATTTCCCTTCTTTCTTCAGTTCTTCTTTCTGTTTTTCTGCGGCTCCCTTCCAGCTTTCATCAATTTTCTTCTTATTCTCTTCTTCCATAATTAATATACTATTACTCCGGCATAGCCTACCACGCTATCTTTATCGCCCGTGACATCGCCGCTAGTTTGATATTTTATAAGCGAGGCAGACCTTGCGCCTAATAACTTGGCTGCCACAAGCATTACTATAACCGGTGCGTATCCGCACATAGATATATTTAATCTTCGAACTCGCTCCATCAGCTTATCCTCATTCAGCTCCAATATGGATTTTATTGCTTCTTGGTCTTTTTTTTGCGCTTGGCCTTGAGATTCATAGTGAGTCATATCTGAACTGGCAATTAGCATTATGGAATTTTCCTGCGGCGACTCTTTTACTGCGGCAGCGATCCCTCGGCCAACTTCTTTAAGCATATCAAGGTCATCGGACATAAAAAGCAGAGGAACAATCTCGAAATCAGTTTTAAAATACTGTAAAAATGGCAGCTCGACTTCCAAGGAATGTTCATATAAATGTGCCTGGCTGTCAGCCTCTAGATATTGGGAATGTTTTAAAATCTTGTTGGCTAACGCACTATCTATATTGACTTGGCCTAAAGGCGTCTGCCACGTGCCTTCAGTCATAATACTAAAAGCTGCGCCATAACCGGTATGATTCGGCCCTAAGAGTATTATTTTATCTTTTAGATTAACCTGGGAGACGGTCTCTGCAGCCACTCCTCCAGAATACATATAACCTGCGTGAGGAAGCATACAAGCAAGCACATCGCGCCTTGAGCTATTTTTATCAATGAGTTTTTCTATTTGCCGCCTGAGGTCTTTTTCGTTAGATGGGTAAAATTGGCCCGCTACGGCAGGCCTTCTGATTTTAGTCGTCTCCATCCAATACTTTCTCTAAAAATGTTTTACTTGCTTTTAAATCTTGGGCTGTGGCAGGATGATGTGCTTCAATTATCTTTAAGGTATCTTCTTTCAGGTAAGGCTTTAAGCGCCTAAAATCAAATTCTCCTTTTGATGGTGCCAGGTGGTCTTGACAACCCAAGATATCATGTAAGTGGATGCCGACCGTTGCCCTGGCGTATAAATCCAGATATTCTCGGTGAAGCGTAAGACCTAAATTCTCCATCACCTGGGCATGCCCAACATCGTGCCAATAAAAAACATTTGAATTTTTAAATTTATCCAGGATTATGCCAATTTCTGGTAGTGAGGGTATCTCGCGGTAATATATCCGATTTTCTATACCTAATGATATTCCTCTTTTTTGGGCATAGCGGCTAAGTTCTTCCAAGCTCCTTAAGGTATTCTCCAAAAATGGCTGGCTGAGTTTTTCTCTTTCCTGAACAATTTCGTCTTTCAATGCTTCAAATTCTCTTGCACCTTTAAGGTCACGTCGGCAAAGCTCCATTAACTGCTTGGTCCTCTCAGGAATTTCTACCCTTCCGCTATGCAAAACAACGACTTTAGCGCCTAAGTGTTCTGCGCTATCAATAGTTTTCTTAGTCTGGTTTATAGACATCCGCCTCTCTTCTTCATCTTGAGAGGCCATGGAATAGCAATCAGGAAGCGCCTCTTGGGGTCTTAGTCCGCTAGGTATGGGGCAAAAATTATGCAGACTTATAACTTTAATCTGCTTTTGCCGGGTTAATTCTTCAATACCTTTGACTATTAAAGGGGTGAGATTAAAACTCAATTCTACTTCTTCAAAACCCAGCTCTTTTATTTCAAAGATCAACTCTTTGGCCTCGCTACAGCGGAAGGCATTCCACGAGGTAGAGAGGGCAAAACTCATCTTTATCTTCTTCCTTTAGCCTTCTTTCTTTTACGTGCGCTGGGTTTTTCGTAATGCTTGCGGTCCCTTACTTCTCTTAAAATCCCCTCCTGCTCAATCTTCTTTTTGAAACGGCGTAACGCTGCTTCAAAAGATTCATCTTTTTTTATTTCTATCTCGGGCATTTAAATCATCTCCTTTGTAAATGATTATATTATCATTAAATATAAAAAAAGTCAAATACTAATCGGTTAAGGCTGAGGCTGAGGCTGAGGTTACTCTATTTCAAAGGAGATAACCACATTAAAGGAAAGCTGAGGGTAATCTAACTCTTTGGGAAAGTTCGGAAAAGGCGAGGCTTCTTTTATGCTACGCATTGCTATCTCTTTTAAATAGAGGTTGGATGAAGATCTTTCTTCAGAAAACCGCACTTCTTTTAAGTAACCATCGCTGGAGATAATAAAGGAAAGGTAAACTTCTCCTGTCTCATTGCGGGTGTAATTACGATAGGCTGCACGCCTGATCTTTTCACGTATAAGTTGGTAGTAACTTATATAGGAGGGGTTATTAATCTTATCTATATCTATCGGCGGCAGGCTTATCTTTTTTTGTATCGCAACAACATCGCTCTTTATAAATTCAGGTTTAGTAAAAGTCCGGTTCGCCGAGATAATCTCTTTACCCTTACGAAAGATTTCTTCTTTATCTATAAATGGCGGCGGCGTCCTCTTATCGACAGTGATTTTCGCGGGAATTTTTAAAAACTGTTCTTTTGGCGGCTTTTCGCTTTTAGGATATGCCTTGGGTTCCTCGACGGGCTTAATATAACTTACCTCGAATTTCTGCTCATTTTTCTTTGGAGGGAAAATGGCGACGTTGGAATTTTGCAGCAAAATAAAACCATGCGCGATTACTGAAATTAAAAAGGCGATTTGAAACGTCTTATCGGAAAGCATATTAAATAAGCAGACAACTTATGAAGCAAAAGCGACATAAGTTGTAGCGAAGCGTCTGTGAATTTAACCCCTCACCCAGCAGGCTAAAAACACCAGGAAAGCTTTTTGCTGCTGGGTGAGGGGTAAGTTCAGCCAACAGACTTACGTTCACTCACGTTCCGTAACGTCTGGGCTTCACTTAGATTAACATAAATAATTCTGATTTTCAAGTCAGAATTTGTATTCTAACTTTAGGCTGAAATTTCTCTCTGGGCTGGGATAATAGAATTTCGAACCTGCGGGCCAGGTGATACCACTGCAAGATTCCCAGCTATTGTCAACCACCACCCCTGCGTATTCTGAGTATTTCTTATTAAAAATATTGTTAATACCGAAAGCGATAGTTAAGTCCTTACGGTGCCACGATAGATTCGTATCGGCAACCATGTATCCATTGAGCCGCGAATAAGCATTAGCTTGGTCATTAAGAAAATATCTTTTTCCTACGTAGTTGCCGGTTATATTAAGCGCAATATTCTTGTATAAAAGAAACCTCAGGCCAACACTTCCTTTATGCCGCGGGACCATAGGTATTTCGTTATTGTTATATTGCCCGCCGTCAAAATAAGCCCTGGTAAAAGCGTAGTTGCCAAAAAAGTTAATCCAATCATTTAACTTCATATCTATAGAAGATTCCAGGCCTTCGTGAATAGTCTTATCATAGTTCGTATTCTTGCCAGTCCAAGAACCAAACATATCAAGAAAAGCCTTGGAGTCATAATAGAGCTCATTCTTAACATTCATTCTAAATAATGATATGCTGCCCTTGAACCGGTCAGAAAACTTATGCCGCGCGCCTATCTGATAATTCATTGCGGATTGCGGCTTTAGATTGGTATTCAGCAGCTGCTGCCAAGAGGCATCGTTATAGGTGAACTCATCAACTTCCGGAAAACGGAAACTCTTTCCTGTATTAAAAAAAACACTTGAATCATCCATATAGGTATATACCGAGCCGGCGTTAAATACCTTCTGGCTATGTTTTACCTTGGTATCGATTTCGGGGTTCCAACCTGAAGTATCGTGATAACTAAATACATGGCGTGCGGATTCATAGCGATAACCGCCCACTAAAACTAACTTTTTAAAGACGGAAAATTCATCCTGTAGATACCCGGCAATGGAATTTCTCCTGATAGCGGTGGGATTAAGAAGCGCGTCAGTGATGCGGTTATAATTATTTGAAGTATAGTCAGCGCGGTAATAATCTAACCCCGTAATCAAATTGTTGTCGTGGCCAAAAATGTTATTGTCCAGAGTATACTTCGGCGTTGCCCCGAAGGTCTTAATCAAATTCCTTTTAGTATTTAATTTCGCTGTGGGAAAATATGAATCGGTTTTCTTCCGGCGGTAGGAGAAATCAACATCAAGGCCCCCAAAATCTGAAGAGTCGGCTTTAGCCCCAAGAACATAATAATTGTCCTTGTTGTTGGCATGGTCACCGCCGCATTTAGCATACCTCCTACCATACCGATCTATGTAATCTTGCCATAAGGAAGCAGGCATGCCATAAGTTGAAGTGTGTAACCCCGAATTAAAATGCATGGATAACGTATCGTTGAAGCTATACTCGAGTTTAGAGGCAAAGTCATTGGCTTTAGCAAAGCTATTATTACGGTAACCGTGGGTCGCCTCACGACCACCGTTAAACCAATAGGAAAACTTATTATCAATTCCTCCCCCCAAAGATACCTTTTGTTTATTCATATCATAGCTGCCGTATTCTGTCTCTAAATTCAGTTTCGGTTCACCCGATCCTTTTTTGGTGATAATATTAATCACGCCACTGGAGGCATTATCCCCATATAACACTCCGCCAGAGCCTCCGCGGACAACCTCAATCCGCTCCACCTGATCCAGAGGAATTTGGCTCCAGTCAACACCGCTTAAGTCAACGTCGTTTACGCGCCTACCATCGACTAACACCAATACGTTAAGTGCCGCCTGTCCTCCGAAACCAGCCATATCTACAGATGCAGCTACACCATTACCATATAAATCCCGCACCACTATTCCCGGTACAGGCCTTAAGATATTTACTACGTTATAAGCATTTGAATTCTTAATATCGGTCTGCGTTATCACTGTTAGGCTCGTCGGAGCCTGGCTGATTTCCTGGGCATAACGCGAAGGCGTAACCACAATTTTATCTAACGATATTTGTTCATCTTGTGCAAATGTTTTTATTGTATTTAAGAACAATATAATAAGTATCGATATAATTATCTTCATTTTTTATCTCCTTTTGCTAATAACTCATATTCCTGAATATCCAGGAACCAGTATCCGTTGATAAGGACTTTATCTGTTTTTGTAATGTTAATCCGCTTACTGAATATCGGCCCGTCATAGACAAAACTGTGGAATTCGCCGTTTTCGCCGCATAAATCTACATTGGGCACTGATTTCAAATCTTTGATAAAACTCTCATCGATGTTGCGGCCTACCCAGTCTTTATTAAGTTTTTCTGCCTGTGTACTTGTTACTACCGATTTAAATCCTAAGCTAACGAATTCTCTGAGTAGGTCTTCCCCCGGATAGCCCCATATCGGGGAAATCACGCTTATCCCTTCGCTAGCGCAGATATCTTCCACCCAATCCCGTAAGTCGAGAAGAAAAATATCTCCGCGCACAAGCTGATGAATGCCCATTTCTTTAAGTTCGGATAAAGTTTTTCTGAATACTGCTTCGTAATTATCTTTGGTAGTTTCTCTCTGTAATAATGGTATACCTAGAGCCTGCGACTGAAAATGCACTAATTCAGCCGGCGCGCCATGGAAGGCGACCCTTTGGTATTCGTGCGAAATAAAATTCATCAGGTATTTAATTTCAAAGCCAGACTGTCTTGCCCTATATAGGGCAAGACAGCTGTCCTTTCCGCTACTCCAGGAGCACGCAGCTATTAAATCTGTCAATTTTTATTCTCCTTCTTCGGACAAAACACCCAAACATATATGATTGTTTGGTGTGCCCTTGCTGGGCAATAAAAAACCCGCCACAAAACTTGGCGGGTTGCACCCTGATTTACCTTGGCCCTTATCCGCGAGACACTTACCTCTTTATATAGGCAGGTTTTCTGACTTAAGGATCACCCTACTCACTCTACCTTCCCAGCACTTTTTGCCAGTGGTATTCTAGAGCTTTCGTTCCCTTATACAGCAGCGGGACTGCGGCCGCTTTACACGGCCTTCCCTCGCCTATATAAACTTATAAACTTGTCAAAAGAGCTTTGGATAACTTTGAATCCTTAGCCAGACAGGAAACTAATTCGTAAAGGCCAAAAAATATCACGGCATAAGTTAATGTGCTCAAAGTAAAATTGCGCAAAAATGGCAGCGCCATTATATAACAGCTAACCAGTCCTTTTAAATTATGGGGATACCAACCCATGAGCCAAACCCCAAAATTTGAGATAATAAAGAAAAGGAGCGAAGAAACCAAAGACATAGAAGCAATCCCCAAAATATTTTTATGTCTTTTAATCCAGAACCCTAAGAATGTAATCAAAGCAAAACCGCCCCAGGTAAAGAGAATAACATTATGTAGCCCCAGGAATAAATCGCTAATGACCATAAGCATAAGCGGGACAATCAGGGCATATTTTTTACTTAAGTATGCGCCGCTAAATAAGGCAATCGCTGCCACAGGCGTAAAATTTGGAGCGTGGGGTGCGAATCTTAATAAGATACCGATTATAATTAAAATTAAGGCTAGCATTTGTTTCCTCCTTTATTTTTCTTATATATATTAATGCAAATTAATTTTTATGTCAAGTAAAATTTAAAACTCAATTCCCTTTCTGGCTTTTATCCCTTTTTTGAAATAATGCTTTACCTCTTTTATCTCGCTGACTAAATCCGCTATTTTTAATATTTGAGGCGGCGCGCAACGGCCGGTAAGGATTAACTCCGTGGTTTTGGGTACCTCCTTGATAAGCTGGATGACTTCATCCAATCTCAAGAGTTTAAGATTTAATGCGATATTTATCTCATCCAGTATTACTACATCGTAAATTCTTCTGGATATAATTTTTTTTATCTTCTCTAAGCCTTTTTTAGCTAAGGAAATATCTCTTTTCCTCAAGGACCGAGTAATAAAACAGCCTCCCCCTAATTGCTCTAATTTTACATTCTTGAGTTTCTTTACTGAATTAAGCTCGCTATAGCGTCTTCCTTTTATAAATTGGCCAATATACACTTTTAGGCCTGCTCCGCTTGCCCTTAAGGCTAAACCTAAGGCTGCCGTAGTCTTGCCTTTTCCGTTACCTGTATATACCTGTATCAATGTACCACCGCCTTCCAACTCATTATCCCTAAGGCGCAAAGGCTTAAAACAATTAATCCTGCGCCAAAAACACCCGCTACTATTGCGATGAAGGCATACCTAAATCTAATCTTAAATAGCGAAGCCGCGATTACGCCGCTCCAGGCGCCCGTCATCGGAAGAGGCACAGCCACAAATATCGCCAGTCCCAAGGCTTCATATTTTTGGATAATATCGGCTTTCTTTTTCGTGCGCTCGAAAAACCAATCAAAGAATCTCGCCCACAATCTAAACTTTCTTAGCCTATTCGAAACCGGCTCCAAGAGAAAAAGCGCAGGCGCAATAAAAATTATATTGCCCAGCACAGATAACCAGAAAGCCTTGCTTAAAGACATTCCGTAATACAGCGCTAAAGGGATGGCTCCTCTTAATTCTGTTATCGGAAAGGCGGCAATAAACATTACCGCGTAATCTTTGGGTATATCTTTTAGCCAATTAAGGATTGTATTGAGCATCGCTCAAGGGCTATTCTTATGGGCGTATTTGCCCACTAAAGGCACAAATATGCAGCCGCAAACTTCTATGGACTCAAGTTTACCCTTGTTCTTTTCCACCACGGTTAAAACCTGACTAAAACTCTCACCTAACGGCAAAATAAGTTTGCCCGATTCTTTTAATTGCTCAGTTAAAGGTAAAGGGATACGCGGACTGGCAGCAGTAATAATAATTCTATCAAACGGTGCTTCTTCCGGCCAACCTAAAGTTCCATCATCCACTTTTACCTTAATATTTTTATAACCCAACTCGTTAAGTACGGTCTCGGCTCTTTTGGCCAATACCTCAAATCTCTCGATACTGTAAACCTCTTTGGCTAATTCTCCCAATATTGCCGTCTGATAACCTGAGCCAGTGCCTATCTCTAAGACTTTCTCATCTCCTTTTAAATCCAAACATTCAGTCATTAAAGCCACAATGTAAGGTTGGGATATGGTTTGGCCTTCTCCTATCGGCACAGGAAAATCCGCATAAGCACTGGTTCTTAAGGCTTCAGGGATAAATTTATGCCGTTCAATTTTATAAAAGGCATCTAATACCCGAGAGCCTTTTATGCCCCTGGGGATAAGCTGCTCCTGAACCATACGTTTTTTTAAAACCGCGTAATCCATAGTTCTTTAACGATATATTTAAAGAATCTTAAGGTATCAATAAGGGGGTTAATCTGACTTTTTTCTCCCTCATATATGGTCTTAATGGGCACGGATTCAATCTTAAAACCCAGGCGCGAGGCTCTAATGATTATCTCGGATTCAGTCTCATATTTTGAAGTAGAAAGTTTTAATTTCTCTAATACTTCCTTTTTGATAAGTCGAAAACCACACTGCGTATCCGGAATTTTTTGTCCTGCCACTGTAGAGATTAACCCAGACATAAACTCATTAGTCAAGACACGAACCAAAGGCATATTCTTCCTTTGCTGCATTCTATTACCGATGACAATACCACTATCAGAAAATTCAGCTAGCCTGATAAAAAAGGGTATTTCTGTTGCAAGATGCTGACCATCGCCATCCATGGCGATAACCGCATCAAAATCTTTATTTAAGGCGTAATTGAAACCTTTGATCAACGATGCGCCCTTACCTTGATTGATTTCGTTCCTTAAAACCGTCGCACCGTTATCTCGGGCTATCTGGCTGGTATTATCTTGCGAGCCGTCATCCACAACCACAACTTCTAAATTCTGCTCGTGAATCTGCCTTACCAAACCTGCGATAGCCTTAGATT
>Ga0315273_10001805_pt1 | contig 24719 bp, 19 predicted proteins | sample YL17G02_0_MG_FD_205753 | JGI IMG/M metagenome (GOLD analysis project Ga0315273, IMG submission 205753) | Sediment microbial communities from Yellowstone Lake, YNP, Wyoming, USA - YL17G02_0 | ecosystem: Environmental > Aquatic > Freshwater > Lake > Sediment | place: USA: Wyoming | collected... | reverse complement strand
ACTGAAGTCGAGAGGCGATGCTACGTAGGAAGTGAAGTGACCGCAAGGACCTATGGTCGAGACCGCTGGCTTGGCGACTAGGCGAACAAGGATCGGAACATGCCGCAGCTCGGGCCGCCTCTCGCGCGGCCCCTCAGGGTGCTCATGTAGCTCTGGCCTCAGGGAAAGAGGCATAGAACCGGCCGTGGAGGGCGTGGCTCGCCTCGCGCGCGACGATGGCGTTGTCGCTGTGCGCGTGGCCGACGAAGGCACGGGCAAGCCAGAGCCGGGCCGCGACGCCGGCCAGCAGGCCAAGCACGGCGCCGAGGGCTCGAAGAGCACGGGTCGCGCCTCCGCTTGGCGGGGCGGAACCCGAAGTGGTAAGGAATCGGAGCGACGAGGGTAGTCGACGCCCAGACCGGACGGCATTCTAGTTCTTGCGTTAAAACCGGATTCCGTAGAAGCGAAAATGTCTGCAAGTAGTAGGGCGCACGCCGGTGGTCGGCCGCCGAAGTTCGACGAGCCGCGCCGTCCTGTGACGGTGACGCTCCCGGAGCGGACACTCTCCCGGCTTGCCGCGGTCGATGCCGACCGCGCCACCGCAATCGTCAAGCTAACGGACTCGGCTCTGCCCGGCTCGAGCGGCCGGAGCCTCGTCGAGCTGGTCGAGGTCGCGCCGGGCGCCGCCATCATCGTCGTGGCGCCGAGCCGCTGTCTACGCCGGATTCCGTGGCTGAAGCTCGCCGAGCTGTCGCCCGGTCGGCACCTCATCACCATCGTTCCAGGCACCCCAATCGACTCGCTGGAGGTCGCGATTTTCGACCTTCTCGAGAGCTTGCCGGAGAGTGAGGAGTACGAACGGAAGATTCTCGGCGAGCTCCGCCGGCTGATCGGCGCCGGCCGGCGCGAGCAGAACATTACCAAGTACGAGATGCTCTACGTCCGCCCTCCGGTGGCGCGCCGTGGTCGCTCGCACGCGCGCTAGATCGGGGCACGGCTCGCGCCGCGCAACTTCGCGGGGCGAGCGTTCACTGGCTGACGCCACGATGCGTTTTGACGAAATCGTTCCGGCTGAGGCCTGGCGCGATTTGCCGTTCATTGTGCCCGCGGCGGCGTTCGCTGAGATCGTCCGGAGAACCCTGCCAATGAAGAAATTCTTGGCACTCTGGCAAAATATTCGAAATCACTGCCGGGGGAGGGAATCGAACCCTCACCGGGAGTTACCCCCCGAGGGGATTTTAAGTCCCCTGCGTCTACCGTTTCGCCACCCCGGCTGGTTTGGCCGACTCTGCTGTACCACCAAAATTCTGCGGTTGCTTGGATGCGCCTCGCTAGGCGCGAAAGCTCCGCGCTGGCGCTCGCAAATCGCGATGTTGCGTTGATTTCTAACAATGATCGGAATCTCGCCAAACAGTTTTTAGCCAAGGAAAAGCGAGACCGAGTCGGAAGGCACCCGCCACCGCATCCTCGATGCGGCGGCCGCGTGTTTCAGCGAGCTCGGCCATGCGGGCGTGGCGCTCCGGCGGCAGCGGAAGGCGCTTTCGAAAGGCAATTCCGCCTCCTTGGAGTCGCGAGATCTACCGGGGGAATCGACACGGATGACCTCGTGCCCGCGGATCATCGAGGTCGGGCGATGAGAATGATCAGGCGGGAAGTCGACAGGAGTGAGCAAGTGAGATATCTCACCAGCGCGCTGCACCGCCTAGGGCGCCGTAGCGACACGGCCGCAGGATAGAGGAGAGAGTCCATGACCGAGACGCAAGCCCAGTCACCAGAAGAGCAAAAGGCAGCGCTCTACAAGGTTGGCGAATGGCTGATCGACAACCGGATGTGGGTTTCCCTAGTCACGGTCGCCTTCACGGCCTTCATGACCTACGAATCGATGCAGCTCCAGATGTTCACCAGCTTTGGCGAGCTGCTCCCCTACCGGCACCCGTTCATCGCGGTGCACGACAAGTACGCATCGCAGTTCGGCGGTGCCAACAACATCACGATCATGTTCGAGGTGAAGGAAGGCAGCATTTTCAGCCGGGAAACTCTCACCAAGATCTTCAAGGCGACGCAGGCGGTCGACGTCCTCCCCGGCGTCAACCACGATCAGATCGACTCGATCGGCCATCGCTCGACCCGCTATCTGACGATGCAGGGCGGCTCCATCTCGTCACCCCCCGTCATGCGGCGGCCGCCGGTGTCGGACAAGGAGGCGGCGAACACCCGAGACATCGTGCATTTCTCGGAGAACCTGCACGGAATCCTGGTGTCGCTGGATGACAAGGCCGCACTCATCCGAGCCAACTTCCTCGAGGGACGGATCGACTACCCGCAGATCTTCCGCGACATCAACGAGAAGATCATCGCGCCATACCAGGACGACAATACGCGGATCTGGGTGGCAGGCGAGCCCCGTCTGTACGGCTGGATCTACCGTTACGCCAACGACGTGTATTGGATACTGGTGGTCACGTACTGCATCGAGTGGGTGCTACGCTGGCTGTACTTCCACGACTGGCGCGGCTCGCTCCGGCCGACGATCACCGGCCTTCTCGCGGCGGTCTGGGGTCTCGGATTCATCCACCTGATCGGCTTTGCTCTGGATCCGTTGATGCTCGTGGTGCCGTTCCTGATCACCGCGCGCGCGGTGAGCCACGCCATCCAGATGCACGACCGCTATTACGAGGAATACCTGAAGAACGACTGGGACAAGCGCAAGGCGATCGTCGCCGCGTTCGCCGAGCTCTTCGTGCCGACCTTCTCCGGGATCGTCACGGACGCGTTGGGCGTGCTGGTGATCTTGCTGATTCCGGTGGTGATGCTGCAGAAGCTCGCCATCACCGCCTCGTGGTGGATCTTCGCGATCACCGTCTCCGAAGTCCTCTTGAACCCGATCGTCTACTTCTACCTGAGGGCCCCCGAGCCCGAGATGGTCATTCTCCGCGAGGAGGGCTGGTTCAAGACCTTCATGGATCGCCTGACGGACGCGACGCTGTCGAACGCAGGTAAAGCGGTCACCGTCCTCGTGTGGGCAGGAATCTTCGTTTTCTCGCTGATCTTCCTCCGCGGCCTGACGATCGGCGATCCGACGGCGGCCTCGCCTCTGCTCTGGCCTGATTCCCCCTACAACCAATCACACACGCGCATCCAGCAGTTTTTCGGCGGCGTGGAGCCGCTGATCATCGTGGTCGAAGGCAAGGAGAAGAAGGCGCTGCAGGAGCCGAAGGCGCTCGAAGCGATGGAATCGTTTCAGCGTTACGTCGATGGTGATCCCGACGTCGGCTACAGCTTCTCGGTTGCCGATATCGTGAAGTCGATCAACATGGTCTTCTTCGACACCGATCCGCGTTGGGGCGTGATTCCCGAGGAGGTCGGACGCATCGCGAACCTCTTCTTCTTCTACTTCGCGGGGTCGCCGCCGTCCGAGACGTCGAAGTACCTGGATCCTTCGTACACGAACGGACACGTCACCTTCTTCTGCCGGAACCACCAGGGGGATACCGTGGCACGGATCATCAACCGCTGCCGCGACTTCATTGAAAAATTTCCGTCGGACAAGGTCAACTTCCGGCTGGCGGGTGGCCTGATCGGTGTGACGGCGGCGGCCAACGAGGAGATCGTACACAACGACATTCTGATGAACCTCCTCGGGTTGGTCACGATCTACCTCATTCTACTCTTCACGTATCGGTCCTTCACGGCCGGGATTTACATGTTGTTGCCGCTCTTCGTTTCGAATGCCTTCGTCAACGCGTACATGAGCCTGCGCAACATCGGCGTGAACCTGCATACGCTGCCCGTGGTGACGGTGGGCATCGGATTCGGCATCGATTACGGCCTCTATATCGTCAGCCGGATCATCGAAGAGATCCGCGTGAGGAAGGATCTCTACGAAGCCACCAAGATCGCGTTGTGCACCACCGGAAAGGGCGTTACTTTCACGGCCGTGACGATGGTGATGAGCACTTTGCTCTGGACCACGTCGAACATCCGATTCGACGCGGAGATGGGCGGCCTGCTGGCAATCTGGATGGGCGTCAGCTTCGTCGCTTCGCAAACCCTGATGCCGGTGTTGATCTTGCTCTTCAAACCGAAGTTCATCACGCGCGAGATCACATCGGCCGAAGCGCCGACTCGCGTGGGCACTGCGACCGCCTGAGGCGGCGATCGAGAAAGTAGGACTCTCATGGAGATCACGTTTTCCAATGCGGGCGTCTTCCTCATCCTCTTCACGATCGCCTTCATCCTCATGGACGAATACCTGGCCAAGCCGCTTCGCCGCCGCCGTCTCGAGCGGCGCGCCTTGACCGAGCCGAAGGTCCGCAAGGCATTGGAGGTCGGGAAGATGGTGGCCGCGCGGGAACGGGCAAAGAGGGGTTAGCCGCCCACCGGCGGCTCCCGCTCGCGCCGAAGCCGGGCGCCGCCGTGGCCGGAGTCAGTGTCGGCGTCGTGCCCGCAGTGCTAGGCCGCGCCGTGCTGAAGCATCCGCCGGCGGTCACGAGCGGCACGCTCGACGAGCTTCGGATCCTTGGCGTGCTTCTCGATCGCCAAGAGGAGCCTACTCTCGTGACCACTGACCTCACCGAGAGTGGAGCGAAACGCCGTCGACATCCGTGAGTCGTCGCCGGTGAGCGCGAGCAGGCGGCGATACACGTTGTCGAGCTCGAGCTGCTCGAGGTCGAGCGCGGCGGCGAAGGCGTCATCCAGCGATGCCTCCGGCGAGAGGAATCGAGCCGCGACCGCGTCGCGAAGCGCGGTAAGCTTCGCGGCGTCGAGCCCCGGGTCGTCGCGGTTCGCGGCGGGGAAACGTGCGGCGTTGTCGAGGAGCATGCCGTGGCCGATCTCTTCGGTTGCCAACTGATGCCACAGGGCACCGATCGGCGGCTCCGGCCAGCGCTCGGCGAAGCTTTCGTAGATCTCGGCGATCATGCGCTCGATCCCCGCACAGTACGAGATGACTTCGGAAAGCCGCATACCTCTCGGGAGGAGCAGGTTTCGTACCACCGTCACGATACATCGGGAGTACGGCCGATCACGGCTCACGAGGAGTGGAATCTCACATTCAGGAATGATCTCCGCGCGCTCTCTCAACCGTGAGAATCCTCGATCGCGTGAGCGCCACCAGACGAATGGCACGGCTCTCGCAGTGCCCCCAGGCATGCACCCAAGCGGCGCGACGATTCCGAAACCTCCGATCGCGACCGTCACCATGAATCCGTCGATCGATCAGCACATCCTGATCGATCGGCTCGTCAAGGACGATGCAATCCGGGCGCGCGACATCCGCCGCGATCCGGGAGGCAAGGGCATCAACGTTTCGCGCGTGCTGAGGGAGCTCGGCGCCGAGACGCTGGCGTTCGGTCTCACCGGTGGAGGCGCCGGCTACATCGTCAAGAGACTTCTCCGCGAGCGCGGCATCGCATTCGAATCGGTAGAGGTGCTCGAGGAGACGCGGATCAACTTCATCTTCACGGACCGCTCGGATCGGACGCAGACGCGCATCAGCTCGCCAGGCCCGTGGGTGACGCTCGACGAGGCGGATCGGCTGGCCGCGCTCATCCTCGGCCGCGCGCCCATGCCTCCCTGGTGGGTCCTTGGCGGCAGCTTACCGCGTGGAATTCCCGTCGATTTCTACGCCCGTCTGATCCGCGATCTCGGCCGGGCGGGCGCGCGCTGCTTCCTCGACGCCGACGATGACGCGCTGCGGGTGGGAATCGAAGCGCGCCCGTATGGCATCAAGCCGAACGAGAACGAGCTCGCGCGCCTGGCGGGGAGGGAGCTTCGCGACGACGCCCAGATCCTCCAGGTGGCGCAAGAGATCGTCGCCTCGGGCGTAGAGATCGTAGCGGTGACGCTCGGCGGCGAGGGCGCGCTGGTGGTCACGGCGACCGAAGCCGTGCGGGTCCGTCCGCCGGCGGTCGAGGCGCTGAGCAAGGTGGGTGCGGGCGACGCGTTCCTCGCGGGGTTCGTTCTCGCGCTGTCGCGCGGCGAGCCGCTCGAGGGAGCGTGCCGCCTCGGCGTCGCAGCCGGAACCGCCGCGGTGATCCACGAGGGAACGCAGCTCTGCCGGAGGGAAGACGTCGAACGGCTCTTGCCGCGCGTCACGGCCGAGACGCGACCGCTGCCGTCGCGTACCAGCCAGTCCGGTTCACCCGTCAATCCGCTCATCGACGTCGTTTGCGGGACCGAGTTCGACCCGGCGCTGGCGCCGTTCGCGACGGTACACGACGGACTGCCGTACCGCTTCTGCTCGCTCGTCTGCCAGCGCCAGTTCGAGGCGCACCCGGAGCGCTACGCGGCCTAGAGGGGACGTTTCACAGTTTGTGAAGTTTTCCAGGATAAGGGGCTCGCAGTCTCTGAGCCGACGAAAACTTCACAAACTGTGAAACGTCCCCTAATTCACGCGGGTGGCCACGAAGGCGGCCGCGCCGGCGGCGAGCGACGAGGCCATGGGTAAGGCGACCCGGAGACCGAGCGCCGATCTTCCCAGTACCCATGCAAGCGCACCCTTGGTGACCGTGTTGGCCGCTGCGGCGAGGAGCAGCGCAGTCAGCGCGGCGCCCGTCGTTGCTTGCCCTTGTGTCGACATCGCGGCCGCCGACAGCGCGATCGCGTCCACATCGGCGAGACCGGCCAACACTGCGAGGAGGTAGAGGCCGTTGTCGCCCATCGATTGGGTCAAGCCGCGCGACAGGAACATGACGGCCGCGAGGATGAAACCGAACTTGATCGCGCTCGCCAAGTCGAGGGGATTTCGGAGCTCGACGTCTCGTTCTGCGCGCCGCGCTCGCTCGCCGCGCGAGCGGAACGCCAACACGGCGCCGCCGGCGAAGCCGACGGTCGCGGCGACGGCAAGTGGCGCTGCCAGCGGCCTCGTCAGCGCGGGGGCGATCGGGCTCACGACCAACAGCAAGCGAAGAAACATCATCGAGCAGGCGACCACGATTCCCGCGCCGAGGGCGTCGAGGTCGGCGCGGCTGGCGCCGGCGCGACGCGAAAGCGTGAGCGTAACCGCCGTGGAGGAGACGATCCCTCCGAGCACACCGGTCACGAGGTAGCCGCCCTCGCGGCCCCAGATCCGCTGGGCGAAGTAACCGAGGTAGGAGACGCCGGCCACGAGCACGACCATCCACCAGATGCGGTACGGGTTCAGCGCCTGCCATGGTCCGAACCCACGGTTTGGCAGGATCGGCAGCAACACGACCGAGATGAGCAGCAATCGGATCGTCGCGAGGAGCTCCTCTCGCTCGATCGCGCGGACCAGGCCGTGAAGCTCTGGCTTGACGCCGAGGAGGAGCGTGACGACCACGGCGGCTGAAGACGCCACCTCCAGGTAGCCGCGCCCGGCCATGGCGCCGAGGGAAAACGTCAGAAGCAGCGCGACCATCCCGGTGGCGCTATGGCCTCGCTGAGTTCGTGAGACGCGGAAATAACCGATGCCTGCAATGATGCCGAGCGCCACGGCGATCGCCGCGAGAATGAGAGCTTGCTCGCCAGCGAGAACCACCGCGGCAGCACCGAGCAAGCCGACGAGGCCGAAGGTGCGGAAACCGGCAACGCGCTCACCTTCGGGGAGGTTTCGCTGGTGCCAGCCACGCTCGAGGCCGATCAACAAGCCGATCGCGAGCGCAACGCCGAGGCGGGTCAGCATCTCGAGGCTCTGGGGCACGATCGCCAGTGTACTCCTCCACTCGCGCTGAGAAACCCTCGAAGGGGGGTACGGACATCGAGCGCGGCTTGACGAACGAATCGAAGTGGCTCCAACTGGAAGGAAGGTGGAACTCGTGGCCGAAGGAGCGTCCCACGCATCGCTCGTCGAAACTCTCGCGCTACCGAGCTTCTACCCGCATCGTCCGCAGAGCGTGGAGGTTCGGCAGACGCACATCTCGTGGGTCTTTCTCGCCGGCAGCTTCGTCTACAAGCTGAAGAAGCCGGTTCGCTTTCGCTTCTTGGATTATTCGAGCCGGGAGCAGCGCCTCGAATCGTGTCTCGCCGAGGTGCGGCTCAATCGCCGGCTCGCTCCCGCGGTCTATCTCGGCGTCGTCGCCGTGCGACGCCACGACGATGGCTTCGCCATCGGCTCGATCGACGAGCTCGGGGGCGAGGCCGAGGACTATCTCGTGGCGATGCGGCGGTTACCCGACGAGGAAATGCTCGACCGACGGCTCGCGCAGGGGACGGCCGGTGCCGCCGATCTCGAGCGGGTGGCCGCGAAGCTCGTCGCGTTCCATGCCTCCTGTCAGGATCGGGGCGAGACCTATGGAAGCCGCGAAGTCATCGGCGAGACGGTGCTCGGCAATCTGGCCGAGTGCGCGGCGGTTGCCGGCGATGCCGTTTCAGGCTCGCGAATCCGCGAGCTCCGGCGGTACCTCGAAAAGTTCTTGGACGAGCACGAAGAGCTGCTGCGACGCCGCGTCGGGGAAGGGAGGATCCGCGAGGGGCACGGCGATCTGCGCGCCGAGCACATCTGCTTGAACGCAGCGCTCGACATCTTCGATTGCGTCGAGTTCAGTGAGCGCTTGCGTTCGACCGACGTGGCATCGGAGATCGCCTTCTTGGCGATGGACCTGGATTTCCTCGGTTTCCCGGCACTCGCCGAAGGATTCGCTCGAGCCTACGGCGAGGCCTGCGGCGATCGAGAGCTCCACGATCTGCTGGAATTCTATCGCTGCCACCGGGCACTGGTACGGGGAAAGGTCGAGAGCTTGCGCAGTCGCGAGCCGGAGGTAGGTGCGGCCGCGCGGGAAGAGGCGCGTGAAGCCGCACGCCGTTACTTCCGGCTGGCGACACGCTACGAAAGTGGACGGCGGCCACCGGAGCTGGTCGTCGTTTGCGGCCTATCGGGAACGGGCAAGTCGACGGTGGCGCGCATCGTCGGCGATCTCACCGGCTTTGCGATCTTCGGCTCGGACCTGACGCGCAAACGGCTTGCTCGCGCGCCTCGATTCCAGCGACCCGACCCCGAAGTCGTCCGCTCGCTCTACGGTGCCGATGCGACGCGAAGGACCTATGAACGACTCTTCCAGGATGCGCGCGAGTCACTCGCCACAGCCAGGGGCGTCGTGCTCGACGCGACGTTTCTCAACCCGGCCGATCGCCGTGAGGCGCTTGCCGTGGCGCGAGCGGCGAGTGTGCCGGTGACGTTCCTGGAATGCCGAGCCGAAGAAGCAGAAGTGCTCCGGCGCCTGCGCGACCGCCAGAAGCGACCGGACGAGGTCTCGGACGCGACCGAGGAGGTCTATCTCCGCCAGCGTGCGGAAGCGACGCCCATCACCATTCCCGCGCCTGCCCGGCACAGGATCATCGACACCGCTCGCGGTCCCGAGCAAATCGTCGCCGACGTCGAACAGGAATTCGGCCTCGGCGTGAGCTAGCCGATTCGCCCCTGCGGGGGCGGTCGAGGTCTCTCTCGGCATTACCGAGATCGGCCTTGTACCAACTGCGGCGCCTTTCGGTGTCGGCCGAGTCGGGGAACGCCGAGGGGTTCGGAGTCGCAAAGCCTACTGGCTGTTCCACTCCTTCAGCTCGACGACGTACCCGTCGGGGTCCTGCGCGTAGATCGAGAGGCCGACGCCCCGCGCTCCGGCGCGCGGCACGGGCTCCTCTTGAAGGAACTGGACTCCGGCTTCGCGGAGCACGCGAATTCCCCCCGCTAGGTCCTCCAGCGTCACGCAGAAATGCAGGAAGCGCCCTTCGCCGGCCGATGCCGGATCGAAGGTCGGGTCGGGAACGAGATCGAGAAGCGATTCTCCGATGCGGATCGAGACGAACGGTCGACTTCCCTGCTTGCACTCGTCGAGGCCCTCGACGGGAAGCCCGAGAAGACCCCGATAGAATGCGAGCGAGCGATCGAGATCGCGCACGCGCAGCACGAAGTGATCGAGGGATCGTACGCGCATCGTCAGAGCTCTCGGATGGGTCGCCTGCCGGCGAACCCCTCCTCGATCGAATGCCAGAAAGCGATGTCGGTTTCACCGGCGCGAAGACAAAGATAGACCTCCTCACCGCTCGAGCGGATGTGGGGGAAGTCGACGAGCCCCTGGTCGATGCCCTTCACGACTACGCCGATCGCATCGAGCCGCTTGAGGATCTCCACCAGGCGCTCGAGGTCGCCCGGGAAGTAGCGCTCGCCGTTCGGGCCGGTGCCTCCGAAGTAGCCGTGGCGGTGGATGTCGAAGCCGCGACCGTCGAGCTTTCGCTTGAGAACGACGAGCTCCTCGACGAGCGGCTGAACTTCGGCCAGCGCGACGCGTGCTTGCTCCAGAGAAAAATGCTTGGGGTGGAGCAACGGCATGATTTTTCTTCACAAATCGCACCGCCGCGCGCAAGCCTTCGGCTTGAACGGTCGTCTCGGTTTGGTAGATTCGTCTGCCTCGATGAACGCGCCCCCGAAACCTCTCCGCTGATCCATGGCGAAGGCAAACCTGGCGGTGGTGGCGCGGTCGGCGGTCGCCTCCGAGTCCCCCGAGGTCGCGGAGCGCGGCCGGCCGCGAGTTGCCGGTAAGTTCTTCTTCCACAACGGGGAGAAGGTCTTCGTCCGTGGCGTGACCTATGGTCCCTTTGCGGCCGGCACGCACGGCGCGCGGTTCCCGGAGCGTGATCAGGTCGCTCATGACTTCGCTGCCATCCGCGAGCTCGGCGCGAACTGCGTGCGCACGTTCACTCCGCCGCCGCGCTGGATGCTCGACCTCGCCGCGGAATCCGGCCTCTGGGTCTTCGTCGGGATCGACTGGACCTGGCAAGCCTGCTTTCTCGACTCCGAGGAGATGACGGAGTCGAACCGCCGGTTCATGCGCGACGCGGTGCGCCCGATCGCGGGCCACCGTGCGATCCTCGCGTATTCGCTCGGCAACGAGATTCCCCCCGACGTGGTTCGGTGGTGCGGACCGGATCGCGTGCGCGAGTTCTTGCGCTCGCTGGCCGACGACGTTCGCGGCCTCGATCCGGACGCTCTGGTCAGTTACGCGAACTTCCCTTCGACCGAGTACCTCGACGTCGACTGCATCGATTTCGTTTGCTTCAACGTCTACCTCCACGACGAGGGCGCATTCCGCCGCTACCTCGCGCGGCTGCAGAACCTCGCCGAGGACAGGCCGCTCGTGCTGACGGAGTTCGGCATCGACTCGATCCGCGAGGGGGCGGAGACGCAGGCCGAGATCCTCTCGTGGCAAATTCACGCCGCGTTCGAGAGCGGCGTGGCGGGAACGTTCATCTTCGCGTGGACCGACGAGTGGTTCACCAACGGCGTCTACGTCGACGACTGGGCCTTCGGACTGGTCCGGCGGGACCGTACACCGAAGCCGGCGTTTCACTCGGTGCGCGACATCTACCGCGGCCCACTGCCGCCCCCGCTGCCGAACCCGCCGAAGGCTTCGGTGGTGATCTGCGCATACAACGCCGAATCCACGATAGAGGCTTGCCTGCAGTCACTGCTTCAGCTGCGTTACCCGAATTTCGAGGTGGTCGTCGTCGACGACGGGTCGAAGGATGCGACCCTCGAGATCGCCCAGCGCTTCCCGTTTCGCGTCATCCACCAGGAGAACAAGGGTCTGTCGATCGCCCGCAACGTCGGCATCGAGGCCGCCACGGGCGAGTACGTCGTGTTCACGGATTCGGACTGCGTGGTCGATGCCGACTGGCTGACGTACCTGATCGGCGCGATGCAGCGTCACGGCTGGTTGGCGGCCGGCGGGCCGAACCTGCCGCCGCCCGAGGACTCGCGTGTGCCGGCGTGCGTGGCGGTCGCGCCGGGCGGACCGACCCACGTTCTCGTCAACGACGACATCGCCGAGCACATTCCCGGCTGCAACATGGCATTTCGCCGCGATACCCTGCACCAGGTCGATTGCTTCGACCCAGTCTTCACCTCGGCGGGGGACGACGTGGATCTCTGCTGGCGACTGCAGAACCGCGGCTGGCAGATCGGCTTCAGCGCCGCCGCGATGGTATGGCACTTCCGCCGCAACACCGTGAAGGCGTACCTGCGCCAACAGCGTGGCTATGGCAAGGCGGAAGCGCTGCTTTACTTCAAGCACCCGTACCGCTTCAACATGCTCGGCCAATCGCGTTGGCTCGGACGGATCTACGGCGATTCGCCCTCCGGGCTGCTCTCGCGCCGCCCGGTGATCTACTATGGCGCGTTCGGCAGGGGGCTCTTTCAGACGCTCTACGAGCCGCCGAGCTCGCTGCTCTCGTATCTTCCGTTTACGCTCGAGTGGGCGGTCGTGGCGCTGTTTCTCTGCGTCTGCGCGATCGTGTCGGGGCGCCACATCGTGCCGTCGTTCGTTCCGCTGGCGATCTCCTGGGCGGCCGCTGCGGCGCTCGCGTCCGGACGAAAGCTCGACCCCCGCTACCGGGACTGGCGAAGTCGCGCGCTGCTCGCATCGCTCATCTACCTCGGCCCGCTGCTTCGCTCTTACGAGCGCTACAAATGGCGGTTGCGCGGCCTTGCCAACGTGGAGCCCGTCCACTTCGCCGAGCCGCGACAGAAGCCGCAGGGCTGGCTAGCAAGGGAGTTCCGCCTCGTCTACTGGAGCGACGAAGCGGTGGAGAAGGAAAGCCTCATCCAGGGCCTGATGGATTTTCTGCTGCCCCGCAAGTACCTGATCGACGTCGATCGCGGCTGGAACGACTGGGACATCGAGGTTCACCGTGGGGCCTTCGCGCGCTCGGAGATCGCGGTCGCGGTTGAAAACCACGGGGGAAACAAGCGCTTCCTCCGCGTACGCTGCCGTCAGCGCCTGTCCGGCGTCGCCCTGCTGACGCTCGGTGCTTGTGCTCTGCTGATCACGGCGGGCGTGGTGTTCTCGGTACGAGAGATGATCACCTTCGCGATCGTGCTCGGAATGATCAATCTGGGCCTCCTCTTCTACAAGAACTACCGCCTCGGGCAGATCCTCTATCACGTACTGGAGATCGTCGCCCAGACGATCAACCTGTTCCCCGTCGGAAAGCGCGCATGAGCGAATCCTCTGCTCACCGCCCACGGCCGCCGCTTGCGCGGCGGCTCGTCCACTACCTACGCCCGTACCGGGCCCCGTTCACGTTCGCGCTCGGCCAAGTCACCCTGATGAGCGCATTCGATCTGCTTCGCCCCTGGCCGCTGAAGATCGTCGTGGACAACGTGCTCGGCGACCGGCCGCTGCCATTCGGCGTCGACGTGACGCTCGGCAAGCCGGCATTGCTCGTCGGCTGCGCGCTCTCCCTGGTGTGCCTTCAGGCGATGCTCGCCGCCCTCTCGTACTGGAACAACCAGACGACGATCACGATCGGCCAGCGAATGGTCAACGATCTCCGCAGCGACCTCTACCAGCACCTGCAGCGGCTGTCGCTCTCCTTCCACGCAAAGCGGCAGGTCGGCGATCTTCTCTACCGCCTGACGGCGGACACCTACGCGATCCAGACGCTGACGATGAACGGAATCTTTCCCGTCGTGAGCGCCACCATGTTCCTCGTCGGCATGACCGTGGTGCTCGTGCGCATCGACTGGCTGTTGACGCTCGTCGCCTTGGCCGTCTGCCCGGTCCTCTACCTGGCCATCCAGCGCATGATCGGCCGCGTCACCGACGAGTCGCTCTCGGCGCGCGAGCTCGAGAGCGGCGTGTACTCGGTCCTTCAGCACGGCCTGTCGGCAATCCGTGTCGTTCAGGCGTTCACGCAGGAGGAGGCCGAGCACCGCCGTTTCATCGACCAGAGCGATGCAAGCCTCTCCGCGAGCCGGCGGCTCTACCTCGTGCAAACCCTCTACTCCGGTATTGTCAGCACCCTGATCGCTGCCGGCGCCGCTCTCGTTCTCTGGATCGGAGCCACGCGCGTGCTCGACGGGAAGATGAGCGTCGGCGACGTTCTCGTATTTCTCGGCTATGTCACGGCACTCTACGCCCCGGTCAATTCGCTCAGTCAGACCTACAGCACGATCCAGAGCGCGAAGGCCGGCATTTGGCGAGTGTTCGAGATCCTCGAGGCGCCGGAAGTCGTCACCAGCGGGCCACGGGTGCTCGAGCGAGCGAAGCTCCGCGGTGAGATCCGTTTCGAGGAGGTCGAGTTTTCCTACGATGGCAAGCGCTCGGTGCTCGCCGACGTATCGTTCACGGCGCCACCGGGCTCGTCCGTCGCGCTGGTCGGCCCGACCGGCGCCGGCAAGTCGACGCTGGTGAGTCTCTTGCCGCGATTCTACGATCCGCGCTCGGGCCGCGTGCTGCTCGATGGCGTCGACCTGCGTGAATTCCAGTTGCCGATGCTGCGTCGCGACATCGCGATGGTGCTTCAGCCGCCGATCGTGTTTTCCGCGACCGTGCGCGAGAACATCGCGTACGGCAAGCCGGGTGCCAGCGCGGAGGAGATTGCGCGGGCGGCGGCGCTCGCCCAGCTCACACCGTTTCTGGACCGGCTGCCGGAGGGGCTCGACACCCGCATCGGCGAAGGGGGGGCCAACGTGTCGGAGGGGGAGCGGCAGCGGTTGACGATCGCACGGGCGCTGCTGCGTGATGCCCCGATCCTGATCCTCGACGAGCCGACCGCGTCGATCGACGCCGAGACCGAGGCCCTGCTGATCGCGGGCCTGAAGACCCTGATCGAGGGGCGCACGATCTTCATCATCGCACACCGACTCTCGACGGTACGCGACGCCGACCAGATTCTGGTGATCCGCGAGGGCCGCATCGTCGAGCGTGGCGGCTACGAGATGCTCGTCCGAGAGCAGGGGTTCTTCGCCCGACTGGTGCGATTGCAGCAAGGGAAGGGCGGCGAGTTCATGGGGATCGGGGACTGAGAACCTGTGAGCCGACCGCGGGTCATCGTCGCCGGCTACCTCGTGCGGTTTCCGATCGGCGGCTACGTCTGGCAGGCGCTGCACTATCTGCTCGGATTCGAGCGTCTCGGCTGCGACGTTTATTTTTACGAAGACTCGGCGTTCTATCCGGACGCCTACGATCCAGAGGCCGGCCAGGTCGACGTACGCTACGAGTACGGCGTGGCGCGCATGGCGGAGATTCTCGGCCGCTTCGGCTTGCGGGATCGGTGGGTGTTTTGGGACGCCGAGCGAGATGCCTACCACGGCTTGCCGAAAGGCGAGACCGAGCGGCTCTTCGAGAGCGCCGACGCCTTCGTGAACATCGCGGGTGTCAACCGCCTCGGCAGTCGGCGGCGGCCGGCTGCGCGCATCTTCGTCGACATCGATCCGGGCGTGACGCAGATCAACTTTCACAACGACGCGCCCTTCATTCGCGATCTCCTCGCCGAGCATAATTTGTTCTTCACGCTCGGTGAGAACATCGGCACCGAGCGCTGCCCGCTCCCGACCGGCGGCATCGCTTGGCGTCCGACGCGGCCCCCTGTCCTCCGCGAGCTCTGGGAAAGCCCGAAGGCGATCGGCTCGGCGCCGTTCACGACGGTCGGCAAGTGGGACTCGACCGCCCGGGATCTCGTGTTTCGCGGCGTCCGCCACCACTGGAGAAAGAGCCTCGAGTGGTCGAAGTTCCTCGATCTGCCGCGACGCACGGGGGAGCGTTTCGAGCTGGCGATGGACGTCGACAAGTCACCGGAAGACGAGAAGATCCTCCGCGGCGCCGGCTGGGAGATCCGCTCGCCGCTCGACGTCTCGCTCGATTACGAAGCGTACCGCCGCTACATCCAGGGCTCGAAGGGAGAGTTCTCTGCCGCCAAGGGCATGAACGTGGAGCTACGGAGCGGCTGGTTCAGCGACCGGAGCGTCTGCTATCTCGCCGCCGGAAGACCCGTCGTCCTGCAAGACACGGGCTTTGCCGACGTGCTACCGACCGGTCGCGGGCTCTTTGCGGTGCGCTCGCTCGAGGATGCGGTGGAAGCGGTCCGAGTGGTGACGGGGGACTATCGTGGCCATGCCGACGCCGCTCGCGAGATCGCTCACGAATGCTTCGAGGCGTCTCGTGTGCTGGCCCCCATCCTAGAAGCGGCCGGCTTGTGAAGGTCGTCGTCACCGGGCTGATCGGCAACTATCCCCTCGGCGGCGTGGCCTGGGACTACCTCCAGTTCGTCAAGGGATTCGTCGCGCTCGGCTGTCAGGTTACCTATCTCGAGGATACGGGCCAGTGGGCCTACGACCCGCGCCTCGCGACCTTCACCGAGGATGCAACCGACAACGTGCGCTACCTTCGCCAGGTGCTCGCGCGAGTTCCGGGAATGGAGTCCTCGTTCGCGTTTCGTGACCCGAAGGGCACGGTTCACGGGGTATCCGAGACCGAGATTGCCCGGCGTTGCCGAGAAGCGGACCTCTTCCTCAACATCTCCGGCGCGGCCTGGTTCCGCGACGCCTACCGAGGGGCGCGAGTCTCGGCGTATTACGACAGCGATCCGCTCTACACCCAGGCGGGAGTGAGCTTGTTCGAAGAAGAAGGCGGGGACGAGGACCAGGCACGCACCGTTGGCTGGTTCCGCGCTCACGACGTCTATTTCACGATGGCGGAGGCAATCGACGATCCTTCGTGCATCATCCCGCGCTGCGGCGTCGACTGGAAGATCACCCGCCAGCCGATCACGCTCGATGATTGGCCATTCACGTTCGACCGGTCGGCACGGAGCTTCACGACCGTCATGTCTTGGAAGACGAAACCCGCCTTGCCGGCACTCGGCGGCAAGGTCTACGGCGGGAAAGACGTCGAATTTCGTCGCTTCATGAACCTACCGAGGCGGGTGGAAATGCCGCTCGAGCTTGCTCTCTCCGGGCCCGCGCCGCGCGACGAGATCGCCCGTGAGGGATGGCGGGTCGTCGATGCCGCCGAGTGTTCTTCGACGATGGAGCGTTACCGCGACTACATCGCCCGCTCGCGTGGCGAATGGTCGATCGCGAAAGAGGCCTACGTGGCGACTCACAGCGGCTGGTTCAGCTGCCGCAGCGCCTGCTACCTGGCCATGGGCAAGCCCGTAGTGGTCGAGGACACGGGCTTCTCGCGCGTATATCCCCAGGGCGAGGGGATCTTCGGATTCGTGACGCTCGACGATGCCGTCGCGGCCATCGAGACGATCGAGCGCGACTACCGTCGCCAGTGCGAAGCCGCGCGCGCCACGGCGGAACGCTTCTTCCGCGCCGAGACTGTGCTAGAGAAGCTGATCCGCGATGCGGGACTGTGAGGAGGCTACAGGCTACAGGCTACAGGCTACAGGCTACAGGCTACAGGCTACAGGAAAGGATCCCGGTGAGTCATTTCCCGTAGCCCGTAGCCTGAAGCCCGTAGCCATGGAGGACCCATGAACCTCGAATTCACCAAGTACGAAAAGCGCGATCGCATTGCCTTCATCACGCTGAACCGGCCCGAGGTGATGAACGCTCTCCACCCGCCCTGTCACGAGGAGCTCGACCGGATCTTCGACGACTTCGCCGCGGACTCCAAGACGTGGGTGGCGATCTTGACCGGCGCGGGCGACAAGGCGTTCTCCGCCGGGAACGACTTGAAATGGACGACGCAGCACGGCGTGCCCACGCTGCCGAAGAGCGGGTTCGGAGCGATCACGCGACGTTTCGACCTCGTCAAGCCGCTGATCGCGGCGGTCAACGGCTTCGCGCTCGGCGGAGGCTTCGAGATCGCGCTCGCCTGCGATTTGATCATCGCTGCCGAGCACGCCCGCTTCGGCGTTCCCGAGCCCCGCGTCGGGTTGATGGCGGCGGCGGGCGGTGTGCATCGTCTGCCGCGCCAGATCCCGCTGAAGATCGCCATGGGCATGATGCTGACCGGCAGGCACATTACCGCCGCCGAGGCCCATCGGATCGGCATCGTCAACGAGGTCGTCCCGGCCAAAGACTTGCTGACCGCGGCCGAACGCTGGGCGAAGGAGATTATCGAGTGCTCGCCGCTCTCCGTCCGAGCGAGCAAGGAGGCGGCCATGGGGAGCCTGCACCTCTCCGTCCAGGAGGCGATGGAAACTCACCTCGAGGGGGAGAAGCAGCTCTGGTCCTCGGAGGATTCCCGCGAAGGGCCGCGCGCGTTCGCCGAGAAGCGCAAGCCCGTTTGGAAGGGCAGGTAGCGGACGCGCGCCCGGCCGTGACCGGCGGTCAGCCGTCGGCGATCCGCGATCAACAAAGACACTCCGAAATCTGTCGAAAGCCGATCGCCGCGTTCAGCCCTTGTCGAGCTCGACCGCGAAGGCAAAGAGCCAGTTCTCGAACGTCATGTTTCCTTCGACCTTACGGCTGTTGATGAAAAACGTCGGCGTCGAACGCACACCCGCCTTCTGACCTTCCTTGATGTCGTCGGCCACTCGCTCCGCGGCCGCCGTCGAGCTCATACACTTCTCGAACGCATCGACGTCGAGTCCCGCCTGTTTGGCGTAGCTCGAGAGCGATTTGTCGTCGAGGTTCCCCTGGTTGGCGAAGAGCAGGTTGGCGTACGGTGGAAAGCGGCCTTGTTGCGCCGCGCAGTCCCCCGCTACCGCCGCGCGGCAGGCGTGCTCGTGCCCCTTCTGGCTGATCGCGGAATTGCAATCGTTGGAGAGGGGAAAGTGATGGTACGTGAACCGAATTTGATTCTGGTACCGAGGCAGCAGGTCCTTCAGCGCGACGTAGGCCTGCGCACAGTGAGGACACTCGAAGTCGGAGAATTCGACGAGCTGGATCGGCGCGTTCTCGGGGCCCTGCGCATAGCCGCCGCCGATTGGAGTGTCGATGATCGGCTGGCCCGTGTACCAGTCGTAGAATTGCGGGTTCGAGCGGAAGACCTGCTCGCGGGTGAGCCGAGTCTGCGCGCCGAGCCATCCCGAGGCGACGAAGACGCCGATGACGGAGCCGACCACCGCCGTCGCCAACGCCGGATGGCTGCGCACCGCGCGCCAGCGCTCGAGAAGCCTTCGGGCCGCTTCTCGAAGCGGCGATGCCTGGATCCCTGCGGCGCCCAACGCGACGGTGCTCGCCGTGTAGAGGCCGGCGCAGATGAGACAAAGGGCTTTGAGCACGAACGCCGAGATGATGGCCAGATATGCGGAAAAGAGGCTTCCCGCAACGGCCCAAGCGAACGCGTCGGCTCGAGCGCGATCGCGGCGCGGCGAAGGCGGGCCCGCGGCAGCAACGGCCAAAACGAGGAGAATCCCGTAAAAGCCGATCGCCCAGACCGATACTGGCACGCGGAAGAGCGACCCGTAAGGGCTCGTCACCACGGTGTCGCAGTTGATGATCTCGTTGACGTTACAGAAGCTCGTGTAGGCGCCGCCGGAAGACAGAATCCGGTGATGGATCCACGTTGAGACCGAGCCGAGGATCAACCCGGCAACTGCCGCCAAACCGAGGAGCCACGTGCTCCAAAGCGGAGGATCCGCCCACGGAGGCTCGACCGGCGCACGCCGCAGCACCGCTTTTCCTTTCGCTGCTTTCCCCATCACTCCAGCGTCGACGGATTCTAGCGGGTCGCCGAAACGAATTCGAGCCGGTTCTGGACCTGCAGACCCCTCGCGAGCATGCGCCGCCGCGCGCCAGGCAAGCGCCTGGACCGTGAGCGTCGGATTGTAGCCGGCGGGAGGTCGGGAAAACCGAGGCGTCGGTCACGTAAAGGTCAGGTGGAGCGCGCGACCGACGAGCCACGCCGTTTCGCCATCGATCGCGTGAAAATCGCATCGTGTTCGCACCCCGAGAGCTGCGCGAGGGCTTCGAGCTGCATCGGCCTACCCTCACCCTCTCCCCGAGGAGGAGAGGGATCGCCTTAGGTCCGTCTCAAGCCAGCGCCGAACGTTGCGCGTGACGAGCGCCATGATCGTCTCCTGCGGATTCACGCCGACGGGCGACGGAAAGAGGCTCGCATCGGCGACGCAGAGTCCCGGCACGTCGAATACGCGGCCGAACGCATCGGTCGCGCCGCGCTGCGGATCGACCGCCATGCGCGCGCTGCCCATGATGTGAACCGTCATCAGCTCGAGGCCGCGCGGATCGGGGCGCCGCGCGCGGATTCGTGAGATGTCGTCCGGCGAGCGAATCTCCCCGAGATCGGCAAACGGCAGAACGCAACGCTTGGCACCCGCGGCGAACAAGAGCTCGCAGATCTTCGCAACTCCTTCGTGCGTCGTCGCCGTGTCGCGGCGCGAGAGCGAGTAGAGCATTTGCGGCTCGCGATCGGGTCCGAGCACCACGCGGCCCGTGGACGTGTCTTCGATCAGGCAGCCGACCGGAAACATGTGGTTGTAGAGCGCCATGATCTCGGCGCTGCGTTCGCCGATGCCGGGCATCGCGCCGGCGAGAATGCCTGGCGGAGGCACCGCGTAACCGATGAGAATCCCGTCGTCGAGGAACTCGTGAATCTGGTGTGACTGGTGCGCACCCCACCACGGGTTCACGACCTCGTCGAAGATGCCGACGACCTTCGCGTTCGGATGGACCGTGAGGTTGCGGCCGATGGGCCGCGCGCGAAGCCAGCTCCGCTTGAGGATGCCGGGCGTGTGCCGTGCGCCGGCGGCGAGGATCACGGTCGGCGCGTGCGCGCTGAAGCGGTAGGTCGGGCGAGCGTTGGTCCCGAGAAACCGCCCGCGGACGCCGGTCGCCCGCCCGCGGTCGAAGAGCACCCGGTCGACGCGCGCGTCGGTGACGAGTCGTGCGCCGGCGCGCAGAGCGCGTGGCAGGTAGGTGACGAGCATGCTCTGCTTCGCGCCCGTCGGGCAGCCGAACGCGCAGTTGTTGAGCCCCGCGCAACGGCGCATGTTGCGAAGATTCTCGCGCGGATGCCAGCCGAGCGCGCGCGCTCCTTCGGCGAAGAGACGATTGTGGACGCCGAGCGTGTCCGGCCGCTGCGTCTCCGGATTCATCTCGCGCTCGACCTCTGCGAAGACCGGCTCCATCGCCCGCGGGTCGATGTCGGGAAGGCGCTCGTCACGCTGCCAGCGCTCGAGAATGCGCTCGGGCGTGCGCCAGCACATGCCGCCGTTGATCACCGTCGAGCCGCCGGCGCAGCGTCCCTCGACGAAGACGATGCCCGGCTTGCCGAGGATCATCGAGGCTCCGATGTCGCGATAGAGCGCGCGCATCATCTCGAGGACGCTGGTCGAGAAGCTCTCGGTCTTGTGGAGCCCGCCTTCCTCGATCATCAGCACGTCGAGTCCCGCCTCCGCGAGCAGGCAGGCGGCGACGGCGCCGCCCGCGCCGCTACCGACGACGAGCGCATCGGCGACGAGCGTCGCGTCGCGCCGGGCGTCCCGACCCGGCTCGACGTTCGGGTAGTCGATCGACCGCTCGGGGATGCGAGCGGCGACTTCGGGCGGAATCTCAGCGGGGATCGCCATAGGCGGCGCGGTCGAGCGTGTCGGCACGGAGCCCGACGGCTTCCACGAGCCGCCGATCCCAATGGACACCCATCGCTTCGAGCACGGTCGGATGCTGGTAGAATGCCAGGAAGATGAGCGCCCGAAGGCCGTAGACGAGCAGGCGCCGCGACCCGAGGCGGCTGTCGAGCCATCCCTGCAAGTACGCGCGTGCGTCGTCGCGGTTCATGCGGGAGAGGCGCGTCGGCTGACCCGCGAAGACAAGAGGCCCCCACTCGAGGACCCGAAGACCGAGCGGCAAGCCGATGCGGGAGAGCCTGGGAAGGTAGGGCAGGGTGCGGTCGATCTCGACGAGCACGTCCTCGTCGATCGGCTGATCGAAGCCGTGGCCGCGCGGGCGGAGCGCGGCGATGACCGCACGGAGAATCGTTGCCGAGATCGGAGAGAGATTCAGGGCACCAACACCACCTTCCCGACGTTCTTCCGGTCCTGGATGTAGTGGTGCGCGGCCGGGGCCTCGGCCAGCGGAAAGCGCGCGCCGACCGTGGGATGAATCTTGCCTTCGCGGCGCCACGCGAGGAGCTGACGGAGCCAGCTCGTCAACAGCTCGGTCTGGTCCCACATGTGACCGAGATTGACGCCGATCAGCGCCTTGTTGTCGTTCATCAAGCGGGGCGGCGGAAAGCTGAAGAGCGGCATGTTGAAGAGCGTCCTCACGAGCGAGAAGATCGATCGCGTCTTACCGGTCGCGGCGTTCGAGAGCCCGAACATCACCAAGCGGCCGGTGGGCGCCAGGCAGCGGTAGCCCTTCTTCCAATGCCGGCCACCCATCGCGTCTAGGACGATGTGGACTCCGCGACCGGAGGTCAGATGCTTCACCTCTGCCTCGTAGTCCTGGGTGTTGTAGTCGATGAGATGCGCCGCTCCACGCTCGCGAAGCAAGCCGTGCTTCGATGCCGACGCCGTGCCGATCACCTCGGCTCCGTAGATCCGGCAAAGATCGAGGGCGGCGAGACCGACCCCGCCGGCTGCGCTGTGCACGAGCACGCGCTCGCCGGACTTCAAGGCCCCCATCTGGATCAGCATCTGATAGGCGGTGAGATAGTTGACCGGGATCGCGGCCCCCTCCTCGTACGTCATTCCATCGCTCAGCGGCACGGCCTGCGCCTCGGCTACGCAGACGACGTCGCTGTAACCGCCGAAGCGGGTGATCGCGAAGACTTTCTCGCCAACGGCGCGAGTGACGCCCGCACCGACCGCGGAAATGTCGCCGGCGACCTCGTAGCCGACCACGGCAGGGAGCTTGGGGCAATCCGGATAGAGCCCGAGCCGCGCCATGATGTCGGCGAAGTTGATGCCTGACGCACGCACCCGGATTTGCACTTCGCCGGGCATCGGCGCGGGATCGGGCGCCTCGCGAAGCTCCAGGACCTCGGGCGGACCGACGCGAGTGATCCAGACCTGACGCATGACGATCTCCTGGGTAGCCGATCAGGGCCGAACCCACCAGCGGAGCAGGGAGTCGGCCGTATCGGCCTCGATGGTGAGCAGGTGACAGCGATGCGCGAAGATCGCGAAAAACGCCCATCGGTGCCCAGTGGAGCGTCCGCTCAGCTTACCGGCTGGCTACGTAATAGATGTCGGACTCCGCTCCTTGATCCCCTTCGGCCGGCGGAAAGACGAGCTCGGCATCCCCCTCGGCGAGCACGACGGGGTAGCGCTTCCACTTGAGGCTGGGGCAGCGTCAGCGCTGATTTGCCCGGCCACTTTGCGGTTGCCTGTTCGAGCCGTTCGTCATACGAAGGCTCGTCCGTCTCCTTGGGCCGGGATGCAGCGCACGTTGGATCGTTACCGAGCGGAGGGAAGCATGGTCCAGGCCGCAGTCATGTGGGCGTTCAACGAGCCCCTGAAAATCGATTCGCTGAAGCTCAAAGCCCCGCGCGAAGACGAGGTGGTGGTGAAGATCGCGGCCAGCGGCGTCTGCCATTCGGATTTGTCCGTCGTCAAGATGGTGATCCCGATCCCGCCGCCCGTGGTGCTCGGACATGAGGGTGCGGGGATCGTCGAGGAGGTTGGCAAAGGCGTCAAGGACTTGCGGCCCGGCGATCACGTCGTTCTCTCCTGGGTCGAGAACTGCGGCAAGTGCCACTACTGCGTCTCCGGCCGCGGTCACCTTTGTGACACGGGCATCCGCAACGCGATGGCCGGCCAGGAAGCGGTCTTCGAGAAGGACGGTACGGACATCACGCGCATGGCGGGTGTGGCTTCGTTCGCCGAGCGGACCGTGGTGCGTGCCACGGCCTGCATCAAGATTCCCGAAGAAGTGCCGCTCGATCGCGCCTGTCTAGTGGGCTGCGGGGTGATGACCGGCGTCGGCGCGGTGGTCAACACAGCGAAGGTGCGCCCGGGCGAGACGGTCGCCGTCTTCGGCTGTGGCGGGGTCGGGCTCAACGTGATTCAAGGAGCGGCGCTCTGCGGGGCGTTGCGCATCATCGCGGTCGATCTCGTCGATTCGAAGCTCAAGCTCGCCCGGGAGTTCGGCGCCACGGACATCGTCAACGGCAAGCAGGCCGATGCGGTCGATGCCATCAAGAGCCTGACCGGGGGCCTCGGTGTGGACTACGCGTTCGAGGTCATCGGCATTCCGTCGGCGATCCAACAGGCGTTCCGCGCGCTCAAGCGCGGCGGCAAGGCGGTCATCGTCGGCGTGCCGCGCATGGGCGAGGAAGTCAGCGTCCCGGGCTGGTCGTTCCCGCTCGAGGAGAAATCCATCGTCGGCTCGCTCTACGGATCGGGCAACATGCGCCGCGACATGCCGTGGCTGATCGAGCTCTACATGCAGAAGCGGCTGAAGATCGACGAGCTGATCTCGCGGCGGATCAAGCTCGCCGACGTCAACGCCGCCCTCGATGCCATGGAGAAGGGCGAGGTCGCGCGGAGCGTGATCGTGTACTAGCCGGCATCGGGCTTCGGCCTTCGGCAAGGACACCGCGAAGTCTTCTGCCCACGGCCTACCCCCGACAGCCGATCGCCAACAGCCGAGAAGATGCTCACCAAAGCCGACGACTACCCGATCCACCAGACGCCCGAGCCGATCGCCTACTGCGGCACCGACCGGAATTTCTACGATCGGTATTTCTTCAACGGCTATGCCCGCGACGGCGAGCACTTCTTCGCCGTCGCCATGGGCATCTACCCGCATTTGAACGTCATCGATGCTGCCTTCTCGGTCATCCACGAGGGCCGGCAGCACAACGTTCGCGCCTCGCGCTGCCTGCACATGGAGCGTCTCGACACGCACGCGGGGCCGATCTCCGTCGAGGTCGTGAAGCCGCTGCAGACGCTGCGGCTGCGCGTGGACGACCGCGCGAACGGCGTTCGCGCGGAACTCGTGTTCGTCGCCCGCGCCCGCCCCATCGAGGAGCCCCGGTACGCGCGTCGCATTGGTCCGCGCACGTTCTTCGATCTCACGCGGATGACGCAGCACGGCAACTATGAGGGGTGGATCGAGATCGGGGGCGCTCGCGTCGACGTCCGCCCCG
>Ga0315273_10001804_pt1 | contig 24719 bp, 19 predicted proteins | sample YL17G02_0_MG_FD_205753 | JGI IMG/M metagenome (GOLD analysis project Ga0315273, IMG submission 205753) | Sediment microbial communities from Yellowstone Lake, YNP, Wyoming, USA - YL17G02_0 | ecosystem: Environmental > Aquatic > Freshwater > Lake > Sediment | place: USA: Wyoming | collected... | reverse complement strand
TGCTGTGGATAGAATATCGGGAAGCTTACCCCGATGGCTATGGATACAGCCAATTTTGTGAGCTGTATGGTCAGTGGGTGGTGAGGCTCGATCCACCGATGCGGATGGTGCACAAGGCAGGCGAGAAACTGTATGTGGATTATGCTGGAGACACGATCCCGATCACCAATCCAGAGACGGGGGAAGTGACCCGGGCGCAGGTCTTTGTGGCTGTCATGGGAGCCAGCAGTTACACATATGCCGAAGCACAGAGCAGCCAGGCCATGCCGAACTGGATCGGGGGCCACGTTCGCGCCTTTGCATATATCGGTGGTCTGCCTCAGATCCTGGTCCCGGACAATCTCCGGCAGGGGGTGAAAAAGCCATGTCGTTATGAACCCGATCTCAACCCAACCTATCAGGAATTGGCGGAGTACTACGGATTGGCCGTGATCCCGGCGCGGGTGAATCGGCCGCGCGATAAGGCGAAGGCAGAAGTCGGGGTGCAGGTGGTGGAGCGCTGGATCCTGGCCCGACTGCGCAACCGCACCTTCTTCAGCCTGGCCGAACTGAACCGGGCGATCTTGAAGTTGTTGGAAGAGCTGAACCATCGGCAGATGGAGCACCTGGAAAAATCCCGGCGGGAGCTGTTCGAAGAACTGGACCAACCTGCATTGCGTCCCTTGCCGGAAAAGCCCTTTGAATATGCGACCACAAAAACCACCCGGGTGAACATCGATTACCACGTGGAGTTCGATAAACACTTCTACTCCGTCCCTTACACCCTGATCCATGAAGAAGTGCGCATCCGAGCCACCGAGCACATGGTGGCAATCTATCACAAAAGCAAGCGTGAGCCGGTTGCCCTTCATCCGCGCAATGGTCTCCCCGGCCGGTATTCGACCCGGCCTGCCGATATGCCACCCAAACACCAGAAAGTTGCCGAATGGAGCGGGGAGCGTCTCACTCGTTGGGGAGGGGAGATCGGTCCCCAGACTTCCCAATTGATCCAGGCCATCCTGGCTTCCCGCCGACACCCCGAACAGGCCTTCCGTTCCTGCCTGGGCATCTTGAGATTATCCAGCCAGGTCTCCCGCCTGCAGATGGAAACCGCCTGCCAGATGGCCCTTCAGGCCAAGCTGCTGAACTACAAAGGCTTCAAGGAGATCCTGGAGCACATCCCCCCGTCTGTGAACCAGGACGTCCTTTCGTCCCTACCCACCCATGAGAACATCCGTGGCGAAACCTATTACCAGTGAGGCCCCCTGCCATGCTTACCCAACCCCTGCTTGACAAACTCGTCCAACTCCACCTGCCTTCTTTCCGGGAAGGCCTCCTGGAGCAATTACGCAACCCACAATACAGCGAACTGGCTTTCGAGGAAAGATTGGCTCTCCTGGTGGACCTGGAGTGCACTCACCGCCACGACCGGCGCATCCAGCGCCGAGTCCGCCTGGCCAGTTTCCCCCAGCCCGCCTCGATCGAAGATCTCGACCTGTCTTCCGCACGTGGGCTCGAGCGCCGCTTTGTACTTGAACTCTCCCAGTGCGTCTGGATCGCTAACCACCTGAATACCCTGGTCCTCGGCCCGACAGGCAGTGGGAAAACTTACCTCGCTTCAGCCCTTGGACTTTCTGCCTGCAGAAACGACCACGCGGTGCGCTACTTCCGCACTTCCCGTCTGCTATTCCAATTGGCGCAATCCCACAACGATGGCTCTTATCCTGCCTTGCTCGCCAGTCTGGCAAAACTCGACCTGCTCATTCTGGATGATTGGATGCGCGACCCGCTCACCGCTTCAGAAGCTCGGGACTTGTTGGAAGTATTCGATGACCGCTTTGGCCGGGTCTCTACTCTGGTTGCCTCGCAAGTCCCCGTGGCAGATTGGTTTGCCCGTCTCCCAGATCCTACGATCGCCGATTCTATACTGGATCGTATTATTCACAATTCCTATCGGCTCACTCTTACGGGAGATTCTCAAAGAAAAACCCGGGCGACTGTCCCCATGTCGTCCACTTGATATATAATGTTTTCACCAGCGTCGCTTCGCTCCGCCACTGGACGGCATGACCGGACAGAGTGGACGGCATGGACCGGATTCAGTGGACGATTTCACCGGATTACGCAAACATAGATCCGAAAAATTCTGGATCAAGTAATTTATTGAGATCCTGGCCGGCTAGACTAGTGGATGGTGGCGCGCGGGTGCGAAAACCACAAACGGTTGCCACGCAACGTTCCGTTCTTACGTGTTTATATCTGTTCGGGAAAGTGTTAAAATGAAATGACCTGATTTTGGAAGAACCACATGAAAAGTACTTAAAGTACTGAGTGGTGAATTTGCAGTATAATCGGCCCGATATGCCAGACCTGATCTCACGTTGGAAAACCGGACTAACGCACAACAGCAGAGCCGCATTTGGGCGGCTGGCAATTCTATTTGGCACGACTGAAATCAACTCCCAGACCTGGGAAGACCTAGAGAGTCTTCTCTTGCAGGCTGACTTGGGAATAGATACGACCAAGTCGGTAATCAACTCAATCCGCACCGATGTGCATGCTCGGGGGCTGACCCGTTCATCTGAAATCCGGTCCTCTCTGGAAACCGAACTGAGACTTCGGTTGGATGTGGCTCCAGCATTGAATTTATTAATCAGGCCGACTATTATCCTGCTGGTTGGTGTGAACGGTTCCGGAAAGACAACCTCGGCTGCAAAATTGGGCTGCCGCTTTGCTGAGGATGGGAAACGAGTCTTGTTGGTCGCGGCGGACACCTTCCGTGCTGCAGGCGTAGGCCAGTTACGGGTCTGGGCAGAAAGACTGGAAATACCCATCGTGGCCGGGCAGATGGGCTCAGATCCGGGAGCAGTAGTTTACGATGGAATACATTCGGCTATCTCCAAGGGGTATGATGTGGTTTTGGTAGACACGGCTGGTCGTTTGCACACCCGATATAATTTGATGGAAGAACTTAAAAAAGTGCAACGCGTCGCTGGAAAGGCCCTCGCGGGAGCTCCGCACGCTGTCTGGCTGGTGCTGGATGCAACCAATGGGCAAAATGCCCTTGTACAGGCGCGAGCCTTCAAAGAAGCTGTGGGTGTCTCAGGTATTATTTTGGCAAAATTGGATTCTTCGGCACACGGCGGCATGGCTTTTGCCATTCAACGCGAACTTGGACTACCAATTTTATATGCCGGCTTGGGCGAGAAAGCAGAAGATCTGATGCCATTTGACCCGGATGCGTTCGTAAAAGGGATTCTCGATGCAGAGTTGTGAAATATATATATTAGGATATGCATATGCAAGATTTTCTGGACCGTTTAAAGACTACCGGCGATGTACTCCGCCAGCTATTGGAGCGTCTTTGACTTAGCAGCTAGAGAAGCACAACTTTCCGACCTCGAAAAAGAGATTAGTTCTGTGGTCTTTTGGGAGGATCCTGCTCATGCCCAACAAGTAAGTAAGACTGCAGCGGGTCTGCGCGAGCTGGTGGAAGAATGGCGCGGTTTTGAGCAACGTACGAAAGACGCAGCCGAATTGGCTGGTCTGGACGACGAATCATTGCGCGAAGATCTGGAAACTGAAATCTCCGCTCTTGAAAACGAAATGGAGAAACGATCCTTCACTGCAATGCTTTCCGGTCCCTATGACACAGACAATGCCTTGCTCGCGATCCACGCTGGGGCAGGGGGAACAGACTCGCAAGATTGGGCTGCCATGCTCATGCGGATGTACTTGCGCTGGGCAGAAAAAAATGGCTATCTGACAGAGATACTGGATTTAAGTGATGGCGAAGAAGCAGGTATTAAATCAACGACAATTAGTGTAAGCGGGAAATATGCGTACGGGTATCTACGTTCAGAAAAAGGGGTCCACCGGTTGGTGCGCCTTTCGCCTTTCGATGCTGCGCACCGTCGCCATACGTCTTTTGCCCTGGTTGAGGTATTGCCACAGGTCGCTTTTGACAACCCTGAAGTACCGATTGATCCGTTGGATTTGAAGATAGATGTTTTCAGGTCATCCGGTGCGGGAGGACAAAATGTTCAAAAAAATGCCACCGCGATTCGAATCACTCATCTCCCGAGCGGGATTGTGGTTACCTGCCAGAATGAACGATCACAATCCCAGAACCGCGAATTTGCCATGCGAATCCTCAGGTCACGCTTATTGGAGATCAAAAAGGCCGAGAAGGATGAAGAAGTGGCCATTCTGCGAGGCGAATACACCAAAGCGGAGTGGGGGAGCCAGATCCGTTCGTATGTAATCCATCCTTATCAGCTGGTGAAAGATCATCGTACTGAACATGAGACCGGCAACACACAGGCAGTGCTGGATGGCAACCTGGAAGGGTTCATGGAAGCTTATTTGCGCCAGGGCAAATAGGACAACAACGCTATTTCAAAAGCAGGCTTGACGCTCGTAGCCATCACCGATATAATCTATGCGCTAAAGAGGAATATATTAAAGGAGTTAGGAATGCCCCCTCAACCAAAACGTAAACTTTCAAAAGGCCGCCGCGATCGCCGCCGCTCCCATGACGCACTGGAAGCTCCCAACCTTGTGGCCTGTACCAATTGTGGAACGATGATCCTGTCTCATATTGTATGTCCGAATTGTGGATTTTATAAAGGCCGCGAAGTAATCGAGGTTAAGAAAGAACAAAAAAAGAAGTAGATTGCAGACGGGACATGATTTACACGGCCCGTCAAGGTTTGGAGGAAGGATCAATAGATCTTTGTGGCTTAAAATGGCCGGTCGTTAGGATCTTTCAAACCGGAAGAGTTGAATAGTATGGCAGCGCGCTGAAAATACTAGCGCGCTCCTTCTATTATTCTTCCAAACATTTTTCCAATCCTAAATTAAATATTGATTTATCTAAAAAGATGTAGCCATGACTACGCAGAAGGAAGAACATCTAAATTATAATTGGTTTATTGCGCTGGTATTTGTTCATTCGAAATTTTGTGATCGGATTTATATCCCTATAGATAGGAGAAACTCATGAGTCTGAGTCAAGTCGCAAGTTCGATTCCTGCCTCTCCAACTATTGAGCTGAATGAGGAAGCCCGGCTCTTGCGCGAAAAAGGAGAACCGGTTATTCACCTGGGCATCGGTGAGCCGAAGAACAAGACTCCCATCACTGCCATTTTGAGTTCAGCGGCCAAGTTGAGCAGCGGGGAGGTTAAATATGTTCCAACAGATGGGACGCCCTCCCTCAAAAGGGCAATTGTCCGTTACAGCGAAGAGCACTACGACCGGGTAGTTGCCCCGCAAAATATCATTGTCTCGGACGGAGCCAAGCAGTCGCTTTTTAATATTCTCTTTACTTTATGTAATCCGCAAGACGAAGTTATTATTATCGCCCCCTACTGGGTGAGTTACCCGGAGATGGTTAGGATGGTTGGAGCCACCCCGGTTATTGTAACGCCCGAGGACGGTTCGTTAGTGCCGTGCTTCGAAGAGATCGAACGGGTGATCGGTTCCGACACCAAGGCTATCATTGTCAACAGCCCGAATAACCCATCTGGATTGGTTTATCCTGAAGGCTTGATCAGGAACATCGTGGATCTATGCGAGCGCAAAGGCATCTACATGATTTGCGACGACATTTACCACAAGCTGGTTTTCGATGGCATAGTTGCTGTGCCGGCATGCAAATACACCCAAAAAGACGTGGAAAATTCTAAAATCATACTGGTGAATGGCGTGGCAAAGCTCTACGGCATGACAGGTTTTCGCGTCGGCTGGGCGATAGCACCCAAGAAATTGGTGGCGATCATGACCAACGTTCAGTCTCAGACAACCACATGCGTTTCTCCGGTGCTGCAGGCCGCCGCCGAAGGCGCGTTGACCGGAAGGCAGTCCATGGTCGAGTCGCTGCGTCTCTCCATCCAGAACAATCGCGATGTATTGATGCAGGAATTGCACTCGTTTACCGATGTGCATTGCGTCAAGCCACAGGGCACGTTCTACGCCCTGCCTGATTTCAATGCCTATTGTCGCAACAGCGTCGCAAAGAATTCCGTCGAACTCTGCCAGTTCCTGCTCAAGAAAGCACTGGTGGTAACTGTACCGGGCAAGGAATTTGGAATGGAAGGACATCTGCGCTTAAGCTATGCCGGGACGGTCAAGGAACTGACTGAAGGCATCGAGCGAATGAAGTGGGCGATCGACCCGAATGCCCCCAGCGAAATTTATATCGGCGACCGAAAACTGGTTAGAGACTGGTTATAGATCGTAGCCCGCGGGCCTCGCTCAAAGGGAAGTGGAAGAATGGAGAGAACCTAATGAATAATATTTTGAATATTAAAACTCCCTCCGAAGGACAGACAGCGGCTAACCGGGCCGACTACGGTTTGGAGAATCTCGGCTTGAGTAACCTGCACAAAGTATACTGGAACCTGCCAACCGAAGCCTTGTACGAAGAAGTGATCTTCCGCGGCGAGGCCAGTATCTCGCAGCAGGGGCCGATCGTGGTCAACACAGGCAAGCACACTGCCCGGGCAGCCAGCGACAAGTTCGTTGTCCGCGAAGCCACAACCGAGGAAAATATATGGTGGGGTCAATATAATCGGCCGTTCAGTCCGGAGAAGTTTGAAGAACTATTCGCCCGTCTCCAGGGCTATTTGCAGGGGCGGGATGTCTTCGTCCAGGATTGCTTCGGCGGCGCAGACCTCAATTATCGATTGCCGGTGCGGGTTATCACTGAGACAGCCTGGCACAGCCTTTTTGCTAGGAACATGTTCATCAAACCAGAGACAACCGAAGAGTATCGCCGATTTTCGCCGGAATTTACCGTCATCTCTGCTCCTGGCTTTAAAGCTTTTCCTCAGATTGACCAGACACCGACAGAAACCTTCATCGTGCTTAACTTCGCCCAGAAGCTATGCATCATCGGCAACACTGGCTATGGTGGCGAGATCAAAAAATCGGTCTTTACCTTGTTGAATTACCTGCTGCCTCTGCGGGACGGCGTGATGACCATGCACTGCTCGGCCAATGTTGGCAAAGAAGGCGATGTGGCGCTCTTCTTCGGTCTTTCTGGGACCGGAAAAACAACGCTTTCCGCTGACCCTAACCGAGGTCTTATTGGGGATGACGAACACGGCTGGTCTGATGCTGGTGTGTTCAATTTCGAGGACGGCTGTTATGCAAAAGTAATTGAACTCTCAGCGACTGCCGAACCGCAGATTTATGCCTGCACTCGCCGCTTCGGGACGGTACTCGAAAATGTGGTTTATGACCCGGTGACCCGCTACATAGATCTGGATGATTCTTCCCTTACCGAGAATACGCGTGCTGCATATCCACTTAGCTATATCGAGAATGCCATTCCCGAAAAGCGCGGTGGACACCCTAAGAACATTATTTTCCTGACGTGTGATGCTTCTGGAGTAATGCCACCGATTGCGCGCCTGACTGTTGAACAAGCCATGTATCATTTTATCTCCGGTTACACCTCCAAGATTGCCGGGACGGAAGTCGGTTTACGCGATGAGCCGGAAATTACTTTCAGCGCCTGCTTTGGCGGCCCGTTCATGGTACACAAGCCGGCTTACTATGCTGACCTCTTGCGTCGCAAGATTGAACGCTATGAAGTTAAATGCTGGCTGGTAAATACCGGTTGGGTCGGAGGGCCTTATGGCGTTGGTAAACGCATTAGCATCCGTCACACTCGCGCCTTGCTTTCTGCCGCCCTAAACGGAGAGCTTGGAAAAGTAGAATTCTATACTGATCCGGTGTTCGGCTTTGAAGTTCCGAAGACTTGCCCGGAAGTGCCCGAAGAAGTAATGTACCCCTCCCATTCCTGGCAGAAGGAGACCGAATACTGGAAGAAATACAAGCAACTGGCATCCCGATTTATTGATAACATGAAGAAGTTTGAAACAGACATGACGGTGGATGTTATTGCGGCGGGACCAAAAACCTAAAAAACAACCCCCGATCTCAACTGAGAAAGTGGGGGTTGATTTAGCGAATTAATTCACATTGAGCTTTGATACACGATCCAGGGGAATTAAAGTGACCGTGCCGGAATCAGGCGAGCATGGAAATCATCAACCGGATGTGCAGAGATAGATTGTTCAACCTTCCATTACCAGCCGGTAGAAATTGTAGAACGAAAATTCCCGCAATCTGGATCATCCCGATGAGCTAGCAGGGGTTTTTCCCAAGAGCGGAGAAGATAGAGAGTTTTTCAAGCATATTATTCAACCATTGATACATCTTCTTCCTTCTTTTCTTCAACGTCGGGCTTAACCTGCCAGGGTTTGAACCGGGCCACAAGGCGTCCTGGAATGCGACCTTGAAGAAGAACCCCTTTCCGCCCGTGTTCCAAGCGTTCAACCTGACCGAATTCGTGGAAAAGTGAGATGAGTTGTCCCTGAAGATAGGGCAGACATACCAGAATGGGAGTAAAAGTTTCGTAAAGAGTGCTGCGTAGCATTCCGAGCAGGTCGGCGATCCCTTCGCCGCTGCGGGCGGAAATCGCGACAGCCTGAGGGAAATGTTCCACCGCGCTGCGGGCGGCCGCCGGGTCCGATAATAGGTCAATCTTGTTCAGGACCGTTATGACCGGAACGTTTTCTGCTTGAATTTCCTTCAGTGTCTCATGGACCGCCTCGGATTGGTTCAGGGCGTTTGGGTGAGAAATATCAACCACATGCACAAGCAGGTCCGCGTCTGAAATTTCCTCCAAGGTGGCGCGGAAGGCGGCCACAAGCGTAGTAGGGAGTTTCTGAATGAATCCTACGGTATCGGTAAATAGCGCCTGATATCCCCCGGAAAGTTCGACACGGCGAGTAGTCGGATCGAGCGTGGCAAACAACTGGTCGGCTACGTAAATATCCGATTTTGCCAACCTGTTGAGCAAGGTGGATTTCCCGGCGTTGGTATAGCCGACTAGTGCCACGGACGGGATACGGCTGCGTTTGCGTTGGAAGCGGTGATGCATGCGTCGGGCCCGGACTTTTTCAAGTTCATTCTTGAGATGTGCGATCTCATGCCGGATGGCGCGCCGATCCACTTCCAACTGGGTTTCACCGGGGCCGCGCAGGCCAACACCGCCAACCGAGCCAGAGCGGCCGCCTCCACCACCTGCCTGCCGGGCCAGATGCGTCCATTGTCCAGTCAAGCGCGGCAGGAAATACTCGGACTGTGCAAGTTTGACCTGCAACTGGCCCTCACTGGTGTGAGCATGCTGCGCAAAAATATCCAGAATGACTGCAGTACGGTCAAGGATGCGCATATTCTCGCCGACATGTTTCTCAAGCTCGCGCTGGTGACGCGGAGAAAGTTCGTCATCGAAGACAATCACCTGTGCCAGTGCTTCCTCGGCCAGGGCTTTGAGCTCCTCCACTTTCCCGGACCCGATAAATGTCTGCGGGTTGGGGCGATCCATTTTCTGGGTCAATTCACCGACAACTTCCAGGCCGGCAGTATCACATAATAAGGAAAGTTCAGTGAGAGAATCTGCTAGAGTTAGAAGGTGGCTTTGCCCATGGACTTCCACTCCAACCATAAAGGCACGTTCACGTGACTGGGCGGTCGGTGTAGTATTTTTATTTGGCATTTACTGATCCTATAATAGATTTCGCATTGAAGCAGCTTACACGAAAAATGAACGAAGAATTGCTGTTTAAATATTTACATAGTGCTCGATGGCAAGCTATATTTGTACAAAGGTTGACCATAATTTTAACCTCAAAGCGATATAGAACGCGGGCGAGTTTGAATCTTTCTCACGGCCATTTCTTTTTGAGAGACAGGTACTATTGTGAATTATTGAGGGTCCTGGTTCGCTCGCGAATATCGGTATAGATTTTGGAGCTGGCTTCTCTACTCGGAGAGGAGATCGGTTCAAGGAAAAGGGTGATCATAATTTGACGGGCTATTCAAGTGATCCGATCCATACCCACAGCGTTTCGCCTACGGCTTGCAGGCTCTTTGCAGAGACTTTATCCGTAGTGTCGGCGGAGGTATGCCAGAAGGGGTAATCAAAATCAATAATTGCAACTGCTGGGATGCCAGCCTCCAAAAACGGGATGTGATCATCGATCATATCGTATTTTGGAGTTGCGATGAAATATTTTCCATATCCCAACGTGGCCGCCTGGGACCAAATTTCCTCAGTTAGTGCAGTATCCGAATTGCGCTCGATGAATATATTCAAATCTGCATCACCGACCATATCCACAATGACGGCTGCTTGCGGTTTTTTCGTGAGCGCTGCGATAAATGCTCTCGAGCCCAGTATCCATTGCCGGTTATCCAGACCGCCATTATCTTCGGCGTCAAAAAAGACTAACCAGACCGGCAAGCTGCCAGATGGGAGAGTACGAGCCAGTTCCAGAAGAATGGCAACCCCCGATGCCCCGTCATTGGCACCTGGCACTGGTTTCCTTCGACCCGGACCCGGGTCCTGGTCTGCCAGAAGGCGATTATCATAGTGCGCTCCAACGAGGATGCGCGGTGATATTTCAGAATGTGATGCAATAATGTTTTGAACAGGGAATCCATCCCATTCAGTATCCTGGATTTGAACTTTCCAACCAACTTTTTCCAGTTCCTGCTGGATATAAGCGATGGTTTGGGCATGAGCAACACTCCCAGGCGTGCGCGGACCAAGCGATACCTGTGCAACCAAATCCTGATAAGCCCGTTGACCGTCAAAGTGAGTAGTGGGTTCGAGTATATTAGTGACCAGCCAACCAAAAAGGCTGACCAGCAGAATTCCCAAGCAACCAAAGATGATACACTGAAATTTGCGTGTAGTCACTAATATATGCTCATTTCGATCAAATAACTTTCCAAGTTAGCTAGTGCCCGCTCAGAAAAGAGGTATGAACGCTCAATTTTAGTGATACGGTGGTTTACAATAATTGCTGGTAAGATGCCGAAGTTGGCTTTCATTGGTTGGAAATCTTTCAAGTCTGCATGGGTGATGTAATGGGACAATGCACCAAGCATGGTCGTTTGTGGAAGGATGAGAGGCTGCTTCCCGTGAAATAGGCGCGCCGCATTCAACCCGGCCAGAAGTCCGGTAGCAATGTTACCTATGTAGCCTTCCACGCCGGTTATCTGCCCGGCAAAGAACAAATCGGTGCGATTGTGGAATTGGAGAGTGGAAAGTAGAGTTTTTGGCGAAGCGATGAAGGTGTTGCGATGCATTTGCCCGTACCGAACGAATTCGGATTTTTCCAATCCCGGGATCATGCGGAAAACCCGCCTCTGTTCGGGGTAAGTAAGGTTGGTCTGAAAACCGACAAGATTGTAGAGGGTCCCGGCCAGATTATCCTGGCGCAATTGAACGAGGGCGAACGGCCAACGCCCGTTGCGAGGATTGGTCAATCCGGCTGGCCGCATTGGACCGAAGGTCAAGGCCTGCCGGCTGCGCTGGGCGATGATTTCCACCGGCAAACAGCCCTCGAAAAATTTTTGTGCCCCGGCTTTCACACCCAGTTTGATTTCGGACTCGAAGGGGAGAAGTGTGATGCGTTCTGCCGAAAATAAGGCTTCGACAAAAACATCATATTCGTCTTTGGTAAAAGGGCAGTTGATGTAATCGCCGACCCCCAGTTCTCTGGAGCCGTAGCGCGAGGCGCGATAAGCAATCTCCATGTTGATGGAATTGGCGGATACAATCGGAGCAATAGCATCGTAGAAGTATAAGTGTTCTTCCCCGGTAAGCGCGGCAATGGCATGCGAGAACTGTTTGGAAGTAAGCGGGCCGGTAGCGATAATTGTAAGACCAGCTGGGATATCTCGCACTTCTTCGCGCACGATTTCAATGAATGGATTTAAGGAGAGACGTTCGGTTGCCAGCTGGGAAAAAGTTTCCCTGTCCACAGCCAGGGCAGCGCCAGCAGGAATTACAGCAGATTCGGCGCATTCCAAAAGAAACGAGCCAAGACGGCGCAACTCATTCTTCAGAATCCCGGAGGCGCGGTCAGGCAGGTTTGAGCCGAGAGAATTCGAGCAGACGAGTTCAGCCAGATTCGAGGTTTCGTGTGTACCTGTAGATACTGTTGGTCGCATTTCATACAACCGGACGCGCAGGCCACGTTTCGCAGCTTGCCAGGCGGCTTCTGATCCGGCCAATCCTCCACCAACCACAATCAGATCTGGTATTGACATCATTGTTATTGTACCATTTTGGATTTTTGGAGATGTGATATATTATCACGTATGGCTCACTGAGTACCTGGCTGGAAGATTAATGATCGCGGGTAGAGCGTGAGACCAATATTACTACCTTGCAGTAACGACGCATGCTCGTGAAGCGCAATCTGGACGCGCGTTGCAGGCTTGGTTGAAAGGGCATATATAGGTAAACGAGGTAATTTAATCACTATTTCTCAGGTGATGGGCGTACCTGTCTGATTATTTGCTTTTTCAATTAGGAGCTTTACTATGACTTTAAATGAAGAACTGAAAATTCGAGCAGTGAATACGTTACGCTTTCTATCGGTGGACATGGTGCAGCAAGCGAACTCCGGACATCCGGGTCTGCCGATGGGTTGCGCCGCGATTGCATATACAATCTGGACCCGGCATCTTCGTCATAATCCTAGGAATCCGTCCTGGCCTGACCGGGACCGTTTCATTCTCTCAGGTGGTCACGGTTGCGCACTGTTGTATTCGCTCTTGCATTTGACTGGTTACAATCTTCCCATGGAAGAATTAAAGCACTTCCGTCAGTGGGGAAGCAAGACCCCAGGCCATCCTGAATATGGGCTCACGCCCGGGGTAGAGGTGACCACCGGTCCGCTTGGGCAGGGATTTTCCAATGGTATTGGGATGGCGATTACAGAAGCGCATCTTGCCGCCGAGTTCAACGTGCTGGAAAACCAGGTAATAAACCACTACGTATATGCCATCGTCACCGACGGCGATTTAATGGAAGGGATTACTGGCGAGGCCGCCTCACTAGCCGGCCATTTGCGGTTGGGGAAGCTTATCTACTTGTACGACGATAATCGTATCTCGATAGATGGCTCTACAGATATCGCCTTCACCGAGGACCGCACGGCCAGGTTTGCTGCCTATGGCTGGCAAGTGTTGGGCGTTATGGATGGTAATGATGTGGAAGAAATTGATGTTGCCATTCAGCAGGCAAAAAAAGACTCGCGTCCGTCCCTTATTGTTTGTCGTACGACGATTGGATTCGGATTGCCAACCCGGCAAGGCACAAGCAAGGCTCATGGCGAACCACCCGGTGAGGTTGAATTGAATGGAGCGAAGGAAAAAGTAGGCTGGCCTGTGGAACCACGATTTTACATCCCAGAAGAAGTACGATCACATTTCCTGGAAGCGGTGGAAAAGGGCCGGGTATGGGAAGCAGGTTGGAGGTCTGAGATGGACGCTTATCGGACTGCGCAGCAGGAAAAAGCCTCCGAACTAGAACGCCGTTTACAAGGCGAGCTGCCAGCAAACTGGAAGTCCGCTATTCCTGTCTTTCCCAGGGACGAGAAAGGTATGGCAACTCGAGTTGCGTCTGCAAAAGTCATTAACGCACTGGCGGCAAAAATCCCGGAGCTCATAGGTGGCTCGGCAGACCTAGCCCCATCGACTAAAACCTGGATTGGCGGCTTCCCGGCATTCGAACCAGAGACCCCTGGTGGGCGGAACTTCCATTTTGGTGTACGCGAACATGCCATGGGTGCAGCTGTTAACGGCATGGCCGTGCATGGAGGTGTAATTCCATTTGGCGCTACCTTCCTGGCTTTTGCAGATTACATGCGTGAACCGATCCGACTTTCGGCACTCTCACACTATCCGAGTATCTGGGTTTTTACCCACGACAGCATCGGTGTTGGAGAAGATGGGCCGACCCACCAGCCCGTGGAGCACCTGGCGACCCTGCGCGCAATACCGGGAATGACTGTCATCCGTCCTGCTGATGCCAATGAGACGGCGGTGGCCTGGAAAGTGGCGGTGGAAAGCCGACATGGACCGACGCTGCTGGTATTGACCCGGCAAAACGTTCCCACGCTCGATCGAAGCCAGTTCGCCCCGGCTAATGGTCTGGAGCGCGGCGCTTACATCCTGGCCGACCTGGGAGAAGGTGACCCTGAGTTAATCCTTATGGCATCTGGCTCAGAATTGAGCTTGATTATAGAAGCAGGCATGCGGCTGGCAGCAGAAGCCTTCCCGGTGCGCATTGTCTCCTTCCCATCCTGGGAGTTGTTTGCTATGCAAGATCAGGAATATCGTCAGAGTATTTTTCCGACCATGATAAAAGCCAGGCTGGCTGTTGAAGCAGGTGTTTCGATGGGATGGGAACGCTGGGTAGGGGAGAGTGGGGTAATTATGGGAATTGATCGGTTTGGTGCCTCAGCCCCCTCTGAAGTTGTGTTCCGTGAATTCGGCTTAACTATTGAAAATATTGTCAAACATGCGCTCAAATTAGCACGATATATTCATTGCGCATAGCCATTAATTTAATTACCTATATATAAATAAACAGGCTTGCACGATAGACAAATTGAACCGCTGAGATTTACTGCGCATCCTGCTGGCGGCAACTGAGGCAACTGCCATAAAGCCTTTTCTGAACACCTGTCAAGCGTTGGGAAATTTCTCCCGACTAAGACGCCAACGGCTTCGGCAAATCCAACCGCCTCCTCGACTTCAACCATGTCGCCATCTCAAACAAGCTCATTTGTGCCAACCAGCACACCTGACCCGCGCACGCGTATAGCGCTTGAACTGTGGAGACAGAAGCCAGTGGCTGGAAAGACAGTTGCCATAATAGACAATTCATATAGCACCAGCCGTGTCGCCGGCTTCCGCTCATCCCAAGACCCTGAGGATATTGTTCCAGGAATTGTGGGGGAGAAGGGCTTGGATCCTCACAAAGGCTGAACACAGCGAGAGTGCGGACACCGGTCTGTCTTAACGAAATTGGGAATATTCGATCCGGCTGGAGAACTTGGTTTGGACCCAGTAGTGCTGGATGAGTTACAGGATCAGTCAAATATTGGGAGAATCAACTTTCAAACGAGCTGAGCCTCTCCAAATACCCAGCCTGCAACTTCACAAGTCGTATTTGATTTTCAGCCGTCGTCAATTAGCACTATGTTTAATTCTAACCCATGTCTGATTCCAATATTTAAATGCCTTTTCCTTAATCTCTTTTGCTTCCAGCCCCTTTTTTTTGCACTCAGACCGAATCCAATCAAAACGGTGATGTACAAATCCAAGTGTATTTGAATGGAAACCAGTTCCAATCGGTATCAAGCCTTTGTAGTCGGGCTTGAATAGCGTCGCATTATAATAGGAAGTAATAAATATTCCATCGGCTTTGGCAGTATTTACAAATCCAGCAAGCATGGTTTGAATTTGTGATTTCGAAATGTGGGTCCATATCGAAAGTGCCACCAAAAAATCAAAGCGTTCTTTGAAGACCGTGAAATCAAAATCTGAATTATGGTGAAATCTGGGTTGCTTAATATTGATCAATCCTGGTTCCAAGAGGAGTCTAAGCCCAGCGTCTAGCATTTTTGTATTCGGCTCAATACCGAAATAGCAACCCTTATCCAAGAAATGGATAAGCCAATACCCTCCCCGCAAGCACCCACATCCAATATCCAATACTTTTGAACTGGGAGTTAATCCCTCACTTAGTAGCGTGATCATCAGCTTTCGACCAGCGATCTCAAAATTTTCTAACTTCCCCCCCAAGAATATACCCTCGGCTTGAATTCTTTTTGCGCGCTCTATCAGTGTTTTCATAATGAATCATTTGCTCCTAGCATTAAAGTCTCAAGGATTTCACTTAGAACAAGTTGGTCACCCTTGCGGACAAGCTATGAGTCTGACGAATCCTATGAGTCTTTTTGACAGGATTTCCATTGATTGGTGATATCGCTCTATCGCGGAAACAGTCCATTGTGTCAAAGAGTCCAAATGGGGTCAGTATCAATGCGGCCAGGGCAGGGGTTCTTGGATTCCCTTTGCATCTTTGCACCAAAAGACGTGCGCAGTTGAAAATTTATTGGAGGTGCTTCCTGTTGGAGTAATCACAAGGCATTCAAATGGCTAGGCTTAATCCGAGAACCTATCGAAAAGAAATATACTATTGCTTGTATTAATTTCTCTGCGAAGAATAAACTATGAATGAAACGAGTCTATCCAATGCCGGTATGCCCTCGTCCGGTGCTATCGCAACTACCTAGGCATAAATATCTGAAATTGAAAGCATGGGCAAATGTCCACTTTGGTGCATTCTATTAATTCTACTCCATCTATCAGGCACACTCAAGAGGGAGATTGCCTATGTAAGAGAGTTCATCTGTTCATCTAACGGTTCGGTAACGTTTCATTCTGAAAGTGTTTGACGGGTGGACGGAAATTTGAGAACCGGTTATAGTTAATCAATGACTATCACCTTCAAAGGCATCAGTAAAAATTATTCTAGAGAAACTGAACGAGAGGTTGCCGCCCTGGCGGATATCAACTTTACAATCGAAGAGCATGAATTTGTCTCGATCATCGGCCCCAGCGGTTGTGGAAAAACCACACTTCTAAAAATCATTGCCGGGCTCATCAAGCCGGATACAGGACATGTTAAATATCAGGGAGATACATATCCGAATGCCATCCTGGTATTTCAGGATCAAGGATTACTCCCCTGGTTGACGGTGCTGGATAACATAGGCCTGGGATTGGAATTGAAGCGAATGCCAAAGGCAGCCAGGCGAAAACAAGTACTCGAATTTATGAGGCGAATCAGGTTGGACGGTTTTGAAGACCATTACCCCCATGAATTGTCCGGTGGTATGCGACAACGGGTGGCATTAGCGCGAGCCTTTCTCACCAATCCAGATATTTTGCTAATGGATGAACCATTCGGATCTCTGGACGCCCAGACGCGGGTTATCCTCCAGGAAGAATTGCTTAGCATATTGCGGTCTGAACCCAAAACGGTCCTATTTGTGACGCATGATATCGAAGAAGCAATCCTGCTCAGTGATAGGATCATCGTATTCAGCGACCGACCGGGAAAAGTACAGGAATCTATTTTGGTCTCTATCGAGCGCCCTCGCGACAGGACAACGAAGGAACACCCAAGGTTTAAAGAAATTCATTTACAAATTTGGAGACTTCTAGAGCAGGAAGTGCGAAAAGAGTTAAAGCTATTATGAAAAGACCCTCTCTTCGTACGATTTTCGTCCTTCATCGCGAGCGGCTTACGACACTGGGACTGGTTACCGGGTTCCTGTTGGTTTGGGAGATTCTCGCCCGCGCTGGAAAATTGTCACCAATTATTTTCCCTGCTCCCACGATTATCCTCACTTCCTTTGTCAAGGCCCTTGTGAAGGGGAAATTCACAGAAGATACACTCATATCCACTTTTAGGGTGTTATCTGGATTTTTGATCGGTGGTGGAGCAGGTTTGTTACTCGGTTTGATCCTGGGATGGTCTCGAAGGGTCCGGCGGATCCTGGACCCAATTGTGGCCGCCCTACACCCGATCCCAAAATTTGCCTTATTACCGATGATTCTCATTTTCTTTGGGCTTGGTGAATCCTCACGCACAGCAATGGTCAGTATTGGTGCATTCTTTCCAATGCTGATCAATACCATGGTTGGCGTGCTTCAAATCAACCCCACGCATTATGAAGTTGTTGAGAACTACGGTGCAACCAGATTGGATGTTTTTCGGAAAGTAGTTTTACCAGGGAGTATGCCCTTTGTGATGAGTGGGGCACGGCTATCGCTCAAGTCAGCCCTCACAATGACTATTGGTGTAGAAATGGTTTTTGGCAACACCGGTTTGGGATCTGTATTATGGTTGGCTTGGGAAACAATGCGGATGACAGATTTGTACTCGGCTATACTGATCGTGTCAATACTTGGTATTGGCATTACCTTGATATTGGAGTGGTCCAAGAGGTTCCTGATCCCCTGGCAAAATGAAAATCGACCTAACTAAAAGTGCTCTCGAACCCAAGGACGATTAATGCTTGAAAATCTGAGCTAGCTCCCAGCGATAATGTGCTGCGAGGTGAGAAAACACTGACTGTTTCACGAGATAACTTCATGGAAAATAGTTTCATAGCCATCCACTACAACTTTGATATCAAACCGACGTGCCAGATGGCGACTGGCTCGACGAGCTTTAATAAGAGCATTATGGTTTGAGAGCAGACTCCGCAGGGCTCCGCATAGGGCCTCTCTATCTCCAGAATCTGCAAGAAACCCATTGCGACCTGGCTCAACCAGTTCCACACAACCACCCACGCGGCTGGTGATGATTGCCAGTCCTTTTGCCAAGGCCTGCACCCCGACCACCGGCAATCCTTCAGATAAGGAAGGCATAAAAAGGAGGTCGCTGCAGGCCAAATATGAAAGTACTTCTTCCGGGGTTACCCAGCCAGACAGGTAAAAACGCTGATCAAGGCCATAGGCTGCGATGGTATGTTTTACTTCGTCAAAGAGCGGGCCATCGCCCAGCATGATGCATATCCACGACAGATCTTGCACATCTGCCAGTATTTTTACCATCTCAATAAGATTTTTCTGCACAGTGAAACGGCCTGCAAATATAATGACCGGAGGTCGATGGATCCGCAGCCTCCCAAAATTCAGATCCTTCATGTTAACACCATTGGGAATGACAACCGGGTTAACAGGATAATGCTGTCGGGCAAGTGAGCTAGTATACTCACAAACGGCTACGATTCGCGCGGCATCCCGCCAGATGGGCTTGGTAAATGGAAAAATCCACCGAAACCATCTGCCAGTCTTCTGTGGCACGCCACCAGGAACATCACCAAGGTGGGTTGTCAGCACATATGGAACCCCTGTCAGGCGTGACAGGATCCAAGCCACCAATCCCGCCGGAACAGCAAAGTGGACGTGGATGAGATCGGGGTGCCAGCGGCGAATCGTACTGAAGCCGGCACTTAGCGCGGACAGATTATAAAGCCCCATCGCAAAGAAACCTACATGAGAAGGATGTTTTCTCAGGGAGGGCAAGCGTACGATGCGAACATCATCCACAAACTCTTCCAGGGGTAATCCTTTAATGTGTGAGGTCAGGACAGTGATTTTGTGTCCACGCCTGGATAATTCCTTGGCAAGATCAAACGCCGCCTGGCCGCCTCCACCTCCAACTGGAGGAAATTCATGGATTAGAATTAGAATGCGCATGAATTAACTTCGATCTGGCCTGCAGTTGATCAATTCGCGTATCGAAAAGGGTGATTTTCCCAGGGTTTCATGATAGGTGCGCATCAGTAACTCAGCAATCAGGCCCATCAGGATGGATTGGAAGCCCAAGACGATAAGCATGACACTGATCTGAAAAAAAGGCGAGTTAAGAACTGAAATAGAAAAGAAAATTCTTCGGACGGCGAGAAATAGTAGGGCCAGCATACTGATGAAAATCAGCCCAATCCCTGCACCACCGAAAATGTAGATGGGATTCGTTGAAAAGCCCAACAGAAACTTGACAGTCAACAAGTCAAGAAGGACCTTGAAAGTGCGACGAATTCCATAGTTAGACTTACCATATTTACGCGGATGATGGCGAACCACAACCTCGGCAATCTTAGCCCCAGCAGAATGGGCGTAAACCGGGATAAACCGATGCATTTCTCCGTATAATTGGAAACCGCTCAAGGCCTCACGACGGTATATTTTTAATGTGCACCCAAAGTCATGAAGATGAACTCCTGTCACCCAGGAAATCAAGCTATTGGCAAAACGAGAGGGAATAATACGGGTCATGAAAGTATCTTGACGCTTCTTGCGCCATCCGCTGACCACATCGTAGCCCTCATCCAGCTTCGAGAGCATAATTGGGATATCGGCCGGGTCGTTCTGCAAATCAGCATCCAGCAGGACAACAATGTCCCCCTTGGCCTGAGCAATGCCAGCCGCAATTGCTGCCGTCTGGCCATAGTTGCGGCGAAATACAACAACCCTTACATGGCGGCGATCCTTTTTGCAAAGATCCTTTAGCAGGGCCAGACTTCCATCAGTACTGCCGTCATCGACAAAGATGATTTCCCAGTCAAGCTGCATTGAATCCATTGTTTGCTGGATAGATGGATATAGATGCGGAAGACTTTCTTCTTCGTTATAAACAGGAACAATCACAGATAATTTCATAGAGGCTTTATTTCAAACGGAAGGTTATTTTCTCTTGAACAAGTATATACCTTCTTTGGGAGAACAGGCGGATAGGTTCGTCGAGATAGATATCCGTTGAAATAAATCAGCGGTTAAATAATCCTTCCATTTTGAGAGACGATCATTTTCGATCACAAAAACATCCGCATTATCTCGCCAATTGATTGCAATTTGCTCGTTCCAAAAACCGTTCTTTAGAACAAGATCCGGGTCACCATTTATCCTGAAGGAATATGTGTCATTAAGCTGGGGCAGCAGAATGATAACGTCCTTTACGTATAATAAAGTGACGGCAGTACGCGAGCCATCCAGATATATTTTGCTGCCTGGTGGAGAAATGAGTGCAAGTTGAGTTCCAATATTCTCATATGAGGCGATCACATCATTTCGACAAATTGGAACATCAAACGGCCACGTCAGTAAGGGCAAAATCGCCATTCCAATGAGGAGGGCACCGTAGATACAGAAACAGGCAAAATTCATTGACTTCTGAAAGGGAGAACGCAGGTATATAAATAAAATAAATAACAGCAGAAAGATCCCCGCAACGAACCCGGCGACTGCTGGAGTGTACGCCCGTGCGTCTGAATAAGATATATGAAACTTATTGTTTAGTCCTTGCCATAAGGTAGCCCAGCCAGGTTGTAGATACCCGTCACGAAGGCGGGGAATGGGAAATTTTAACAGGCTGCTTCCAATTTGCTCAAATAATGAAAATCCTATTGCAGTGGTTACGATTAGCAGAATAATAAAAATCGCGACCCTCGAGAGTTTGGCGGGCGTTTTATTCCACGCAACTATCGAAACAATCATCAAGATTAGACCGACATTTCCAAAAAATGCGAAATAGTCCTGGAAACAATATACACAATAGGTCTTCGCAAGTGATGCCCAGGCATGGCTGAAAAGCAGCACAAAGAACAATGCCGCCAGGAAAACCGCTGCGCGGAAATGCGCACGAGTTGGCCAGGAGGATTGTTTAGGCCATAAAAATATGACAAAAAGACTCCCTGCAAGTGGAATATAGTGCATGCGGATGGCCAGGGAAAAACTATGCAACCGGGAGGAAAAGGTTATCTGCGGATCCAAGAACATTGCATGTTCACCCAGATCCAGGTGGGCGGTTTGCTTTACGAAAGAGAAAGAGTCGATCGGAAGCCAATTTGCCCATAAGCGCATAATATCCGGCCAATAAATGATGTGTCCGATCACGAATACAATGATGATCGCTATGAGTACCAGGATACCTTTCTTGCGGCCATGCTGCCAAAAAACATAGAGACTTAACAACGGGAGAATAAAAACCATATTCTCGCGCGTTAATACCATCAACGCAGCCAGAATCCCGCTCGTAACGAGTTGCCATGTTGGTCGGTCAGACCCCAAGGATAGTACAAGCACCCAGGTCAACATACAATAAACCAGAACCTGTGCAGTTGCAGTACTATATTTGCTTATCAGTGCTGGATTGAGGACCAGCACCCAAACTCCAATAGATGCAAGCCACCGGTTTCCCAATCGGAGAGACACAATCCACAGGCCGAGAAGAGCAAGAATACCCAAGAAAACAGCAAAATACCGCGATGCCAACAAACCAGCCCCGAATAGCGACTGAATCCACCCCCAGATAAAGAACGACAGGTACATTTTGTTGATCCATAATCCATATGGCTGAAAAGGTGTGTACACGCCTTTTGCCAAGAGGTACCCTTTATATAGATACGAACCTTCATCTAAGTTCGGCAATCGAATATGTGCGAAGATGACAGCTTGTATAAAATATAGAATCACCCCTAATAGAGCAATCAGCTCTGGAATGGGGATTCTTCCAATCAGTTTGGTGGTTCCAACGCAATTATTATTAGCCATCAGAATTCACTGACCAGCCATGTTCAATCAACACCCACCCTTCATGCTCCCTAGACATCTCATTTTCTGAATGCCCGCCTGCATCCACATTCCCAATGAAGACATCATCGATTTTGTCAACTACTTGTCCCATTTGTTCGATCAGCAAAGAAATACTGATGTTCCCGGGCATAATTGGAAATTTTCCAACAGTGCAGGTTACCTGCCCGTGATCTCGAGGTAATTTATGCGATCCAAGCGCTGCCTGACTGTTCAAATTCGCGATCACATCCCCCTTAAAAGTTTTGATCAGGATCGAAAAACAAATATCCTTAATAGGTTTTGAATGTTCTGCCTGATATTCAATTTGGAAGGTAACCGGTAAACCACTGGTCAATGTTTCAAGAATCACACCGTCAGACCCCTGAATATTAAAACCCGATATTTTAATATTTCCAGATGTCATCCTCTGCCGACCTTCTTCCATTCGGATTTTCTGACCTTGCTCAACATCGGAAAGATAATATGAGATAGCTTCAGAAACACGGCCAAGCGGGAAAGCAACCTTGCCATGCTCGAGAACCAGAGCCTGGGTGCATATAGATGAGACCGTGGTCATATTATGACTGATAAAAATAATCGTCCCGCCGTTCTCTGAGACGTCCTTGATCTTTTGCAGGCTCTTTTGCTGGAAGGAAGCATCCCCCACAGATAAGACTTCGTCCACCAGCAAAACCTGTGGGTTAAGATGTACAGCTACTGAAAATGCCAGTCGCACTTCCATCCCGGAAGAAAACCGCTTTACAGGGGTGTCGAGAAACTTTTCCACTCCAGAAAATGCAACGATCTCATCAAACTTGCTTTTGATTTCTGCCCTGGACATGCCGATAATGGCACCGCTAACGAAGACATTTTCCCGTCCGGTCAGTTCGGAATGAAATCCAGTGCCCACTTCCAGTAAGGCCCCGACCCGCCCGTAAATGATCGCCCGGCCGGAGGTTGGTTCGGTCACCCGTCCCAACAATTTCAGCAAGGTGCTTTTACCAGCTCCGTTCCTGCCGATGATCCCGACCACGTCGCCTTCCCTGGCATCAAATGAAACATCCTTGAGAGCCCAAAACGTGACCCTCTTTTCAGAATAGTCGCGCCGACGGAGTTGATTTGCGATCCGAGTGATGTCCTCAACAAGGACACGTTGGTTGCGGTGCCAACCTGGTCCGGTCGTTTGGTGGATCCGGTACCGCTTCGAAAGATTTTCAGCGCTAATAATTGGCTCAGCCATCAAATTACATCCGCAAAACTTCGTTCCAGGCGACGGAAGATGACCAGCCCTACCAAAAGAACCAGTGTGCCAATTGCAAGTGAATATAGAAGGGAATGTACCGGGAAATCAATGGTCCCAAAAAGCGCCCATCGAAATCCGTCAATAACACCAACCATGGGATTAAGATCGTAGATCCAGCTCCAAGTAGGGGGAATCAGCTTGGAGGAATATGCCAGGGGGGAGGCGTACATCCAGACCTGGATTACAAAGGGGAGGACATAAGTAAAATCGCGATAATATACATTAAGAGCGGCGAAAGCAATTCCTACTCCAATTGAGAGCATTAGATTAATGCAAAGCAGGATTGGTATAGCGAAAATATGGGTGGAAATGGGAATATTAAAAAAATACAGCAATATTATCATAATCACCAAGGAAACAAGGAAATCTATTAAAGTTGAAGCTGCGCTGGCCATTGGGATGATGATGCGCGGGAAAAAGATTTTTGTGATGAGACGGATTTCGCGAGTGAGACTAACGCCAGCACGTTGAAGCGACTGCGAAAATATGTTCCAGGGTAGCAAGCCTGCAAAAGCAAATAAAGAGTAGGAAACATTTTCCGAAGGGGCATTTAGCAATTGGCCAAAAATGAGCGTGAAGAGAACTGTAGTTATCAGAGGTTGAATAACCACCCAGGTGACCCCTAATATGGTTTGGCGGTAGCGGAGTTGTATCTCTCTGAGGGCTAATATCCAAAATAACTCGCGATACTCCCATAATTCTTTTAGGTTAATTCCGAGCCAATTGTTTGCAGGCTCGATTACAGTACGGTGCATTTGCTTCCGGTCAGTGATTGTCATCGTCAACGCGAAATTTCTCCTAAAAGCAAATATTGGGAACCTTGCCAAACAGGTGAGGTATACTTGATTATTATAACAGGGAATATTTATGGTCCGTTAATTGTGTCTCAGTGTTCATTTGATTTGAATCATTAGGAAGGATCACTTTCATGGAAAGGAAAATTGGTCACAAATTTGTTTCCAAATACAGAAAGTGGATCTATTTAATGCTGGCCTTACCAGTATCTATAGGAGTCATTTTCCAGCTTATCTATTACTTCATTTATCCGCTGGCTTATGTACCCTGGCCAAAGTTCCATTTAGCCATCCTGCCTTTTGCCGAACTAATTCTACTGTTTGGCTGCATCGATATCCATAACCGGAACAGAGAGAAACAAAAATCTACTCTTGGTTGGCAATTGGCTTTCATTTATTCATCCATTAACCTGATCACCGTGTTTATGCTAGAAGCCTACTATGAGAAATTAGCGCAATATTCCTCTGCGCAATTGGTTCTGTCTTACATGCCAGCAGTAGAATATATTCTGGTTTTCAGCATAGTGCTTTGTCTCTGGATGGGCTTTAGAAGAACAATCATTAGTACCTGGAATACATTTACGTTTTTAGAAAATGCACCCCAAATAAGG
>Ga0315273_10001803_pt1 | contig 24728 bp, 27 predicted proteins | sample YL17G02_0_MG_FD_205753 | JGI IMG/M metagenome (GOLD analysis project Ga0315273, IMG submission 205753) | Sediment microbial communities from Yellowstone Lake, YNP, Wyoming, USA - YL17G02_0 | ecosystem: Environmental > Aquatic > Freshwater > Lake > Sediment | place: USA: Wyoming | collected... | reverse complement strand
CAGCGCGTTGCCGCCCAGGGCGATAACGACCCGCTCCACTACCCGAGCACGGGCCGCAGGATGTCGGCGAGGGTCGGGTACCCGGGGAGGATCTCGAGGTCGTACCGCACCCGCACGGCCGGCTTGCGGATATCGATCACGCTCCGCAGGTCGATCGGCGTCCCGATGACCACGAGGTCGACGTCGGCGGCGTCGATGATCTTCTCCATCTCGGCGAGCTGACCCTCGCTGTACCCCATCGCGGGCAGCACCGCGCCCACGTCGTACTTCTCGAACGTGTCCGCGATCGTGCCGAACGCCCACGGGCGCGGATCCACGATCTCGGCGGCGCCGTTGCGCTGGGCGGCCACGACCCCCGCCCCGATCTTCATCGAGCCGTGGGTGAGCGTGGGGCCGTCCTCGACGACCAGCACGCGCTTTCCGCGGATCGACTCCGGCACCTCGACCGTCACGAGCGAGTTCGCCTTCACGACCGTCGCACCGGGGTTGACCGAGGCGATCGTCGCGTCGAGCTGCGCGACCTGCTCGGGCGTGGCCGAGTCCATCTTGGCCACGATGATCACGTCGGCGGCGCGAAGGTTCGCCTCGCCGGGGTGGTAGGTGAGCTCGTGGCCGGCGCGCAGCGGGTCGACGAGCGTGATCCACACGTCGGGCGTGTAGAACGGCAGGTCGTTGTTCCCGCCGTCCCAGAGCAGCACGTCGGCCTCGGCCTGCGCCTGCGCCAGGATGTCGCCGTAGTCGACCCCCGCATAGATCACGGTGCCGCTCGCGATGTGCGGCTCGTACTCCTCGCGTTCCTCGATCGTGCAGTCGTAGCGGTCGAGGTCCTCCATCACGGCGTAGCGCTGCACGCGCTGCGCCTCGAGGTCGCCGTACGGCATCGGATGCCGGACCGCGACGACGGTCTTGCCCGCCTCCTTGATCGCCCCGGCGATCGCCCGGGTCGTCTGGCTCTTGCCGACGCCCGTGCGCACCGCCGTCACCGCCACGGTGGGGATCGTCGCCTTCAGCATCGTGGCGTCGGGGCCGAGCAGCACGAAGTTCGCGCCCGCCGCCATGACCTCGCTCGCCTTGTGCATCACGTACTCGTGCGCGACATCGGAGTACGAGAACACCACGTCGTCGACGTCGAGCTCGCGGATCAGCCGCACGAGCTCGGACTCGTCATAGATCTGGATGCCCTCCGGATAGCTCGGGCCAGCGAGGGACGCAGGGTATCTCCGGTCGTTGATGAACGGGATCTGCGTCGCGGTGAACGCCACGACCTCGCTGGTGGCATCCTCGCGGAAGACGGTGTTGAAGTTGTGGAAGTCGCGGCCGGCGGCTCCCATGATCAGGACACGACGCGTCGACATGACCGGTCCTTTCGCCGAGAGGTGTGATGCGCGGAGGGCGAACACGCCGGCCCCGCTCTTCGTTGGGGAGCCTACCCCAATGGGCTCGAGCGGGTGACGGGACCGGAGGCCTACAGCGTCGGGGACCTACGCCTCGCGCCAGCCCTCGGACGTGAGGCGGCCGAACGGGCGGGCGAAGTGGGGTACGCCGATCAGCAGGCCGTCGTCGCGGGCCTGCCCGAGGAGGGCGGTGCGCGACCGGGCCCCAAGCGCAGGGTCCTCGTCGTGGCTCGAGCCCCACGAGGGGTTCACGGCCTGGACGGGCAGATGGAGGAGGTCCCCCGTGAGGACGACGGTGCCGGCATCGCCCTCCACGATCACGCTCCGATGCCCCGGAGTGTGCCCGGGCGTGTGGACGAGTCGCACGCCGGGCGCGATCTCGTGGTCCTCGGCCCGGAGCGCCACGCGGCCCTCGTCGGCGAGCTGGGCCATCGCCCCGCGGGCGACGTACGCCTCGGCGTCATCCACGCCCTCGAAGTGCGTCTCGTCGGCCGGGTGCACGTGGTACCGGGCGTTCGGGAACCGGGCCGCGCCGTCGGGCCCCACGGTCCCGCCCGCGTGGTCGGCGTGGAGATGCGTCACGACGACGTGGTCGACCGCAGCGAGGTCGACGTCGGCCCATGGATCACCCATCGCCTGCTCCGTCCACGGCGCGTACGGCGGGAACGACCCGAGCCCGGTGTCGACAACGATCGTCGTGCCGGAGACGTGCACGACGAAACCGTGCACGTGCCAGGGCCAGGTCGCCCCGTCGATGAACGCCCAAGGGTGCGTGGCCCGTTCAGCCCGCCAGTCCACGTCGTGGCCGGGGCACTCGTCGGCAAGATCGAGCGGTGCGAATCCCTCGCAGACGACCGAGAGCTGAGTCGCACCGAGGTGGAGCGGTTCGACGTGGCTCACGTCGCGGCCCAGCCCGCGAGGTCGCCGGGCTCATCGACGTCGAAGAGTGTCGCGCCCTCGGGATCGAGCGCACGCCAGGTGGGCTCGTCGATCACTGCCGTGCGGAGCGCCTCCGGGAGCTCCCGGAGTCGTCGCTCACCCTCGTGCAGCAGGGCGTGCGCGGCGGCGGCCGCGGGCCCGACCCGCAACACGAGCGGCAGCGGTCGGAACCCGTCGTCCTCCTGCAGGGCCACCGCGTCCACCGGTGCCTCCATCGCAACCCGCAGCAGCTCGAGGAGCACCGCGGTCACCAGGGTCGGCATGTCGCCGCCGGCGACCAGGGCGAGCTCGGTGTCGGCCGCCCGCAGTCCCGCGAGCACGCCGGCGAGCGGGCCTTCTCCCTCGGTGGTGTCGTGGACGACGCGCACCGGGACGCCGAGCGGCATCGGCGGCGCCCGGGTGCCGGGCGCAAGGACGACGATCACCTCGCCCGTGACCTCCGCCAAGCGGAGGACCGGATGGTGGAGCAGCGGCGCCCCGTCCACCTCGGCGGCGAGCTTGTCGGCGTCACCGAACCGGGTCGACCGGCCGCCTGCGAGCACGATCCCGGTCGCGCCGCCCGCCGGTTTCAGGGGGTCCCCGCCTCCGTGCCTGGGTCGGCGTCGCGCGTCCGTTCGCGTTCGCTCTCGACCCGGCGCTTGCGCGCGAGCGGATCGTCACCCTTGCGGTTCTGCACGAACCGGAACCCGAACCGGCCCTTGATGCAGAGGTGCCCGCTCGTGACGTAGTTGTCGGACGGCGACGTGACCTTCACGATCGCGTTGTCCTGCACGTGGAGGTCGAGCTGGCAGCCGACACCGCAGTAGGGGCAGATCGTGCTCGTCACGGACTGGTCCTCCTCGTCCCAGGTGCCGGCCTCGCGCATCTCGTGTTCGCTCGTGAACATCAGCGCCCCCGTGGGGCACACGCCGATGCAGTTCCCGCAGTACACGCAGGCCGACTCGTCGAGCGGCACCGCGTACTCGGTCGAGATCCGCGCGTCGAAACCGCGGCCCGCCACGGCGATCGCGAACGTGTTCTGCGCATCCACGCCGCACGCCTCGACGCACTTGTAGCAGAGGATGCAGCGCGAGTAGTCGCGCACGTAGAGCTCGTTGTCGATCTTGACCGGCTGGTACACGCCCTCGGCGACGGATGGATCTCCGGGCGCGTGATGGTGGCCCGGCTCCTTCTCGTCGCGCTCCCCCGCCTCGAGCGGCGCCATCTTCGCGCCGAACCGGTCGGGGTCGGTCCCGTACTCGTCCATCCAGCGGTGCACGTCGGCGCTCGCGAGATCCATCTCGGCCGAGGACGCGAGGAACTCCAGCACGAGCCGACGCGAGTGCTGCACGCGCTCGGTGTCGGTGGTCACCTTCATGCCGGGCTCGGCCGTGCGGCTGCAGGCGGGTACCAGGGTTCGCGACCCCTCGACCTCGACCACGCACACGCGACAGGCGTTCACGGGCGTGAGGTTCTCGGCGTAGCAGAGGGTGGGCGTGTCGACGCCCTGGGCGCGGCAGGCGTCGAGGATCGTCGCGCCCTCGGGAACGCGCACGGTCGCGCCGTCGATCTCGAGATCGAGCAGGCGCCGGGGTGGCTCCAGCGGCACGGCGGTGGCCATCACTCCTGCTCCTCGGTGGGGGTCGGCAGCGCGTCGCCCGCCGGCGTATCGGTGTCGTCTCCGCCGAAGACGCCGAGCGAGGCGATCGCGGACTGCACGGCGTTCGCGGCGGTCTGCCCGAGCCCGCAGATCGAGGCGTCGCGCATCACCTGCGCGACGTCCTCGAGCAACGCGAGTTCGTCGGCATGCGAGCCCAGCGGCCGCCCCTGCGCGATGCGATGGAGCGCCTCCTCCTGGCGCACGGTCCCGACGCGGCACGGCACGCACTGGCCGCACGACTCGTCGCGGAAGAACCGCGCGATCCGCAGGCAGGCGTCGGTCAGGTCGGCGTCCTCATCGAACAGCATCACGACACCGGATCCGAGGGTGTACCCCCCCGCCCGGGCGTCCTCGAACGTGAGGCGAACGTCCAGGCGGTCGGGCCCCACGAACCCCCCGGCGGCGCCGCCGAGCAGCACGGCCTTCAGCGCCTTGCCCTCGCGCATCCCTCCCGCCGCCTCGATCACCTCGCCGAGCGTCACGCCGTGCTCGTGCTCGTACACACCCGGCCGCTCCACGTGTCCCGACAGGCAGAACAGCCGCGGTCCCGCAGATCCCTCGGTGCCGATGTCGGCGTACGCCGATCCGCCGATCGAAAGGATCACGAGGACGTTCAGCAGTGTCTCGACATTGTTGATCCCGGTGGGCGTGCCGAAGAGGCCGCGCTCCACCGGGAACGGCGGCTTGTTGCGGGGCTCGCCCCGCTTGCCCTCGACCGAGTTGAAGAGTGCCGTCTCCTCGCCGCAGATGTAGGCGCCGGCGCCCCGCCGCAGCTCGATATCGAAGCGGAAGCCCTCCCCCATAACGTCGTCGCCGAGGTATCCGCGGTGCCGTGCTTCGGCGATCGCGTGCTCGAGCCGGCGTGTCGCGAGCGGGTACTCGCCACGGATGTAGATGTAGCCCTGCTCCGAGCCCGTGGCGAAGCCCGCGATCGTGAGCGCCTCGATCAGGGCGAACGGATCGTGCTCCATCAGCACACGGTCCTTGAACGTGCCCGGCTCGGACTCGTCGGCGTTGCAGACGAAGTAGTGGGGATGGACCGGCTGCTCGGCGACCGCCATCCACTTCACGCCGGTCGGGAAGGCCGCGCCGCCGCGGCCCATCAGTCTCGCGTCGGTGATCTCCTGGATCGTGCCCGCGGCGCCGAGCTCGACCGCGCGGCGGAGCGCCGCGTAGCCGTCGTTCGCGTGGTAGTCGTCGAACGACTGGGGGTCGACGAGGCCGACGCGCTTGAGCAGCCGGAGCCCGGCACGGTCCTGCCGGATCGGCGCGTCGCTCGGCGCGGTCGCCATCGATCCGCCCCCGCGAACCACCCCGCCCAGCGGCGCCCGGTCGACCAGGTTGCCTTCGGAGCCTCGCGCGTCCACGTGTCCCCAGGCGGCGTCCTCGCGCTCGGCGCCCGCGCGCTGGAACAGCACCGCGGGCGCCTGCTCGCACATCCCGAGGCACGGGCTCGTGTGCCAGGTGCTCGATCCGTCGGGAGAGGGCGTGCCCTCGGCGCCGATCTCGGCAGCCAGGCGATCGCAGACCTCCTTCGCGCCGCCCACACGGCACGCGAGGTCGTCGCAGGCGTGGATCACCGTCGGCGGCCTCGGCTCCACGCTGAACATCGCGTAGAAGGTCGCGACCCCGTACGCCTCGGCTGGCGGCACGGTCAGCCGCTCGCACACGTAGTTCAGCCCGCCCTCGCTGATCCAGCCCGCACGAGCCTGCAGCGCGTGCAGCGCGGGCAGGAGCAGATGGCGGTCGTCCCTGGCGGCGCGACCGCCTCGCGCGACGCGGTGGGTCAGCTCGTCGCGCGCGGCGCCGTGCCAGCCGGACTCGGGGACGCCGAGCAGGTCGTCGACGGCGGCTCGTTCGTCGAGCGTCGCCGTCGCAGGGGTCAGATGGAGGTCCACGGGGCCTCCTCGGTGCTCGGGTCGGTCACTCGCTTCCCCCTGCCACCGGCACAGGCAGCTTGTCGATCCGCACCGCAGTCGCCTTGAACTCGGCGGTCCCCGACCGAGGATCGGTGGCCTCGATCGTGAGCACGTTCGTGTCGACCTGGTCCGGGAAATGGAACGTCATGAAGACGAGCCCCGGGCGCAGGGCGGGGTCGACGTGCACCGGCGCCTCCACGGTCCCCCGCCGCGACGAGATCGCGACGGCCTCGCCCTCGGCCAGTCCCATCCGCTTCACGTCTTCGGGCGACATGTCGATCGTCTCCCCGCGGCGCAGGGGCGAGGTGTAGCCTCCGGTCTGCACGCCGGTGTTGTACGAGTCGAGCCGGCGGCCGGTCGTGAGCCGCAGCGGGAACTCATCGGTGAGCGTGTCCACCGGCGGGTCGTCCACGACGACCGAGAAGGGCGCCTTCGGCCCTTGCTCGTCGGGGTCGTCGGCCCACAGGCGAGCGTGCAGGAACTTCGTCCCCGGGTGCGTCTCGTCGGGGCAAGGCCACTGGATCCCGCCCAGCTCGTCCAGGCGCTCGTACGACATCCCGGCGTGCATCGGGCTGAGCGTCCGGAGCTCCTCCCAGGCCTCGCGCGGCGTGACCTCGCCCCAGTCGCGGCCGAGCCGCGTCGCGAGCTGGTTGATGATCCAGATGTCGTCCCGCGCGTCGCCGGGCGGGTCGAGCGCCTTGCGCATCCGCTGCACCCGGCGCTCGCTGTTCGTGACGGTCCCCTCGGTCTCGAACGCCGAGTTCGACGCGGGGAACACCACGTCGGCGAGCTCGGCGGTCTTCGTCATGAAGATGTCTTGCACGATCAGGCAGTCGAGGCCCTTCAGCAGCTCCACGGTGTGCGTCGCGTCGGCCTCCGACGACGCGGGGTTCTCACCGATCACGTAGGCCGCCGTGAGATCGCCACGCTCCATCGCCTCGAACATCTGCGTCAGCGTGTAGCCGTACTTCGGGATGATGGGAACACCCCACGCCGCCTCGAACCGAGCCCTGGCGTCGTCGTCCTGCTCGATGTCCTGGAAGCCGGCGAGCTTGTTCGGGATCGCCCCCATGTCGCCGCCGCCCTGCACGTTGTTCTGCCCCCGCAGGGGGTTCACGCCGCTGCCGTACTTCCCAACGTGGCCCGTCAGCAGCGACAGATTGATCAGCGACAGGACGTTGTCGACGGCGTTGTGGTGCTCGGTGATGCCGAGCGTCCAGCAGATCATCGCGCGATCGGCCTTCGCGTAGGCGTGCGCGACCTCGCGGATCACGTCGGCCGGGACGCCGGTCACCTCGGCGCCGCGCTCGAGGGTCCAGTCCATCACGGAGTCGGCGTACTCCTCGAACCCGAGGGTCGCGTGCGCGATGAAGGCCTTGTCATGCAGGTCGTTGACGATGATCTCCCGGGCGATCGAGTTCGAGAGCGCGATGTCGGTGCCCACGTCGATGCCGAGCCATAGGTCACCCCACTCGGCCGACTCCGTGCGCCGCGGGTCCACCACGATCAGCGTCATCCCGTCGTGGATCCCCTTGAGGACGTGGTGGAAGAAGATCGGATGCGCCGCGCGCGCGTTCGATCCCCACAACAGCACGAGGTCGGTGTGCTCGACCTCTTCGTATGAACTCGTACCCCCGCCTGCTCCGAACACCGTGGCCAGACCGACCACCGAAGGAGCGTGTCAGGTGCGGTTACACGAGTCGATGTTGTTGCTGCCGAGCACCTGACGGGAGAACTTCCCAGCGACGAAGTTCATCTCGTTCGAGGCCTTCGAGCAGCTGAACACCCCTGTCCCCCAGCCGGGGTTGCGCTCGGTGGCGCGCCGGAGCCCCTCGGCGGCCCGGTCCAGGGCCTCCTCCCAGGTGGCGACGCGCAGCGTGCCGTTGTCGCGAACCATCGGCTCGGTGAGTCGGGTGAGCGGTGCGCTCATCGACGGTTGCTCCTTCCTCCGGGGAACCCGGATCCCCCGGATTCTACGTCGCGGCTCCGGTGGGCTGCGAACGCCTTCTGACCGTGGGTCCGGCTCCGGGTGATCCGCCCGAGGGTGGTCGCGCCGGGGCCGAGAGGTTCATGATGGGGGGCATATGGAACAGATCCCGATCGGCCGCCCCTCGCACGACAACGTCGTTCCCCTGCGGACGCCGCAGCCCGAGGTCGTGACCGAGATCCCCGTCGGCGCCGAGACGCCCACCGAGACCACCGAGGCACCGCCGCCCGAAGTCGCCCGGCCCGAGCCGGCAGCCGCCGAGCCCGAGGACGACGAAGAGGAGCTCTCGTGGGAGGAAGTGGTCGCCCGCGACGCCGCGGCGGAGGCCCCCGGTGAGCCCGATGACGGCCCCGCACCCAACGCCGAGCTCACGCTGATGCTCGAGCAGATCGCCCAGGTCGGGCTCGGTCTCACGGTGGGCGTGGTCGACGCGGTGGCAGGGAGCCTGCGTCGGACGGCCGGGCAGGAGCCCGGGCCCGACGACCCGCGGAACGAGCCGATCGAGGTCCTCACCGGGGCCGCGCTCGGCGCGGCCGCCACCCTCGCCGAGCTGATGGCCAAGGCGATCGGTGCGGCGACCGAAGCGGTCGAGCCCGTCGCGTCGGTCGCCGCCAATCCGCCGCTGTTGGGCGGGCTCTCGCGCGGCGCCGGCTCGGCCCTGCGATTCCTAGACGGCACGTGGAAGGCGAAGGAGGCCGGCGCGCGCTCGTCCGCGGAGTCCTTCATGAGGGACCTCGTGCCATCGGTCACGACCAACGCGCTCGACCAGATCGACCTCAACGCCTTGATCCGCGAGCGGGTCGACATCAACGCGATCGCTGCCGAGATCGACCTCGACGCGCTGATCGCGCGCGTCGACATCAACGCGATCGTGGACCGCCTCGACATGGACCGGCTCGTCGAACGGCTCCCGATCGAGGCCGTGCTCGCCCGCGTGGACCTGAACGCGGTGGCCGACCAACTCGACGTGAACCGTGTGGCCGAGCGCCTCGACCTCGAGGCGGTCGTCGCCCGGATCGACCTGGCGAGCCTCGCGCAAGAGGTGATCGACGAGATCGACCTCCCCGAGATCATCCGGGACTCGTCGGGGGCGATGGCGAGCGAGACCGTCCGGGAGGTGCGCATCTTGGGCATCGAGGCCGACCGGTTCGTGGCCAAGGTCGTCGACCGGATCCTCCATCGCAAGCGCGCCCGCGACACCTCGGTGCCCGGCCTGGGCGAGAACGACTGAGATGGCAGCCCAGACGCAGGCCCGTCCTCACGTCCGCTCGATGCTGCCGCCTGCGGCGGACGAGGCTCAGGGGCGGCGGGCTGGGGTGGTCACGCGCACGGTCGTCATGGTGGTCGACGCGGCGGCCGTCGCCGCCACGGTCGGCATCCTCTATCTGGTCTGGGCGGTCGTGCGGTTCATGCGGCACCCGGTCGACTTCGTGTGGCCGACCGTGACGTATGGCACCGTGGTGGTCGCGGCCGGAGTCACGTGCGTGCTCTACCTCACGGTGACCTGGTCGACGACCGGGCGAACCGTGGGCAAGCGCCTCTTCGGCCTGCGGGTGATCGGACGCGACGGCGAGCCCCTCCATCTGATCCGAGCGTTCCTCCGGGCCGGCGCCTGCACCTTCTTCCCGTTCCTCCTGTATTGGGCGGCCGTGAGCTCGCAGAACCGTTCGGTGCAAGACCTGGTGCTCCGGACCTCGGTGATCTACGACTGGCGCTCGGGGGGTCGCGCGGCTCGAGTCGGCGCTCCGGCGCGGGCCGAGGCCGACCCCTCAGGTGACGACGCGCTCGGCCCCGGCGTAGACGTTGCACCGGCCGTCACGGACGAAGCCGACGATCGTCATCCCGAACCGCTCCCCCGCCTCGACGGCGAGTGACGACGGCGCGCTGACGGCGCTCACGATCGGGATCCCCGCCATCGCGGCCTTCTGCACGATCTCGAAGCTCGCCCGGCCACTGACCTGCAGCACGTGGTCCGCGAGCGGCACACGTCCCGCGAGCACCTGCTCCCCGATCACCTTGTCGACGGCGTTGTGCCGGCCCACGTCCTCCCGCAGCGAGATCAGCTCGCCTCCTGCGGTGAACAGCCCCGCCGCGTGCAGCCCGCCGGTGCGGTCGAACACCCTCTGCTTGACGCGGATCGCGGCTGGCAGGCCGATCAAGACATCGGCTCGGACCTGCGGACCCTCCGCGACGGGCGCGCAGCGCACCTCCACGTCGTCCAGCGACGCCTTCCCGCAGATCCCGCACGACGAAGTCGCGTAGAAGTTCCGCCGCACGAGCGCCGCGTCGAACGGCCGGTCGAGGGTGACCGTGACGACGTTGTAGCGCTGCGACTCGTCGTCGAGGTCGTCGCAGTAGGCGACCCGCCGGACCTCGCTGGGGGCGATCAGCCCCTCGGTGAACAGGAACCCCACGGCGAGCTCGTAGTCGCCGCCCGGGGTGCGCATCGTGACGGCGACCTGCGCCGCCTCCTGCTCCGGACCGCCGACCCGGATCTCCATCGGCTCCTCGGTCGCGAGCGTGTCCGGACGCTCGGACCGCGCGCCGTCGTGCACCGCGACGACCTTCACGGGCGTGACGTTGCGGCGCGTCGGCGCATCGGAGGACATGGACCCTAGCCTAAGGGGCATCCGCCGAAGGGGCCCAACGTCCCGACGCCGGGCGACGGGACGGGCCTATCGTAGGGGTGCGGGGCAGCGCCGTTCGCGAGGATGGGCCCCCGGAGCGAGAGGAGCCACCACCATGACGATCGGACCGCTCGAGCTGCTGGTGATGGGCTGCGAAGGGACGAACGTCCCCGATGCGATCGGCAGTGCGCTCGGCGCGCTCGAGCATGCCGGATCCGTGCGGATCGTGGACCTCGCGGTGATCGCGACCGGGGACGGGCGCCCCAGCGTGAGGATGGTCCGCGGGTTCACCGAGGAGGAGCTCCGACCCTTCGCGACGCCGTCGTTCGGTCGAACGCCACCATGCTGATCGACGAACTGCTCCCTCACGAGTCGGTCCAGCTGCGCAACGCCGAGTTCGCGGAGCTGGAGCCCGTGGGCGAGTAGCCCTCACCGAGCAGGGACTCGATACCCGACCGCGGGTCGTGAACGGCGCAACTCCTGTTTGGATTGCGTGTGCCGTCGGTCGTATCGTCCCGTGCGGCCCGTTCGCGGGCCTCCCAGACGACCGACCCGGAAGGACCGCGCCCCATGAAGTCGGGACTCGAGATCGCGCAGGAAGCCGTCCAGCAGCCCGTCGCCGACATCGTCGCGGCGGCCGGCATCCAGGACGACGAGCTGGGGCAGTTCGGGCGGTATCGCGCGAAGATCGAGGTCTCGGTGCAGCGGGCCGCACGGTCGGGCTGTTCTCTGGCCTACGCCTCGGGGGGCATCACGCAGAACTCGTTCCCTTCGGGGTCGAGCATCACTGCCCAGACGTTCCCGCCGTCCTCGGCCCAGTTCCGAAGCGTGGCGCCCAGGCCTTCGAGTCGGATCACTTCGTCGTCGACCGACTCGCCTGCGACGACGTCGAGATGGACGCGGTTCTTGCCCATCTTGCCCTCGGGCACCTCGGTGAAGAAGAGCACCGGCAGCCCCGGCGCCTCGTCCTCGGGTGGCTCGACCATCACGCTCGGATCGTCCTCGGGATCGAGGATCCCCTTCTCGGAGAGGCGCGCGATCTCGTCCGGGTCGTAGGGCGCGACCTTCCAGCCGAGCGCCGCCGCCCAGAACCGGGCGAGCGGGGCCGCGTCCTCGCAGTCGAAGACCACCGCGTCGATCCTCATCGTCCGCGAGCCTACGCCGCGAGAGACTCAGTGGGGAAGGCGGAGCTGGAACGCGGTCTGGGTCTCCCGCAGGAGCTGGTCCGCGCGGCCTTTCAGTCCGGCGAGCTCGTCGAGCATCCCGACGCGCTGGGACTCGTCCTTGAACGCGCTCGCGTTGATCTCGACGTTCGCGATCGCGCAGAGCGCCGCGCAGTAGAGCGAGGCCGCCGCGGACAGGCCGTCGGAGGCGGCCTGTGGGTTCCCCATCGCGGTGGCGTCCTCCGCCAGCTCCATCAGGTGGATCGCCTTGCGCGCGACCTCCTGCGGGACGGCCGCCGCCTCGGCGTAACCGGCCTGGATCGCCGCCGAGCGGGTCGCCTTCTCCTCGTCGGTCTCCTTCGGCAGCTTGAAGGCCGCCATCACGCCGTCGAAGGCATGGGCGTCGGTGTCGGCGAGCTCGAGGAACTCCACCCGGGCCGCGTCTGCCGCGAGGATAAGGCCGTCCATCCGGTCCTCTACATCCTCGAAGCCCGCCTTGCCGACCGTAAGTCGCCCGACCATCGCGATCATCGCGGCGCCGTTCGCGGCCGAGAGCGCCGCCACCGAGCCGCCGCCCGGCGTGGGCGAGGATGAGGCCAGCGCCTCCAGGAACTCCGCGACGGTCTTCTCGGCCATGCTCATGAGGTCTCCTCGTCCGCGGCTTCGAGGAGCCGCTCCAGCACCTGCCGGTCCGGATCGAAGCCCTCGAGCCGCAGGTGGCCGATGTCGCCGGCGCCCAGAGCCGACTCGGGCACGAGCCCGACGATCTCGGTGTCGGTGATCGCCATCCCGCGCTCCCCCGCCAGCCGCGCGACCTCGTCGAACGCCGAGAGGAGGCCGGTCACCTCGTGGTCCACCAGATTCATCGAGACGGTGACGATCCCGCCCCGCTCAGACACCGCGAAGCCGATCGCGCGCACGGCAGGCAGCCCACCCGAGGACTCCCGGATCGCGCGGGCGATCTGCTTGGCGTCATCTTCGTCATGCCCGTCCAGGTACACGTTGAACGCCACGAGAGGCTTCCGGGCGCCCACCGCGGTGGCTCCGGCTCGGCCCAGCTCGTGCGGCCCGAAGTCGGGAAGCCGCTCGCCGCGCCCGACCGCGTCACGGAGCCCCTCGAACTCGCCCTTGCGCACCTCGGCGAGCGAGGCGCGATCCGGCGTGAGGGCCGCACGGTCGTACAGGTACACCGGCACGCCCAACGTCTCGGCCATCTCCGCTCCGAAGCGCCGGGCGAGTGCGACGCACTCGTCCATCGAGACGCCGCGCACCGGCATGAACGGGATCACGTCGGCGGCACCCATCCGAGGGTGGCCGCCCGGATGCGCGGTCATATCGATCAGCTCGACGCCCTTCGCCGCGCCCGCCATCGCGCTCGCGAAGCATGCGTCGGGACTCCCCAACACCGTGGTGTCGAGCCGATGGTGGTCCGCGTCGGCTTCCGCGTAGACGACGTGCGCCCCCGGTAGCCGCAGCGCCGCCACGATCGCGTCGATCACGTCGCGGTCGCGGCCCTCGCTGAAGTTCGGCACCACGCCGACGATCGCGTCGCTCCCCATAGCGCTGCAGGATACGACGAAGGCGCCCCCCGGCTCGGGGGCGCCTTCGGTACTTCACGTCAGCTCCGTGGGCTAGGCCCGGGGCTTCTTCTTCTCGGGGTCGTACGGGCTCGCGGCGTCGACCGTCGCCGCCGCCGTGCCGCCCTCGACCGCGACCTCGACCTTCTCCCCGTCGGTCGCGGCATCGGTGTGCAATATCGCGAGGGCGAACGTCCCGAGACGCGGGCTCGAGGCGGGCGAGGTGACCACGCCCACCTCGACGCCGTCCTTCGTCACGGCCGCACCGTAGTCCGGGACGGCGTCACCCTCGATCCGCAGCGACTTGAAGCGCTTGGGCGGGTTCGCCCCGTACGCGGCGAGCGCCGCCGACCCGACGCACTCGGTGCCGGCCTTGATGAACCGGTCCATCGAGAGGTCGTAGGGGCTGATCTCGTTCGGGTTGTAATCGACGGCGATGATGATGAGGCCCACCTCGGTGCGCGCCAGGTCGATCGCGGTGAGCCCGAACGGCACGCCGCCGGCCCCGATCAGCGCCTCCCATATCTCGAGGGCATCGCCGGGCTGACACACGACCTCGTAGCCCTTCTCACCCGAGAACCCGGTGCGCAGGATCCACGCGTCCTTGCCGGCCACGGTCGTCGGCTCGGGCCAGAACCGGAAGTACTTCAGGTTGCTCAGGTCGCGGCCGGTGAGGCCCTGGAGCGTCGCCGCCGACGTCGGGCCTTGCACGGCGATCATCGCGAGCTCCGCGGTCCGGTGCGCGACCTGTGCGTCGAGGCCCTCGGCCGTCTCGCGGAACCAGTCGTCGATGCCGGGCGAGTTGATCATCATCCAGAACCTCTGGTCGTCGTGCTTGTAGACGTTCCCGTCGTCGATCATCGTGCCGTCGGCGTTGACGAAGGCGCCGTAGCGGACCTGGCCCGCCCCCATCCCGGCGAGGTCGTTCGTGAAGCGCCGCTGGATCAGGCGCGCGGCGTCGGGGCCTGTGACCTCGTACTTGCAGGTCGAGAAGAGGTCCCAGATCCCCGTGGCGGTGCGGATCGCCTCGTACTCCGTCATCGGGTCGGTGCCCTCGTGCATCGTCCAGCCCCAGCCGTCCTCCCACAGGAATTCGGCGCCCTTCGACTCGTGCCAGTCGTGGAGCGGTGAACGGTTCTCCTCGGTCATGTCCGTATGCCTCCTCCGTGCGTCGGTCCGGCCGCGTCAGGCGCGCGGCCGGCGTTTCTCGGGGTCGTACAGCGCCAGAACGTCGACCGTGCCGGCGATCGAGCCGCCCTCGACGGCCACCTCGACTCGCGTGCCGTCGGCGGCCGCGTCGGTGCGCAGGATCGCGAGGCCGATCGGCCCGAGGATCGGGCTCGCGGCCGGGCTCGTGAGGATGCCGATCTCTTCGCCGTCTCGGGTGACGGTCGCGCCGTAGTCCGGAAGCGCGTCGCCCTCGAGCCGGATCGTCTTGAAGCGGTTCGGCGGATCCGCGGCGAGCTCGCGGAGCGTCTCTTTGCCCATGAACTCGCCCTCGGCGTCGAGCGCCACCACACGGTCGAGCCCCAGGTCGAACGGCGAGCGCTCGTGCGGGGCGTAGTCGTAGTCGGTGACGATCATCCCGACCTCGACGCGGATCGGCTCGATGATGGCCACCCCGTAGGGCACCGCGCCAGCCCCTTCGACCGCCTCCCATACCTGGGCGGCGTGCTCGGGCCGCAGGAACAGCTCGTAGCCGAGCTCCCCGCTGAATCCCGTGCGCGAGAGCCACACCGGCGCCCCGCCGACCGACACCGTCTCGGGGAAGAACGTGAAGTACCGCAGGTCATCCACGTCGGCGCCGGTCACGATCGACCGGATCAGCTCGCGCGACCGGGGGCCCTGCACCTGGAGGCTCGGGAGCTCCGGCGCGAGGTACTCGATCGCGACGTCGAGGCCCTTCGTCGCGTCGGCGAAGTACTCCGCGCGGTCGTTGCCGTTCGTGCAGACCCACAGACGGTCGTCCGCGTGCCGGAACACGGTGCCGTCGTCGACGAGCAGGCCGTCCTCATCGACGAACGCCCCGTAGCGGACCTGCCCGTCGCGCATCCCCAAGATGTCGTTCGTGTTGACCCGCTGCGCGGCCTCGAGCGCGTCTGCCCCACGGAACGCCCACTTGTTCAGGGGCGAGAGGTCCCACATGCCGACGCCCTCGCGGACGGCGCGGTATTCAGCGTCCGTGTCGCCGAAACCGGTGACCCAGAGCCAGCCCGCCTCCTCGTCGTACCCGACGGCGGTCCGGGACGTGATCGCGTGGAAGGCGGTCTCGCGGCTAGGACTCATGGCGGCGTTATACCGCGTGATTGAACCGTTGTTCAAGTTTCGCTCGCGCGCGTTCGCACAGACCGCCTCAGGGGCGCCCCAGCCGCACGAGGTCCCGCAGCGTCGGGTCGGCATATCCGGGGAGCTTCTCGGCGAGCACGAGGAACAGCTGTGCGGTCACGAGGGCGTCATCGAGCGCCTGGTGCGCGTCGGCGACGGGCACGCCGTAGCGGGCCGCGGTGCCCGACAGCGGATAGCCCGGCTTGTCCCGGGCGGGCCCGGCGAGTCCGTCGGCCGCGATCGCGAGGTTGCGCACGTCGATCGTCCTGCGACGCCAGCGTCGCTTGCCGCCCCCGAAGATCGCGTCCAGGAAGTGGACCTCCACGCCGGCGAACCACACCAGCAGGTACCGGCCGTCGAGGGCCGCCCCGAGCTCGTCACGGCTCTGGACGATCGACGGGGAGCCCGCGAGGTCCTGTGGCCGCAGCTCGTGGATCGTCTGGGATCTGGGCGAGGGCGGCACGTGCGGCTCGATCAGCTGGTGCGCCGACTCCCCCACGATCGCCCGGCCGTGGCGCACGGGGACCACCCCGTACGAGACCACCGTGTCGGAGCGGAAGTCGAGCCCGGTCGTCTCGAAGTCGAGCGCGACGTACTCGGTCTCGCGCCACGGCACCGCACGAGCCCGTGGCGGCGGGGCCGGCAGGCTCACGGATCGCGCGGGCATCGCACGGTCTCGGATTCGGTCACGACCGCGTGCACGCGCAGGTCGAAGTGCCCCGCGGGAAGCGCGCCGTCGACGAGCTGGACCCCGAATGCCGCGCCGAGCCGGAACGCGTCGGGGCGGGTCCGCAAGAAGAACCGGTCGTAGAACCCTCCGCCGTAGCCCACCCGCCGACCCTCCCGGTCGAACGCGACCGCCGGCGTGACCACGACGTCGATCTCGTCCCGCCCGAGCACTTCGCCGCCCGACGGCTCGAGGGCCCCGAACGAGGTCGTGGTGGTCGGCTCACCCGGTCGCCACGTGCGCGGCTCGAGGTCGCCGTCCACGATCCGTGGGAGTGCCACCCGCACCCCGCGCGCCACGAGCCCCTCGATCAGGGGCATCGTCGGGAGCTCCGAGCCGAACGCCCAGAAGGCCATCACGGCGTGCACTGAGTCGACCTCGGGGAGCGCGAGGACCCGCTCGGTGACCAGGGCGCCGAGCCGATCGCGCTCCCGCGGCGTGAGCACGTCGCGGCGCGCGAGCACCGCCCGCCGGACCTGCTTCTTCGCCCGCTTCAGCTGGCCGCTATTCACGGGCGCAGGGTACGCGCGATCAGGTCGAGCCGGTCGGGCGGCCCCACAGGGAGGAGGATGCACCACGTGGCGCCCGTCTCGGCGAGGCTGTCGGCGAACGCACGCAGTTCGTCCGCCGTCCCGGCCCAGAGCCCGTCCCGCGGCAGCCCGCGTCTGTCGCGCTCCGCGAGGAGCCTGTCGAGGTCGGCCCGGTCCTCACCGACCAGCGCGATCCCGCCCCAGGTCGGCGCGACCTCACGGCCGTCGGCCAGCTCGCGAAGCCTCGCCGCGCTCGCCGAGAACGCGATGGGGTCCTGCCCCCAGCCGTTCCATGCGTCGGCCGTGCGGGCCGCGATCGCGATCACCGCCTCGGAGAGGCCGCCCACCCACAGCTCGGGCGCCCCCGCAGGCGCGAGCGGTCCGTCCAGCGGCGGCACCAGATCGCCGCCCGACCAGCCACGTCCCTGGAACAGCGCCCGCATCGCTGTGACCGACTCCTCGAGCAGCCGCAGCCGGTCCGCCACCGAAGGGAACGCGATCCCGTAGGTCTCGTGCTCGGGCAGCGACGCCCGGTCCCCGCTCCCCAGCGCCAGTATCGCGCGGCCGCCGGTCATCGCGTCGAGCGCCGCGGCCTGCTTCGCGAGGAGCGCGGCGGGCCGCAGGGTCACGCGCGAAACCAGGGTCCCAACCGTGATCGAGGGGTGGCGGGCCGCGACGGCCGAGAGCAGCGTGAACGGCTCGAGCGCGGGCCGGTCGGGCCCCGAGGGCGGATAGAACACCGGCGGGAACAGATGGTCGGGCGAGAACACGCCGTCGAAGCCGAGCGCCGCGCATCGGTTCGCCATCTCGAGCGGCCGCGCGACGTCGGCCGTGAAGACCGGCAGCGAGATCCCGAGCTTCACGTCAGCGTCTCGAGCGCCATCATCGCGGCGCCGATCGCGCCGGCATCGTTCCCGAGGCTCGCCGTGACGAGCGGCACGCGCGGCCGGTGCGCGGCCGCCTCTATCGACGACACGAACGCCGCCCGGGCCGGCTCCATCAGCAGGTTCCCAGCCGCCGCCGCGCCGCCGCCCACGACGACGATATCGGGGTCGAGCACGTTCGCGAGGCCTGCGAGGCCCTCCCCTAGGCTCCGGCCCACCGCCGCGAGGATCCCGCGCGCGACCGGGTCGCCGGCGCGGGCGGCCTCACTGACGATAGGCCCGGTGACCTGGGCGGGGTCGCCGCCGCAGCGGCGCGCGATCATCGACTGCGGGTGCTGACGCGCGGCCTCGCGGCCGGCGCGGCTGATCGCGTGGCCGCTCGCGAACTGCTCCCAGCAGCCATGGTTCCCGCAGCCGCAGAGCGGCCCGTCGGGATCCACGATGATGTGCCCGATCTCCCCGGCGAACCCGTGCGCGCCCCTGAGCAGTTGGCCGTCGATGATGATGCCGCCGCCGATGCCGGTCCCGGCCCCCGCGAACAACACGTGGCGATGCCCGGCGGCCGCGCCCAGCCGGAACTCGCCCCACGCGGCGGCGTTCGCGTCGTTGTCGGCCAGTGTGGGAAGCCCGAGTGCGTCCCACAGGTGCTGGGCGAGCGGGACGTTGCGCCACGCGAGGTTCGGCGCGAACGTCAGCCGGCCCGTGTCCTTCTCGACGAGCCCGGCGGCGCCGATCCCGATGGCCCGGACCTCCGGCGCGATCACCGCGCGCGCGACCTCCACCATCGTGTCGAGGGTCGCCTGCATGTCGTTCGCGGGCGTGGGCAGGGTCCGGCGCGCGAGCACCCCACCCTCGACGGTGACGCGGATCGCGGCGGTCTTGGTCCCGCCGACGTCGAGCCCGATCGCCTGTGCGCCGGTGGCGGTCATCCCGTGGTCGTCGGCTCCTCGACCCGCGCGAAGTAGATCTCCAGATGGTCGCCGGCGAAGTTCGCCTCGCGCACGACCATCCGCTTCAGCGTCTGCGGCAAGATCAGGTTCCGTTTGTAGGAGCCGACGCGCACGAACAGCTCATCGCCTCGACGATGGATGTCCATGTCGTCGCGCGAGACGAAGGGCAGGCGCATCGAGAGCACATAGCCGGTGCCGCGTTTGCGCACGCGGATCGGGTCGTCGTGGAACAGGATCGCGGTGGCGTCGCGCGAGCCGTAGACCTCCTCGCCCATCTCCATCAGGAGCGGGATGCCCACCATCTCTCGCTGGAAGAGCCGGGCCTCGAGGATCGGTACGGGCTCGAACGACGCCCGGACGGTCGCCAGGTGCTCGGCCTGGATGTCCTTCCACTTCCCGAAGTAGGGGTCGTTGACCTCCTCGGGGATGATCCGGTTCACCACCACCGCGTCGACGCGGTACCCGAACAGCCCCAGGTAGGTATAGGTGCGGCGCGCCTCGCTGATCACCATCTTCTCGGGGTTCATGACGAGCCGGACCGACGAGACCGACTCATCGGTCAAGATCGTCTTCACGTCATCGAGGTTCCGGTGGAGCCGCTCGACCGCCTCGAACACCGCGTCGCCGGCGATCGGGAGCGTCGTCATCCTCGAGACGATCGGGCGGACCGCCTTCACGACCTTGCGCTCCACGGGGAAGATGCGCTCGATGTACCAGTTCATGACCTCGGGGAGGCTCAGCAGTCGGAGGGTCTCGGCCGTGGGCGCGCAGTCCACGATGAGCATGTCGTAGGCGCCGCTCTCCACGTGGGTCTTCACGTCGATCAATGCGAAGATCTCGTCGAGCCCGGGGATCACGGTGAGCTCCTCGGCCTGGATCGTCTCGGTACCCGCCCAGTTCATCAGCTGGATGAAGTAGTCCTGGATCTCGCGCCAGTTGTCCTCGAGCCGCTCCTGGGCGTCGACCTGCTGCGCCCACAGGAGATCGGCGATCGGGGTGGGCTGCGAACCGATCTCGACCTCGAAGGAATCGCCGAGAGAGTGCGCCGTGTCGGTCGACATCACGAGGGTTCGCTTCCCGTCCCGGGCGGCTCGCAGGGCCGTCGCCGCGGCGACGGTGGTCTTGCCCACGCCGCCCTTGCCCGTGAAGAGGATGACTCGCATGGCCTCAATCTACGGCACCGGCGGGCGACGGAGTGCCCGCGGGTCGTGACGAGGTCGTGGCGAAGGGTCCTGCGCGCGGCGGGCGCTCAGCCCATCTCGACGCGGCGTTTCAGCTTCTCGAGCGCGTTCTCGATCACGCGCTTGGCGCCCTCGGACCGGAGGAACCCCGGAACGAGCACCCCCAGCTCGACCCCGAGCCGGTAGGTCACCTCGGTCGAGCCATCCCCCAACTCGTGGAACAGGTACTCGCCGCGGATGTCCCGGACGGCGCCCCGGGCCTCCGTCGTGACCCACGACATGCCGGTATCGCCCACGGCGTACTGGTACGCGAGCGTGTACCCGGCCTTGCCGAGCACCGGGATGTCGACCTCGAAGGCGACCCGGGTCGCGCGATCGCCCTCACCGCGCTGGAGCACGTCGACGGTCCTGACATCGGCCCATTCGGGGTACGCCTCGAAGTCCTCGAGGACCTCGACGATGTCCTCGAGGGGCGCCTCGATCTCGATCGACCCCTCCGCATGCTCCATCCCGAGGCATCCTAGCGTCTGGCGGCGGTCACCACGGCGAGCGCGAGCACGACCACCGACAACAGGATCACGCCCACGGTGGCCCAGAGCAGGACGCGGGCCGAGACGAACGGCTCGCCGCCCTCGGCCAGCCGGTAGGCCTCCAGGGCCGAGCCGACGTAGACGGCCAGTGAGAATCCCATGAACACGGCGAAGAGGCCGAAGATCGTGCCGGAGCTCACCCCTGACAGCCCCGTGAGCAGCGCCATAGAGAACAGCACCGCGAAGAGCACACCGCGCGCGAGCCCGTCGACCCCTCGTCCGACCTTGCGATGCCCCAGGCCCGGGAAGATCAGCGACCAGGCCAGCGCGTCCTTCGGGTCGACCTGCGGGCGCTCCTCGCCCTGACGCATCAGCGTGGCGAACGGGGTTCCGCACACGGCGCACGCATCGAGCTCGATCGCGTTGTCGTGCTCGCAGGCAGGGCAGCGCCAGGTGGGTACCTTGGCGGCCCGGTCGGTTGCGGCGGACGATCCCGCGCCCTCCGCCGCGCCTTGCGCCGCCGCCTCGATCGGCTCGGGCTCCAGCTCGGGCGCCGCGAGCGAGGCGAAGCACTGCCCGCACCACGGGGCGTCGGCGAGGACGAGCGCCCCGCAGCTGGGGCAGCGGCGTTCCTCGTCCGTCCTGGGCGGGGCATCCATGGGCGCAGGGTACCCTCGACCGCCGCGCGAGGGAACGAGCGTCAGCCGGCGGCGGCCTGGAGCCAGAGCACGAGCCGCTCGGCGATCGCGGGCCACGTGTGGGACCGCTCCACCCGGGTCCGCCCGGCTTCGCCCATGCGTCGCGCCTGCGCCGGATCGCTCAGCAGGGTCGCGACAGCGTCGGTGACGGACGCGACGTCGGCCCCGTCGACGAGGATCCCCGTCTCGCCGTCCACGAGCGTCTCCCGGGCTCCTCCCGAGTCGCCCACCACCACGGGGCGCGCGCACGCCGCCGCCTCGATGAAGACGTTCCCCCACCCCTCGACCTCGAGGCCCCCGAGCCGCGTCCGGCACGGCATCGCGAAGACGTCGCCGATGGCGTAGTGGCGGGGCAGGTCTTCCTCGGAGACCTCCCCGGCGAAGATCACGGACCCCTCCGGCGCGCGACCGGCGAGTACCCGCAGCTCGTCCTCGTACGGGCCGCCGCCCACGATCAGCAAGGCCGCGTCCGGCACCCGGCGCCGCACGTCCTCCATGCCCCGGATCAAGACGTCCTGGCCCTTGCGCGCCACGAGCCGGCTCACGCAGACCACGAGCGGACGCTCGCCGATCCCGTATCGCTCGCGGAGATCGTCGGTCGGCAGGTCGGGGCGGAACGCGTCGATGTCGGCACCTGGATACAGCACCGACACCGGCACCCCGCGCGGCACCGCTGTGCGCACGGTTCGCGCGATGAACCCGCTGCACATCACCGGCACGCGGGAGGCCCTCGAGGTCGCGTACCGCATCAGGCTGTGCGCCCCCGGGATCACCGAGAGCCAGTATTCGAAGCCGTGCGCCGACGCCAGGTAGGGGATCCCGTGCGCGGCCAACCGCGGCCCGATCATCGCGAGCGGATAGGTCGCACCGAAGAGCACGACCTCGGCCCCGGTCTCGCGGACGGCGTCCTCGACGCGGCGGGCGACCTCGGGTGTCGGCCACAGGAAGCGTTCGGGCTGGCGGAGCACAAGGTAGGGCGCGGCCGCGTCGAACGCCTCGGCGTCGTCCCAGTCGGGGCAGAACACCGACACGCGGTCGGGCGGCAACTGGGCGACGAGCGCCTCCAGGGTGCGCTGGATCCCCCCGACGCGCGGCGGGTAGTCGTTCGTGACGACGAGGGTGTGCGGGACGTCCATCGAGGATAATCCTCCCAGAGGCATGGGACCCGTCGAGGCACCGCGTGACGAGTTCGCCGCGCTCCTCATCGGGCGGGCGTACTTCCGACTGCCGCACCGCGTGGTTCGGCTCGCAGGGTCGGACGCCGCCGCGTGGCTGCACGACCTGGTCACCGCCGACGTCGCGTCGCTCGAGCCGGGACGGTCGCGACGGTCCCTCCTGCTCACGCCCACCGGCAGGATCCGCGCCGACTTCACGGTGGTGCCCGACGATGAGGGGTTCCTGCTGTTGCAGGAGGCCGCTCAGCCGGATCGCATCGAGGCGCTGCTCGACCCGTACGTCCTCTCGTCGGACGTCGCGCTCCGCGACGCGACGGACGAGCTGGTCGTCTTCACGGTCGGCGGGGACGCTCGCCCTGGGGATCACGAGGTCTTCGCCCCCGCCGCGCTCGGGCCCGGCGTCGGCACGTTGGTGCCGCGCGGCGAGGAAGCAGATGCGTTCGCGACCGAGCTGGCAACCGGCGGGCTCGTCGAGGCGGGACTCGACGCGCCCGAGACCTGGCGCATCCTCCGCGGCATCCCCAGGATGGGTGCCGACTTCGACACCGACTCGCTGCCGGCCGAGGCAGGGCTCGAGTCCGCGATCGACCGCACGAAGGGATGCTTCCTCGGGCAGGAATCCGTGGCACGGGTGGCCAACCTCGGGCACCCGCCGCGGGTCCTTCGGCACCTGACCGCGTCCGGCGACGTCGGCCCCGGCGACATGGTCTCGGCGGACGGCGTAGAGATCGGCCACATCACCGGCGCCGCACGCGACCTGGATGGGGGTGTCGTCGCCCTGGCGCGGGTGCGATGGGACGCTAGGGACGCCGAGCTCGTGGCCCGGGGATCGGTTCGGCTGCTGCCAGCACCGCCGTCTGACTAGCCCGAACGAGTCATTTCCGGTCCCTCTACCAGCCGATTCGAGATTGCCTGCCTTCGACCCCTTCCGCTGGCGCAGGGACCTCTGTTATGAATCGGGTCCCGCCGGCGAAGCCTGTCGCCGGAGGGTGGTTCGAGGGGGAGGGAAGCTGTGAGGATCGACCGCTATCCGGATGTCGATGTCGACCTGCTGCCCCCGAACCCGTCCCCGCCCGACTTCTGGCAGGAGCGAGCGTCGTGTTTCGGCGTCGATCCCGACCTGTTCTTCCCGATATCGGAGGAAGAGGCCGGGCCCGCGCTGATGTTCTGCGCCGCCTGCCCGATCCGCGAGGAGTGCCTCGCCTGGGCCCTGAAGAACGGCGAGCGCTACGGGGTGTGGGGCGGCCTCACCGAGCAGCAGCGCCGCCGGCTCCAGCGCCAGGTCGCCTGAGCAGCGGCCCCGAGCGCCTCGGTCCCGCTCCCCTAGACTGGTCGGCGTTCCCATGCGCGACCTCACGCCCATCCACGCCGTCGCGCCGCTCCGGATCAGCTTCGTCGGCGGCGGCACTGACTTCCCGCACTGGTACGCCGACCACGGTGGCGCCGTCCTCTCGACCACGATCGACCACTTCGTCCGGGTCCGGGTCGCCCCGCGCGATGACCGCGAGATAACGGTGCGCTCGCTCGACCTCGGCCAGCTCGTGCGATATGGGCTCGACCAGGGGCCCGAGTACGACGGGGTCATGGACCTGGCGAAGGCGGCGATCCACCGCATGGGCGTCGACACGGGGATCGACGTCGACATCGAGTCCGAGGCGCCCCCGGGGAGCGGCCTCGGCGGCTCCTCTGCGCTCGTCACCGCGATGGTCGCCGGGCTATCGATGCTCGAGGACCGACCCCGCGCGACCGAGGAGGTCGCCCGGCTCTCCTACGCGATCGAGCGCGACGACCTCGGCATCAGCGGCGGCTGGCAGGACCAGTACGCGGCCGCATACGGCGGATGCAACCTGATCGAGTTCGGTGGCGATGGAGTCGCCGTCACGCCAGTCGCCGCCGACGCGGGCCGCCTCGAGGAGCTCCGGCGCCGCCTGCTCCTGTGCTACACAGGCGGCGTGCGGCGCAACGTCGGGCTGATCGACACGCAGATCCAGCTCTTCCGCGCCGGCCGCGAGGACACGCTCCTCGGCATGAAGCAGCTCCAGGAGATGGCGTACGCGATGCGCGACACGATCGAACATGGCGACCTCGCACGGCTCGGCCCGATGCTCCGCGACGCCTTCGAGTCGAAGAAGCGGATGAACCCGCACGTGGCCGAGGACACCCCGATCGAGGCGATGCTCGACGCCGCCCACGACGCGGGTGCCTCCGGCGGGAAGATCTGCGGGGCCGGGGGCGGCGGCTACCTCCTGATCGCGAGCGAGCCCGAGGCCCGCGCCGACGTGCGCGCGGCGCTCCAGGCGCTCGGCGGGCAGTTCGCGGCGTTCGACTTCGACCGCCAGGGCGTGCGGGCCCGCCGGGGAGACCGGGTCTGGACCCCCCTCCCCTCCTCCGCCGGCTGATGACGGGGCGCCGGTTCGCGCTCGTCGACCGCGACGGCACGATCAACACCGAGGTCGACCACCTCGGCGACCCCGACGACCTCG
>Ga0315273_10001801_pt1 | contig 24741 bp, 24 predicted proteins | sample YL17G02_0_MG_FD_205753 | JGI IMG/M metagenome (GOLD analysis project Ga0315273, IMG submission 205753) | Sediment microbial communities from Yellowstone Lake, YNP, Wyoming, USA - YL17G02_0 | ecosystem: Environmental > Aquatic > Freshwater > Lake > Sediment | place: USA: Wyoming | collected... | reverse complement strand
CCGACCTCTACGTCGATCTGAAGCGCCGCGACCCGCGAGCGCTTCAAAGCATCGACGCCGCCGACCGGCTCGTGACGCTCCAGCCGCTCGCCGTCCAGGAGGTCCCGAAGCGCCTGCGCGCCAAGGTTCGCACGATCTTCCAGTCGGTCGCGCCCGTGCCGGTGCGACCCGGGGGTCGTGCCCGCGAATCGTTCGTCGTCGCGGTGGTCGGTCATCTGCGGACCGTCAAGGATCCTTTTCGCGCGGCGCTCGCGGCGCGAGAGCTTCCGGCATCGTCGCGAATCGCGATCGCGCACGCCGGATCGGCTCTGACCCCGGCGATGGCCCGGCGCGCCAGGGCGGAGATGAAGCGCAACCCGCGCTATCACTGGCTCGGCGCGCTGCAGCCGTCCCGCGCCCTTGCGCTTCTCGGATTCGCGGACGCCTTCGTGCTTTCGTCCCGCTCCGAAGGCGGCGCGAACGCGCTGGCCGAGGCGATTGTCGCGGGCGTCCCGGTGCTCGCCTCGCGCATCGACGGCTCGATCGGACTTCTCGGACGGGGCTATCCGGGGTACTTCACCCCTGGGGATACCGCGGCACTGACCCGATTGCTCTTGCGCGTTGAAACCGACGGCGCGTTCCGGCTGAAGCTGCGGCGCGCCGTGTCCGCCCGCGCGAAGCTGTTTGCGGAATCGCGCGAACGCAACGCGTGGCGGGCGCTCTTGAAGGAAATGACCGTGGCATGAGCGAGCTCCCTGACGGCATCGAGCCGGCCCCGATCCCTTTGCCCAAAGACTCGGCGCTTAGCGTCGTCTTGCGCCGGCGCGACGACGGTGGATTCGACGTGCTGCTCGGCCGCCGCGCGCGGCATTCCCGCTTCATGCCCGGCAACCTCGCTTTCCCAGGCGGCAAGCTCGAGCCGCACGACGAGCCGGAGCGAGCGGGCGCCTTCGAACGCTGCGCCTCGCGCGAGCTTTGCGAGGAGACCGGACTCGACATCTCGCCCTCGGCGTGGTGCGCGGCGGGGGAGCGCACGACGCCGCCGCTCTACCCCGTGAGATTCCGCACCCTCTTTTTCGTCGCGGAGCTCCCCGTGGGTGTCGCGCTTCCAGAGCAGTCCCCGGCGCCCGACGAGATCGAATCGCTGGCCTTCGCGGACCCGCGCGCGGTGCTTTCGGACTGGGAGGCCGGCATCAGCCTCGTCCCGCCGCCGCTCCTTCCGATCCTCCGCCTTCTGCAGCTCGTCACCTCGGGGGATCTCGCTGAGCTCGCGGCGAGCATCGCCGCCGTTAATAAGGATGAAGACGCGAACCCACGGATCGAGTTCGTCCCCGGCGTCTGGGTGTTTCCCGTGAGAACCCGCACGCTCCCCCCGGCATCGTGCACCAACGTCTGGATGCCGGGAGGACGCCGCTTCGTCGTGATCGATCCCGGAAGCGGCGAGCCCGGAGAAAACGCGCGCCTGCTCGCGGTCATCGGGAGGCGCGTCGCGCTTGGGGACGCGGTCGAAGCGATCGTCCTGTCGCACCACCACCGCGACCACGTCTCGGGAGCGGGCGCAATCGCCTCCGCCCTCGGCGTTCCGGTGTTCGCCCACGCCGAGACGCTTGCGCGAATTCCTGCGCTTCCCGACGGCGTCGCGACGCGCAGCTTGAACGATGGCGACACGCTCGACCTCGACGGCATGACGCTTCGCGCGGTTCACACGCCCGGCCACGCTCCGGGGCATCTCGCCTTCTTCGACGCCGCGCGGCGCGTGCTGATTGCCGGCGATCTCGTCAGCGGCCTTTCAACGATTCTCGTCGGGTTCGCGGACGGGGACATGGACGCGTATCTCGATGCGCTCCGGGTCGCTTCCGCCCTCGACCCGAGGTTGGTGCTGCCCTCGCACGGGCCGCCGCTTCCCGGCAAGGCGCTCGCCGCGACGATCGCGCATCGGGAAGAACGCGAGGCCGGGATCGTCGCGGTGCTGGCGGACGGCGCGCCGCGCGACCTCGCGACGATTGCGGCCGCGGCCTACGCGGACACCCCAAGCGCCCCGGCATTCCTGCGAGAGATGCAAACGCGCGCGCACCTGGCGCGACTGGTGCGGCACGGCCTCGTTGAAAAGACGGGGGACAGCTACCGCATTCCGGGAACCACGATCGCGTCGTAGTTCGGAAGGGCGACCGCCTCGGGGTTCTTCTCGAACGCCGCCTTGTTCGCCTCATTCAAGAAGTAGTAGGCGCGGCCGCCGAACGTGGTGCGCGGCGAGTCGCTGCCGGGCCGGAAGCGCTCCTTGGTCACCGGGTCGGTCAGGATGCCGCAGGACGCCGAGGGGTCGGCGTCGAAGCGGCGCCTGTCCGCCTCGTCGGCGAAGAAAAACGTCTCGTAGTTCACGAACGATCGATGCGTGGCGTCCAGAACTGCGGATTTTTTGGGATCGAGCAGGTCGGGGACGGCGATGCCGAGCTCTAGCAGTTGAATCTGAGGGTCTTGCACGAAGACCTTGACGCAGGGCCTTCAGCAAAACCCGATCGGCATGCCGTTGACGTAGACGGGGGGGAAGGCGACCGAGAGCTTCCGCTTCGTCACCGGGCAGAGGTCGTTGGCCGAGATCAGCCCGTCGGCGAATCGGATCCTCGGAAGCTCCGCCGAGGCGTCCACCAACTCCGCTTTCCCGACCGGCGGGACGAGCTCAGCCGGCCGGCCACCGCAGGCGACCGCGCCAGCTAGCAACAAGGAGATCAGGAACCCTTGGACGGCGTTTCTCATGCGCCAATTGTCTCCGAACTGCGGGCGGGCCGCCGCAACAAGAATTAGTTTGGAACTCCCGGCTTCGGGAACGGTCCCATCTTTGAAGACGAGACAAACGCGGGGAAGGAGGCCGCTCATGTTCGAAAGCACGCTCGAGGCGCAAGGGCTCAGTGACGGCGGGCGACGGTTCGGCACGCTCTCTGCTGCGGCTTTGGCGCACGTCGGGATCGGCCTGGCGATCGTCGCGGTCACGGCGCTCATCGTTCCTCCGGTCCACCCTCCAGACCCACCCCCCGCGCCGTTCGCGATCGTCTCCATGATTCCGCTCGGCGACGTCTCCCCGAAGCCGGCACCGGCGCCGAAGAAGGGGACGGACACGGCCAAACCCGGAAGAGCCCTCGCACCGCCTCGCGTTGTTCCCGACGTTCCTCCCGAGGCCACCCCGGACTCGCTTCCCTCGATCGCGCCGGACACAGCGCCCGACGGAGGAGACCGCCTGGGTGACGGGACACCGGGCGACCCGAATGGAAGCCCGTTCGGGTTTCCCGGAGGCACCGGCGACGGTGACGCGGGGGTGGGAGACGGTCAAGGCGTCGATCCGCTCGAGATGACCGGCGACATGGTGCGCCCGGTTCTTCTCGAGAAAATCTCGCCGTCGTACCCGCAGGTGGCGCGCAAGGCCGGCCTGGGCGGACGCGTCACGGTGCGCGCGGTGATCGCTCCCGACGGAAGCGTCGAATCGGTCGAGGTGTTCGCCTCCACGAACCCCCTGTTCAACGACGCGGCGGTCGATGCCGTCCGCAAGTGGCGCTACCGCCCGGCGCTCATGAACGGGAGACCGGTCCGCGTGTACTTCTCAGTCGTTGTGGATTTTCTCGTGCGCTGACGGCGGTCTTCTTCCAGAGAAACGGGGACAATTCACATATACTGGCGCCAATGAGCGCCACGCAGATCTTCACGGCCAGCCGATTGACTTCGGGGAACGTGATCTTCCCGACCCGGATCGAGATCTCCAGAGAGAGCGTCGCCCGGATCAAGCCGAAGTGGATCGGGGGGAGCGAGGACAGCATCCCGATCGCCAAGATCGCCTCGGTCTCGATCACGACCGGCCTGATCTTCTCTTCGATCCGGATCGAATCGAGCGGCGGAGCAACTCCCATCGTCTCCGACGGACACTACAAAGGGGACGCGCTCGCGATTCGCGACTTGATCCATGAATACCAGGCTGGCCGCGGTGCGTGAGTTCGTCTCGCTGCTGTCAGCGTCGCAGCCGTCAACCGGGAGGAATCATGTTTAAGGAATTTAAAGAGTTTGCAATGAGGGGCAACGTCCTCGATATGGCGATCGGCATCATTATCGGAGGGGCGTTTGGCAAGATCATCAGCTCCCTCGTCGGGGACGTGCTGATGCCCCCGATCGGGAAGCTGATGGGGAACCTCGACTTCTCGAACCTGTTCTTCGCCCTGAACGGCCAGGTGTACGACACCCTCAAGGCGGCTAAAGACGCGGGAGCGCCGACGATCAACTACGGCATGTTCATCAACACCGTGATCGACTTCGTCATCGTGGCGTTCGTCATCTTCATGCTCGTCAAGCAGATGAACCGCCTCAAGAAAGAAGCGCCGGCAGCCGCGCCGGTGACGAAAGAGTGTCCGTACTGCTTCTCGCAGATCGCTTTGAAGGCGACTCGGTGCGTCGGCTGCACGTCCGAGGTCAAGGCCGCTTGAGTGCTAGGATGTGCCCGTCATTTCGATGCCATTCGCGGGGACCTCGGGTCCCAAGGAGACGCGACATGAGACGTTCGACCCTGAATCTGTGGATTGCGGCGACTGTGCTCGCGCTCGGCGTCGTGACAGTGCCAGCCGTGCAGGCGACTTCCGAAGACGAGCGCCCTGGGGAGATCGGAATCCTGACCGGTGTCGGCTTCGGCGACCAGGATCTGGTGGGCGCCGATTTCAACCAGACCGTGAACCCGCTCATCGGGGGCCGCTTCGGGTGGCATTTCACCGACATCGTGGCGGGCTTTTTCGAGATGACCTACGTGACCTACAAAGGTGACCCGAACCTCTACGGCAACGTAGGGGAATACTCCTACCTCGTAGGCCCGGAGTGGTATCTCAATCACGGCGATCCCTGGCAGTTTTTCGTCAACATGGGTGTCGGCGGCGTGCAGTTCAGTTCGGACCTTGGCGGAAATGACGGCCGCGGACTCGGAGCCCTCGGCCTGGGCGTTCGCCGCGGTTGGGAGAAAGGCGCGCTTCGCATGGAGTTCCGCACGGATCACACCTTGACGAGCGCCAACGGCCTCGGCGGCAACGACTTCACGACGGTCAAGGGGGTCATCGGCTGGACCTGGGGTATCGGCCCGCGTCCGAAGGATACCGACGGGGACGGTGTTTTTGACAAGAAGGACAGGTGCCCGGACACGCCCCATGGCGCCATCGTGGACACGACCGGATGCCCGTTGGACTCGGACGGCGACGGCGTGTGGGACGGCATTGATCAGTGCCCCGACACACCCAGGGGCTGGCCGGTGGATTCGAAGGGCTGTCCCCTCGACACGGACGGCGACGGCGTCGTCGACGGCAAGGACAAGTGCCCGAATACCGCCAAGGGCTGCACCGTCAACGCGGAAGGCTGCCCGGCCGACGCGGACGGCGACGGCGTGTGCGATGGCGTCGACAAGTGCCCGAACACGCCGAAGGGTTGCCGCGTCGACGCGAAGGGTTGCCCGATCGACTCCGACGGCGACGGCGTGTGCGACGGAATCGACCAGTGCCCCGGAACGCCCTCCGGCGTCCCCGTGGATGCGAAGGGTTGCCCGCCTCCTCCGCCGCCTCCGGCGTTCATCCCCGTGGCGAAGGAAGAGCTCGTGCTCGAGCGCGTGTTCTTTGAAACCAACAAGGCCGTGCTCACGCCTGCATCGTCGGAGACCCTCGACAAGGTGGCCGCGTCCCTCATCGCCAACCCGGACGTCAAGATCCAGGTCGCGGGTCACACGGACAACACCGGCAGCGCGAAGTACAACCTGAAGCTGTCCGACGCGCGGGCGAGCGCGGTCATGAACTACCTGATCTCGAAGGGGGTCAGCCCCGCGATGCTCAGCGAGCATGGCTACGGATTGACCGAGCCGATCGCCGACAACAAGACGGCCGAAGGGCGCGCGCAGAATCGTCGCGTCGGACTTCGCCGCGTCGAGTAACGCGTTCTCACTGTGATACCTGGGGAGGGGGCCATCGGGCCCCCTCTTTTTTGCGGTGGGCCGCAAGCTTGTTGAAGGCCTACGACCTCAGGAGACTTCGCAGAGTGTCGAGAAGCCGCGCCTTGGGCATGAAGATCTCTTCCAGGGCCTTGCTGAACGGCACCGGCATATCGAGGCCGCCCAGCCTCAAAACGGGCGCGTCGAGATCCTGGAAGCACTCCGCCGAGATAGTCGCCGAAAGCTCGCCGCCGAAGCCGCCGGTGACTGGGGCTTCGTGGAGGACGAGCGCCTTCGAGGTCTTGCGGACCGAGGCCGTCACCGTTGCGATGTCCCAGGGGATTAAGGTGCGAAGGTCGATGACCTCGACCGAGAAGCCTTCCGCCGCGAGAGTTTCCGCCGCCTGAAGGGCCCACACCACGCCGACCCCGTAGGTGACGACGGTCGCGTCCGTGCCAAGGCGAGCGATCCTCGCTTGGCCCAACGGCAGCGTGTAGTGACCCGCCGGGACGGGCCCTTTCGCCGACCGGTAAAGGCCCTTGTGCTCGAGGAAGAGCACGGGGTTTCCGTCTTCGAAGGACGAAAGCAGTAAGCCCTTGGCGTCGAACGGCGTGGCGGGGGCGACGACCTTCAGGCCGGCCACCTGCGTGAACCACGCTTCCATGTTCTGGGAATGGAACGGGCCCGCCCCCATGCCGCCGCCGACGGGAAGGCGCAAGACCACGGGAAGGCGCGCGCCCCACCGGTAGTGGGTCTTCGCGAGGTTGTTGACGATCTGGTTGAAGCCGCAGGTGACGAAATCGCCGAACTGCATTTCGAGCATCGGCACGAAGCCGTCGAGCGCCAAACCCATCGCGGCGCCGACTGCGCCCGACTCGATGATCGGCGTGTTGCGCACGCGGGACTTGCCGAACTCCGCCGCCAACCCCTCCGTGCACTTGAAGGCGCCGCCGTATTCTGCGATGTCCTGTCCGAGCAGGATGACGCGAGGATCGCGGGCCAAAGCCTCGCGCAGGGCGTCGTGGATGGCGTCGACGTAGCGGAGTTCCTTCGCTTGAGACACTGCGGCAGGAGACGGCTCGGCCGGCACCAGTTGCGAGGGCGCGTAGACGTCGGCGAGCTCGCGCTCGGCAGTCGAGCTCGGGTTGGGGAGTGCCAACGCTTCGTCGGCCAGGTCGTCGATTTGTGCTTTGAACGCAGCGCGGATCGCGGCGATTTCGGGAGCCCTGATGACCTTGCGTTCGAGCAGGAGGCTCTCGTAACGCGCCACCGGGTCTTTCGCGGCCCACTCGGCGAAGAGCTCCTTGGGAACGTAGGCCGTACCCGAGGCTTCTTCGTGGCCGCGCATCCGGAAGGTCTTGAACTCGAGGAGGGTCGGGCCCAGGCCTGCACGAGCCCGTCCCGCCGCCTCCGTGACGGCGGCGTGGACCGCCAGCAGGTCGTTTCCGTCAACGACGCGGCCTTCGATACCGTATCCCACCGCCTTGTCGGCGAGGTCCTTGCACGCGTACTGCTCGGAGGCCGGCGTCGATAGGCCGTACTGGTTGTTCTCGACGATGAACAACACGGGGAGCTTCCACACCGCGGCGAGGTTGACGGCTTCGTGGAAGTCGCCCTCGCTCGTCGATCCGTCTCCAGTGAACGTCGCCGCGACGCGCTTTTCGCCGCGCAGCTGGGCGGCCAAGGCCAGTCCGTCCGCGACCGGGAGCATGGCGCCCAGGTGCGAGATCATGCCGACGATGCGATGCGAAAGGGTTCCGAAGTGGAACGTCCGGTCTCGCCCCTTGGTGAAGCCGCCCTCCTTGCCGAGCAGTTGGCGGAACAGCTGCGCGAGATCGACCCCGCGCGTCGTGAAGACGCCCAGGTTTCTGTGCATCGGCAGGATGAAGTCGTCGGCTTCGAGGGCCGAGGTTACGCCGACCGCGATCGCCTCCTGGCCGATCCCCGAAAACCACTTGGAGAGCTTCCCCTGGCGCAGCAGGTTCAGCATCTTTTCTTCGATCATCCGGGGGAGGAGGATCGACCGGTAGAGGGTGAGGAGCTGATCGTTCGAGGGTTGCTTTCCAGGCATGGGCGAGATTGGAGCAGTCAAGCTCCGTGCTGTCCAGCCGAGGAGGCTATGGCCTCGGAATTTCGGTGGAGCCCCGCCGGGCGACCTCGTCCGCGCATCCCCACGAGAGCGTGACGCCGCCCCCGCCGTGGCCGTAGTTGTGGACGATCACGCCGCCGGCGCTCCGCACGGTCTCGAGGCGCACCTCACTCCGGCCGGGACGCAATCCGACCGCGTGCGACAGGACCTCGGCGTTTTTCAGCTCCGGCTCGAGGGCGCTGCAGCGCGCGAGGATCGCGTCTGCGGTGCCGGCGTCGACGCCGAGGTCCCAGACGCCCTCGTCCTCCGTGCCCCCCAGGACCGTGCAGTCAAGGCGCGGGATGATGTAGGCGAGCGGCGACCGGGTGCCCCCCGCCTGAACGAAGCGGTCTGCAAAGCCTGCTGCCACGCGCACGATCTGACCGCGGATCGGGTAGAGCGCGTCGTCCTTGACGAGCTCGCGCGCGGCCAGGCCGGTGCAGTTCACGACGAGCGACGCTTCGAGGAGGAGCGCTTCGAGGTTTGAGACGCTGCGGGTTTCTATCGTGCCCCCGAGGGCGCCTACGCGCATCTCGAGCCACTTCAGATAGACGGGCATGGCAGCCACCGGAGCGGTGAACACGTGCCCGGCGACGAAGCCGGGAGCGAGCTCGCGGGCTTCCGCGCGGCGGAGCGTGTCCACCGCCTCCTTCCACCAGGGGTCGGACCCGTCGTCGATCTCGTGGAGGTCGATCCCGGGGACCAAGGTCACCCCCGTCGTCGCATCGCGCGCGAGGTCGCGCAGCGCGCGGAAGGTGCGGCGGCTCCAGAGGAGGACGCGATCGGGCGGCCCGCAGCGGAAGGGATACCAGACCGCGGCTGCGATGTCGGAGGTGGTGTTCGGCGTGCGTTCGCGCGTGACGATCCGGACCTTGAAGCCCGTTTCGAGCAGGCGGATGGCGGTGCTCAGGCCGGCGACGCCGCAGCCCAAAACGATCGCCTCGCGCGTCAAGGTCTTTCTCCTGAAGGGCGCACTCATGGCGGGGAGTCTACGCGGAAACCACCGGCCAATCGTCATATCCTGAAGCGTGTCTTGTAGGGAACCGCTCAGGGTGATAGAAACTCCCGGGCTGGAAGGGGGAGCATCCATGGGTCTGATTCCGCGCGAAGTGAAGTTCTTCGACCTGCTCGAGCAGCAGTCGGAAACGGTCGTCAGGGGCGCGAAGCTCCTCCAGGAATGCCTCGAGTCGAAAGGCTCGATCGACGACATGTATTTGGCGTCCAAGCGCATCCACGACGTGGAGCACGAAGGGGACGAGCTGGTCCACCGTCTGATGGAGCGCCTGAACAAGAGTTTCATCACCCCCTTGGACCGCGAGGACATCCACGAGCTGACGAGCCGGTTGGACGACGTGCTCGATTACGTGGACGCGGTCGCCAAACGCCTCGTCACGTTCAAGATCTCCGTTCCGACGCACCATGCGATCGAGCTGGGGCGCATCATCGTGCGCGGCGCCGAGGAGACCGCGATCGCGATCGCGCTGCTGCGCGACCTCAGCAAGGCCGACGCGATCATCCGCCAGTGCACGAAGATCAACCAACTCGAAAACGACGCCGACCAGGTGATGCGCGACGCGTTGAACGAGCTGTTCAACGGCAGTGCGAAAGATGCGCTCGAGGTCATCAAGTGGATGGACATCTACGAGCACCTCGAATTGGCCACCGACAAGTGCGAAGACGTCGCCAATATCGTCGAATCCGTCCTCGTGAAGTACTCCTAGGCCTGCCTTGAGCCACGGTTTCCTCCAGGATCTCGTCGCGGTCTTCTCCAACCCGTACGTGGCGCTCATCTTCGTCGCCGCGCTCGTGTTCGACTTCATCAACGGGTTCCACGACGCGGCGAACTCGATCGCCACGATCGTCGGTACGCGCGTCCTGCGCCCCGGTCCCGCCGTGCTCTGGGCCGCCTGGTGGAACTTCGCGGCGGCGTGGATTTTTGGGCTCGCGGTTGCGAACACCGTCGCCAAGTGGGTGCATCCCGAGTTCGTGACCCCCGATGTCATTCTCGCCGGATTGATCGGCGCGATCGTCTGGGACCTGTTCACCTGGTACATCGCGCTGCCGACCAGTTCGTCGCACGCGCTCCTCGGGGGGTTCGGCGGCGCGGCCATGGCCTACGCGGGAACCTCGGTTGGCGTGTTGCAGATGGCGAAAGTGATCACGACGATCGAGTTCATCGTGTTGGCGCCCTTCATCGGATTCGTGCTCGGGCTCATCCTGGTCGTCATCGTCATACGGGTGTTTTGGAGGTTCTCCGCCGCGCGCGTCGATCGCTGGTTCCGCGTCGTCCAACTCGGCTCCGCCGCGGCCTATTCTCTGGGCCACGGCTCCAACGACGCGCAAAAGACGATGGGCATCATTGCGGCGCTCTTTTACGCAACGATCTGGCGTGCCCAACAGCCCCTCTTCGCGACCGGCAAGGTCGAGTTCCCGTTCTGGATCGTCCTCGTGTGCCATCTCGCTATCGCGTTCGGCACGATGACCGGCGGCTGGCGCATCGTGAAGACGATGGGGATGAAGCTCACGAAGCTGCGTCCCTACGGCGGCGCCTGCGCCGAAACGGCGGCGGCCGTGTCCCTCTTCGTGTCGCAAAGCCTGGGCGTTCCGGTCAGCACCACGCACACGATCACCGGCGCGATCGTCGGCGTGGGCACCGCGCAGCGCGTCTCGGCGGTCCGCTGGGGGATCGCGCGCCGCGTGGTGTGGGCGTGGGTGCTGACGATCCCGATGTCGGCGATCGTCGGCGCGGGCTGTTACTACCTGATCGCCGCCATCCGCTGACGACGCGTATACTCGCCTTTCACGGGAGGTCCTCATGCTGAAGCTTCACCACCTCGATCGATCGCCGTTCGGTTGGAAGGTGCGGATGGTCCTCGAGGAAAAAAAGGCGCCCTACACGCTCGTCATCCCCGAAAACAAATCCGAGGACCCGGCGTTCCTGAAACTCAACCCGTTCGGGCTGACCCCGGTGCTCGAATTGGAAAACGGCGCCACGATCTACGAATCGACCGTCATCAACGAGTACCTCGAGGAGGCGTTTCCCGAGCCCGCGATGCTCCCGAAAGATCCTTACGAGCGGGCGCGCCTCCGGATGATCGAGGACACGACCGATCAGTACCTGTACGTGGCGCTTCGCGAGTTCCGCATGGCGCAGTTCGAATACTCGCCCCCCTTCCTCGTGCGCAAGAAGGCCGACGAGGTCGACCACAAGTTGCTCGAGGCCTCGCGGGTCCGGCTTCACGAGCACCTGACGCGGCTCGAGTCCGAGCTCGCCGGGCGGAGCTACTTCGGCGGCTCGATGTTCTCGCTCGCCGACGCGGCCCTGGCCCCGCCCCTCACCGCTTCGCTGAAACTCCTCTCGGTGCTTCCCGACAAACGCTACCCGTTGATCGCGGCCTGGTCGGCGCGCGTCGTCCTACGTTCGTCGTACATCGCTTCGGCGCCGAAGGAACCGCTGCGCATCCGCGACTGATGGACCCCGCCTGGATCCGCGTCGGCGACGTCGCGCTCTGGGTCAAGGGGCGCGGCCGCCGTGTGGACGTCGACGGCCAGCCGATCGCCGTGTTCTGGGACGGCGCGGCGTGGACGGCGCTCGACGACACCTGTCCCCACATGGGAGCGTCGCTCGCCGATGGCCGCCTCTTCGGCAAGGAGCTTCAGTGCTCGTGGCACGAGTGGCGCTATGACCGGACGACCGGCCAATGTCCCTTGCGCCCCTGGGCGCGCGTAAACGTTTGCGAGGTGCGGACCGAGGCGGGGGGCGTGTGGATCAAACGCCCCGAGCCCCCGCCTCCGCCGCCGAAGACGGGGGAGCCCGAGGACGATCCGGAGTGGTTGAACTGGGATCCCGAGCGCTACTTCAAGAAGAAGTGACGATGGGCCAAATGAACTCTCCCCGTTGACGGCCGTTAATTCACGCCGTATGCTTATGCTCATGAGCATATCGGAGGAGCAGCCATGGCCCCGACGCGTCGTACCCAAATCTTGATGGATCCCGAGGAATTTCGGCGTCTACAGGTCCTCGCCCGCAAGCGCCGGACTTCTGTCGCGAACCTCATCCGCTCCGCGGTCCGGGAAACCTACCTCGCGCCCCATCCCGAAAAGCCCCCCATCGTCGAGGCGATCCTCGCGATGCGACTGGAGCTCCCGGACTGGGCGGACCTCCGCGAAGAACTGGATCGGGGTCATGCGGGTCTTTCTTGATACGAACATCTTCCTGTATGCGGCCGGCCAGGCTCACCCACAACGTGACGCGTGCGCCAGCGTGCTTCGTCGCGTAGCTGACGGCACGATCGAGGCCACCGCGAACAGTGAGGTGGTCCAGGAAATACTCCACGTCCTCGTACGTCGTGGTCGCGGTGAGGACGGCGTGGCTCTGGCGCGCCACGTCGCGGCCCTATTCCCGGACCTTCTCCCCGTGACCGCCGAGGACATGCGTCGTGCCTGCGATCTGATCGAGCGATACCCCAAGCTCTCAGTCCGCGACGCGGTTCACGCGGCGACGATGCTAGGCAACGGCCTCGAGCAAGTGATCAGCGTCGACGAGGACTTTGACCAGATTCGAGAGATCCGTCGTGTCGCTCCGGAAAACGTGTGACGGGGCTCCCCATCAAGCTGGACGGTTATTCGAGGATGGCGGCTTAGACGGTGCGGGCGTGTGCAACGCCCCCGTACCGCTCACGTCTCGTAAGCCAGGATCGGCCTGAGCCACCGCTCGGCCTCGCCAAACGGGACGCGCTTTCGACGCGCTAGGTCTAAGACTTGATCGCGGCCGATCTTCCCGACCGAGAAGTAACGCGCCTCGGGGTGTGCAAAGTAGAAGCCGCTGACCGAGGCCGCGGGGTGCATCGCAAAGTTCTCGGTGAGGCGGATCGTCGCGGCGTTTTCGACGTCGAGCAGGCGCCAGAGCGTCGCCTTCTCTGAGTGATCGGGGCAGGCGGGGTAGCCGGGAGCCGGACGGATGCCGCGGTACTTCTCGTTCAACAGGTCGTCGAGCGTAGGACGCTCGTCGCGTCCGTAACCCCACTCGACTCGCGCCCTCACGTGGAGGCACTCGGCGAACGCCTCAACCAACCGATCGGCCAGGGACTTCGCTAGGATCGCGTTGTAGTCGTCGTGATCGGCCTCGTACTTGGCGAGGAGGGGCGGAAGGCCGATCCCCGCCGTCACCGCGAACGCGCCGATCGAATCGACGCCGCCGCTCGAGACGGGCGCGATGAAATCGGACAAGGAGAGGAGCGGCTCGGTGGCGGATCTGGCGATCTGCTGCCTCAGGAAATGGAACCGCGCGAGCTCGACGGCGCGGGAAGCGTCCTCCCAGATCACGACGTCGTCGCCGTCGCTGTTGGCCGGGAAGAAGCCGTACACGCCGAACGCGTGGAGGTGCCGCTTGTCCACGATTTCGGCCAGAAGGGTTTGCGCGGCAGCGTAGAGCTCGCGCGCGGCCTTCCCGTGGACGGGATGCTCGAGGATCCTCGGGTACGAACCCTTCAGTTCCCAAGCGTGGAAAAACGGCGTCCAGTCGATGAAGGGGAGCAGTTCGTCGAGCGGAAACGCGGGCAGCCGCCTCGTGCCGAAAAAGCCGGGGTGGGCAAGCTCGCCCGGTGACCACGTGAACTGCGGCCGCCGCGTGCGGGCGACGTCAATCGCTACGGTCGGCGCCGCCTCGCGTCCCGCGAACGCCGCGCGCAGGCGGTCGTCGTCGGTTTTCGCGGCCGCGAGGAACGGCTCTCTCAGGACCGGGCTGATGAGGTTCGACACGACGTCGACCGCGCGGGAGGCGTCGACGACGTGGACGACGGGCCCGGGGTATTCGGGCGCGATCTTTACCGCGGTGTGCTTCTTCGACGTTGTCGCCCCGCCGATCAATAGAGGCGTCGTGAACCCCTGCCGCTTCATCTCGCGCGCGACGTGGACCATCTCGTCGAGCGAGGGCGTGATCAGGCCGGACAATCCGATGATCTCCACGTCGTGCTCTCGCGCGGCGCGCAGGATCGTCTCGGAGGACACCATCACTCCGAGGTCGATGATCTCGTAGTTGTTGCAGCCTAGAACGACCCCGACGATGTTCTTGCCGATGTCGTGCACGTCCCCCTTGACGGTCGCCATCAAGACCTTCGCCCTCGCGGTCGAAGCGCCCGTCCGCCGCTTTTCTTCTTCCATGAAAGGCTGAAGGTGGGCGACCGCCTTCTTCATCACGCGCGCGCTCTTCACGACCTGGGGCAGGAACATCTTCCCCGCGCCGAACAGATCGCCGACGACGTTCATCCCGGCCATGAGGGGGCCTTCGATCACGGCGAGAGGGACTCCGTACTGGGCCCGCGCCTCTTCGGTGTCGTCGACGACGAAATCCACGACGCCGTGGACCAGCGCGTGCTCCAACCTCTTTTCGACCGGCGCGTCGCGCCAGGCGGTGTCCCGCTCCTGGATCCGGCCTCCTCCCGAAACCGTCGCCGCGAAGGCGATCAGCCGCTCGGTCGCATCGGGACGCCGGGCGAGGAGGACGTCTTCGACGTGCTCGAGCAAGTCCTTGGGGATGTCGTCGTAGACGGCGAGCTGGCCGGCGTTGACGATCCCCATGTCGAGGCCGGCACCGATCGCGTGGTAGAGGAAGGCGGAGTGCATCGCCTCGCGCACGGGCTCGTTGCCGCGAAACGCAAACGAGATGTTGCTGACGCCTCCCGAGATCTTCGACCCGGGGCACTCCCGCTTGATCCCTGAAATCGCCTCGAGAAACGCGAGGGCGTAGCCGTCGTGCTCTTCGATGCCCGTTCCCACGGTCAGGATATTCGGATCGAAGACGATGTCCTGTGGCGGGAAGCCGATTTCTTCCGTGAGGATGCGATACGCCCGCTTGGCGATTGCGACCTTGCGCCTGGCCGTGACCGCCTGGCCCTCTTCGTCGAACGCCATGACGACGACCGCGGCGCCGTAGCGGCGGATCGTTTGCGCCTGCCGGCGGAACGCTTCTTCGCCTTCCTTGAGCGAGATCGAGTTGACGACGCCCTTCCCCTGCAGGCACTTCAAGCCCGCTTCGAGCACGCTCCACTTCGAGCTGTCGACCATGATCGGGAGCTTGACGATCTCGGGCTCCGAGCCGATCAGGTGTAGGAACCGCGTCATCGCGGCCTCGGAATCCAAGAGCCCCTCGTCCATGTTGACGTCCAAGATGTTCGCGCCGCCCGCGACCTGGTCCCTCGCGACGTCGAGTGCTGCCTCGTAGTCGTTGGCCGCGATGAGACGGGCGAATCTCTTCGAGCCCGTGACGTTGGTGCGCTCGCCGATCACGATGAAGTTCGAGTCGGGGCGGATCGTCAGCGGCTCGAGCCCCGAAAGTTGCGTGAACGGCGTCGGCTCCATGGGGACGTGCGGGGGGATCCCCTGAACCGCCGCGGCGATGGCCTCGATGAACGCCGGCGTCGTGCCGCAGCACCCGCCGACGATGTTGACCCAACCCTCGCGCGCGTAGCCCGCGAGGGTTGCCGCCATCTGCCCCGGCGTCTCGTCGTACCCCCCGAACTCGTTGGGGAGCCCGGCGTTCGGGTAGCACGAGATCGGAAGGGGAGCGGTACGCTGCAAGTCTTCGAGGAACGGCCCCATCTGCTCGGCGCCTAACGCGCAGTTCAACCCCGTCGCGATGAGGGGAGCGTGCGCGATCGACACCCACGCCGCCTCTTGCGTCTGTCCCGACAGGGTGCGCCCGGAGGCATCGGTGATCGTGAGCGACGCGATCACGGGAACCGTCCCGCCGCGCTCCGCAAACAGCGTCTGGATCGCGAAGAGGGCGGCCTTCAGGTTCAACGTGTCGAAGGTCGTCTCCGGGAGCAGGAGATCGACACCGCCGTCCAACAGCCCCCGTGCCTGGTCTTTGTAGGCCGCGACCAACTCGTCGAAGGTGATCGCGCGGAAAGCGGGGTTCTCGACGTCCGGCGACAACGACGCGGTGCGATTGGTCGGCCCCAAGGCGCCTGCTACGAAGCGCGGCTTCCCGGGGGTCACAGCCTGGGCCTGGCGCGCCGCCCGCACCGCGATCCGGGCTGCGGCCCTGTTCATCTCGTAGGCCAACGTCTGGAGGCCGTAGTCGGCGAGCGAGATCGCCTGCGCGTTGAACGTGTTGGTCTCGATGATGTCGGCGCCGGCGTCCAGGTACTTGCGGTGGATCTCGTCGATCACTTCGGGACGGGTCAGCGAGAGAAGGTCGTTGCACCCCGCAAGCTCCTGGGCATGATCGGCAAAGCGTGCACCGCGGAAGTCGGCTTCGGCCAGCCGAAAGGACTGGATCATCGTCCCCATAGCCCCGTCGAGGACGAGGATCCGCTCCCTGAAGAGGCGATTGAGGGTGTGAAAGGTGTCCGCCATGGCCAGGGCACGCTCCGCCGAAAGGGTATCAAAGGCGGGTGAAACGCGCGGTCTCAGTTCGCGGCCGGTTCGATGTCCAGCGTGAAACCCAGCCGAATGTTCTTCGTCCCGGTCTTGGCGTCGACGAGGTTGGGCTTGACGCGGACCTTGCCTCGGGCGGAGTTCACCACCCACCCAGTGTCGGGCATCAACGCCACCGGGGGGAGCAGCGCCGCGACGTCGACTGCTCCCGTCAAGGGAAGGTTCAGGAGGACCTTGTCGAAGCGCAGGAACGACGCCTTCCGTCCGTCGGCGGCTTCGGTGATCTCTAGCGTCAGGTGGGGCTCGACGGGGATGTCGATCCCCAGCTCCGGAACCAGCAGGCGTAGCGAGGTCGTCACGCCACCGTAGGGACCCGCCGCCGGATCGAAGCCGGTCACCTTGAGGTCCTGCATGCGGATCGTCAGGCTGCGCCCCGCGGTGAGGCCGACCTCGACGCGGTCTTGGGCCATCGCCGCGAGGAGTCCGTTCAATGAATCCGCGTCGAGCGTGACGTCGATGCGGGCCAGGGCGGGGGCGGAGATCAGGGCGAAAATCGAGAGTAGGACGGCGGCACGGCGAAGGTTCATCGGGGGCCTCCACGGACGAGCGACCTGCGGATGGTATGCGCGCTCGTCCGATCGCGCGATTTGCGGGATCTTCGACCCTGGTCCATTCTCCCCCGATCATGTCGACGATTGCCGCCCTCGTGCTCGCCGTTTCTGCGGTCCTGCCTCCGGCCCCCGCGCCCGCGCCCGTGCCGGCTCCGGCGGGGGCGGAAGCGATCCTCGCCGAAGTCAGGAAACCCGGCGCCGGCGCGGTGCTGGTCAACGTTTGGGCGACGTGGTGCGCGCCCTGCCGGGAGGAGTTCCCCGACCTTCTCCACGTCGCGCGAGAGCTGGCGCCGAAGGGGCTGCGGCTCGTTCTTGTCTCCGTCGACTTCCCGGGGGCCGAGGCTGAAACGACGAGCTTCCTGACGAGCCAGGGGGTCGACTTCCCGACGTTTCTGAGGACCGGGAAGGACGAAGCGTTCGTCGACGGTCTGGAGCCGCAATGGTCCGGGGCGATTCCCGCCACGTTTCTGTACGACGCCAACGGCAAGCTCGTCCGGTTCTGGGAAGGGAAGGCCAGCTACCCCGTCATCAAGAAACGAGCGCAGAAAGCACTCGATACCAAGGAGACCCGATGACCCGAAAATCCCTGCTCGCGCTTCCCGTGCTCCTCTGCCTCGCGGCTTCGGCGGCGCTCGCGGGCGGCGCCCTTCCGATCGGCGCCACGATCCCGATGGCCGACGTCAAGATGAAAAACGTCGACGGGAAGGAGCTCGACCTCGCCGAGGTCAAAAAGCCGACGGGAACGCTCGTCGTGTTCACCTGCAACCACTGCCCGTTCGCCAAGATGTGGGAATCACGCATCGTCGAGTTGGGAAACACCTACGCGGCGAAGGGGATCGGCGTCATCGCGATCAACGCGAACGACCCGAAGGTCGCAAAGGACGATTCGTTCGACGTCATGCAGCAGCGCGCCAAGGAGCGCGGCATGCAGTTCCCCTACGTCGTCGATGCGACCTCGAACCTCGCTCGCGCGTTCGGGGCGACGAAGACTCCCGAGGCGTTCCTGTTCGACAAGGAGGGGAAGCTCGTTTACCACGGCGCCATCGACGACAACGGGCAGGAGCCCTCGAAAGTTGAAAACGCGTATCTGAAGCTCGCGCTCGAGGCCGTCCTAAACGGCGGAGACGTGCCCGTGAAGGAAACGAAATCGATCGGCTGCGGGATCAAATTTCGGTCGTGACGTTGCTTGCACGGTGGCCTGCTGTCTCGCTATAGTGCGCGCTTCGCCATGAAACAGGACCGAAACAGTTCGTTTGTTTTCCCCAAGTGGGTGGACGACCTGAAGCCCTTGCTCGCGGCTGTTGGCATGGGCCTTCCAGTGTTTCTGGTCCTCTTGGTGTGGTACGGCGGGTCGCCGGCGACGACCGACATCGGCTACGCGCCGGTGCAGCCCGTGCGCTACTCCCACGCCCTCCACGCCGGCGAACTGGGGATCGACTGCCGGTATTGCCACAACACCGTCGAGATCGCGGCGCACGCGGCGATCCCTCCCACGCAGACCTGCATGAATTGCCACACCAACATCGGCGGGACCTCGCCGAAGTTGGTCGCGGTGCGTGAGAGCAACGCGACCGGCATGCCCGTACGTTGGGTGCGCGTGCACGACCTACCCGACTACGTCTACTTCAACCACTCGGCGCACGTGAGGCGCGGGGTGGGTTGCGTCGAGTGTCACGACCGCGTCGACAAGATGGAGGTCGTCTACCAGGCGAAGAAGCTGTCGATGGGATGGTGCCTCGAGTGCCATCGCAATCCGGACGCGCGCCTTCGTCCGCCGGAGTTCGTGACGCAGATGGATTGGGAACCTCCGGCCGGGGTCGATCGTGCGACGTACGGCCACACGATTCGCCGGCAATACAACCTGAACCCGTCCGAGGATTGCAGCACATGCCACCGGTAGAAACGCGCGCAGCCAAACGCCCCCTGTGGCGTAGCCTCGACGATCTCGCCGGCGATCCGGCGTATCGAGAGCTCGTCCGGCGCGAGTTCCCGTCCTTTGCGGACGAGATGCTCGCCCCGTCCCGGCGGGAGTTCCTCAGGCTCATGGGCGCCTCGGTCGCGCTGGCCGGGATGACCGCCTGCCGCCGCTGGCCGTCAGAGAACATCGTCCCGTTCGCGCACCGCCCGGCGGGGTACGTCCCCGGAAGTACGCTCCAATACGCGACGTCGTTCGAGTTGGGCGGCGCTGCGACCGGCCTTTTGGTCACTAGCTACGACGGCCGCCCGATCAAGATCGAAGGCAATCCTTCCCACCCGCAGAGTCTCGGCGCGACCGACCCCCTGGCGCAGGCCACCGTCTTGCAGCTGTACGATCCCGACCGCAGCACCGAGTTCGTCGAACGCGCGAAGGGAGGCGACTCCGTCGCTCGCAGCCGCGACGCGTTTGCCGCATGGGCCGGGCCGCACTTCGCGTCCCTCAGGGCCTCCGGGGGGCAGGGCCTGCGTGTCCTGTCCGAGCCGAGTTCGTCGCCGACTCTGACGGACCTGAAGGCGCGCTTCGCCACGGTCTTCCCGAAGGCGGCGTGGGTCACGTGGGATCCGCTCTCGCGCGATGGCGCGCGGGAAGGCGCCGCCATGGCCTTCGGCCGTCCGATGCGCGCGCACCTCGCCCTCGAAAAGGCCGACGTGATCGCCGCGTTCGATGCCGACATCCTCAGTGACGACCCCACCGCGCTGGCGAACGCGCGCTCGTGGGCGAGAAGGCGACGCGCCGCCGACGGGACGATGAACCGCCTGGTTGTGATCGAGTCGGCGTACTCCCTGACGGGAGGCTCCTCCGATCATCGCATCGCCGTGGCCGCCAACCTCGTCCCGGTCGTTCTCTTGCGGCTCGCCGAGAAGCTGCTCCAGGGCGGGGTCGCGCTTCCCGCCGGGACCGAAGGGATTCGAGACGCCGTCTCACGCTTCGCGGCGCATCCTTATGACGATCCGCGTATCGCGGTTCTGGCACAAGACCTCATCGAAGCGAAAGGCCGGGGAGCGATCGTCGTCGGGCCGCGCCAGCCGGCGGCGGCGCACGCCCTCGCTTGCGTCTTGAACGCCGCGCTGGGTAACGCGGGGGCCGCGGTCTGGTATTCGGAGGATCCGGAGCCTCAGCGCCCTTCGCACCGCGAGGCGATCGCCAAGCTGGCCGGGGAGATGGGCGCGGGTCTCATCGACACGGTGGTCGTCCTTGGCGGCAACCCGGTGTTCGACGTGCCGTCCGACCTCGATTTTGCGAAGAAGCTCTCCGGGGTGAAGGCCACCGTTCGTCTCGGCCTCTACGACGACGAGACGTCCTACGTCTGCCGGTGGCACGTGCCGCAGGCGCACTACCTCGAAGCGTGGGGCGACGCCCGGGGATGGGACGGCACCGCCGGCATCGTGCAGCCTCTGATCGAGCCCCTCTACGACGGCACCTCCGCGATCGAGCTGTGCGCGACCATGATCGACGGCAAGCCCGGCCATGGGTACGACCTCGTCCGCCGGTCCTGGGGCGCGATGTTGCCCGCTTTCGACTTCGAGAAATCCTGGCGCCGCATCGTGCACGACGGTTTTTTTGAGGGAACGCGTGCCGTCGCCATGACGCCCGCGTTTGGTTCCGGTTGGGGCGCTGCGGTCTCCCAACTCGCCGACGCCAAGCCCCCCGCCTCCGGCTCGATGGAACTGGTGTTCGCCCGAGGCAACGGCGTCTACGACGGCCGTTTCGCTAACCTTGGCTGGCTCGTCGAGCTTCCCGATCCGATCACCAAGCTCACCTGGGACAACGCCGCGCTGCTGAACCCCAAAGACGCAACGGGCCTCGGAGTCACCGCGGCCGGCGACCTGCTGACGATCAAGGCGAACGGCAAGCAACTCACCATCCCCGCGTTCGTGGTGCCGGGCCAGGCCCAAGGTTCGGTCACCGTGGCTTTGGGGTGGGGGCGCACGATGGCCGGCCGCATCGGCACGGGGATCGGAGTCGACGTCAACGCGCTTCGCCGAAACGACACGCCGTGGCGCTGCACGGCGGAGGTCAGGCGAGCCTCCGGAAGCCAGCCGCTCGCCACGACCCAAGACCACCACGTCGTCGATGCGCTCGGTAAGAAGGAAGAGTTGATCCGTGCCGAAGAGTTGATCCGGACGGGTACGTTGGCAACGTACAAAGCCCGGCCCGAGTTCGCCAGAGAGATGGTCGAGCTTCCGCCGCCGGCTCCCCTCTGGAAGGCGCACGAGTACAACGGCCACAAGTGGGGGATGGCGATCGACCTGTCTGCTTGCACGGGCTGCCACGCGTGCACGATCGCCTGCCAGGCCGAAAACAACATCCCCGTGGTCGGAAAAGCGGAAGTGCTGCGCGGCCGCGAGATGCACTGGATCCGCGTCGACCGTTATTTCGAGGGCGAGCCCGAGGCGCCGCTTCTGGCCTTCCAGCCCATGGCTTGTCAGCACTGCGAGAACGCGCCCTGCGAGCAGGTCTGCCCCGTGGCCGCCACAGTGCACGACCACGAAGGGCTGAACGTGATGATCTACAACCGCTGCGTCGGCACGCGGTACTGCTCCAACAACTGCCCGTACAAGGTGCGGCGTTTCAACTGGTTCAACAACCACAAGAACGAGTCCGCGGTCGCGATCATGGTCTACAACCCCGAGGTCACGGTGCGCGCGCGCGGTGTCATGGAGAAGTGCACCTACTGCACCCAGCGGATCGAGGCCGTGAAGATCGGCGCGAAAAACGACCAGCGCGAGATCGCGGACGGCGAGATCGTGCCCGCGTGCGCGCAGGTCTGCCCCACCGAGGCGATCGTGTTCGGCGACCTCAACGACGTCAAGTCGCGCGTGCGCAAGCTCCACGACGATCCGCGCTGCTACGGCGTGCTCGAGGAAGTGAACACGAAGCCGCGGACGCGCTACCTTGCACGACTGAAAAATCCTGCCGCGGGACGGGCCTGACCATGGGTGTCGCCACGATCGATCGCGTGTCCCGCGACAACACCTCGACCGACCCGACGGTCAGGGCGCCTCTCATCCTCCCCGGAAACGACTACGCGAGCATCACCGAAAAGGTCTGCCGGATCGTCGAGGCGCCCGAGCCGCCGAAGGCGTGGTACATCGCGTTTGGCGTCGCCGCGTCTTTGACCGGGGTGCTCGGCGCGATGGTGCTCTACCTCATCACGACGGGCGTCGGCGTCTGGGGGCTCAATAAGCCAGTCTCCTGGGGCTTCGACATCACGAACTTCGTCTTCTGGGTCGGGATTGGGCACGCGGGCACCTTGATCTCGGCGATCCTTTATCTGTTTCGCCAGAAGTGGCGCACCGGGATCAACCGATTCGCCGAAGCGATGACGATCTTCGCCGTCGTCTGCGCGCTGCTGTTCCCTGGAATCCACGTCGGCCGGATCTGGCTGGAGTACTGGATCGCTCCGCTCCCGAACCAGATGAACATGTGGCCGAACTTCCGCTCGCCCCTGCTGTGGGACTTCTTCGCCGTGGGCACCTACTTCACGGTGTCGCTTTGTTTCTGGTACATGGGCATGATCCCGGACATCGCGACGCTGAGGGACCGCGCCACGACCAAGGTCCGCCAGATCGCCTACGGCATCGCCGCCCTGGGATGGAACGGCTCGAACCGGCATTGGCATCGCTACGAGCGCGCGTACCTGCTGCTCGCGGGCTTGGCGACACCGCTCGTCCTGTCGGTGCACTCCATCGTCAGCTTCGACTTCGCGACGTCGATGATCCCCGGCTGGCACGCGACGATCTTCCCGCCGTACTTCGTCGCGGGCGCGATCTTCGGCGGCTTCGCGATGGTGCTCATGCTCGCGGTGCCGTGCCGGGAGTGGTTCGGCCTGAAAGACGTGATCACGCCGCGGCACCTCGAGAACATGTGCAAGATCCTGCTCGCGACCGGCATGATGGTCGGCTACGCGTACGCGATGGAGTTTTTCATCGCGTGGTACAGCGGGAACCCGGCCGAGTTGTTCGTCTTCGTCAATCGCGCTTCGGGTCCGTACGCTTGGGCCTACTGGACGATGGTGACGTGCAACGTCCTCATACCCCAGGTGTTCTGGTCGCGCTGGGCTCGAGCCAACCCTCTCGTCATCTTCGCGGTGGCGACCTTCGTCAACGTCGGGATGTGGTTCGAGCGCTTCGTCATCATCGTGACGTCGCTCTCGCGAGACTTCCTGCCCTCGAGCTGGGGCTCGTATGCGCCGACCTGGGTCGAGGGGCTGACGCTCGCCGGGAGCTTCGGTCTCTTCTTCACGCTGTTCCTCCTGTTCTTGCGTTTCCTCCCGATGGTGGCGATGGCCGAGGTCAAGGCCATCATGCCCCCGCCGCACGATCCGGTGCGTCGATGACGGCGGGTGGGAACGACAAGGGCAAGCTCTGGGGGCTGCTCGCGGAGTTCGCTTCGCCCCAGGATCTCGTGCGTGCGGCCGCGCGGGTGCGAGACGCCGGGTATACGAAGTGGGACGCTCACACGCCCTTCCCGGTCCACGGGTTGGACGGCGCGATGGGGATCAGAACGACACGGCTGCCGTTTTTCGTTCTGGGGGCCGGGATCGTGGGCACCACCTCCGGCCTGCTCATGCAATGGTGGATGAACGCCGTCGACTACCGGATCATCATCAGCGGCAAGCCGTTCAACAGTCTCCCCGCCGACATCCCGGTGACGTTCGAGCTGACCGTTCTTCTGGCCTCGCTGACAGCCTTCATCGGAATGCTCGCTTTGAACTCCCTGCCGAGGTTCCACCATCCGCTCTTCAGAAACGGCGCTTTCCGCCGTGTGACCACCGATGCCTTCTTCCTCGCGATCGAGGCGGCGGATCCGCGTTTCGACCTCGAAAAAACCGAGCAACTGCTCGTTCTGGAGCACGCCACGCGCGTGTTCCCGGTCGAGGGCTAGGCGATGCCGCGCTGGGTGTCCGCGGTTCTCGTCGTGCTGGCGAGTCTGGCGCTGCTCCCGTTTGCCTGCATCTACAAGGCCCGCCACACGCAAGGCCCCCTGCCGCGCATCCATCTGATCCAAGGGATGGACAACCAGCCGAGGTTCAAGAGCCAGCAGGTGAACGCGTTTTTCGCCGACACGCGCGAGGAGAGGCCACTGGTGGCGGGAACGGTCGCGCGCGGCCAGCTCGACGATGACGACGGTCTCAATCGGGGACTTCGCGACGGAAAGTGGGTCGAGACCTTCCCCATCCCCGTCACCTCGAGCTTGCTGAAGCGCGGTTCCCTGCGCTTCCAGATCTACTGCGCGCCGTGCCACGGGCTGGCCGGGTACGGCGACGGCATCGTCGCGGTGCGCGCCGACCGATTGCAGGAGGGCACCTGGGTCCCTCCGTCCTCGATGCACGCGGCGACCGTTCTCGCGCGGCCGGTGGGTCATCTGTTCAACTCGATCACGAACGGCGTCCGGACGATGCCCTCCTACGGATCCCAGATTCCCGTCTCCGACCGCTGGGCGATCGTGGCTTATGTCCGCGCGTTGCAGCGCAGCCGGCACAGCCCTTCCACCGTCCTGACGGCCGAAGAGCGGGCCAAACTCGTCGAGGTCGCGCCGTGAGCTCTCACATCTCCGCCGATCTGTCTCAAGACGAGCTGACCTTAGGGGCGTCCGGACGGTCGTGGTTTCTCGCGCTGCTTGCGATCGGGATCTTAGGACTTGCCGGCGCGCTGGCCTTGGCCGCTTCAAGCGAAGGAGGCTGGGCCCGCTTTTACCCGTCCTACCTCGTGAGCTTCGTCTTTTTCCT
>Ga0315273_10001800_pt1 | contig 24745 bp, 15 predicted proteins | sample YL17G02_0_MG_FD_205753 | JGI IMG/M metagenome (GOLD analysis project Ga0315273, IMG submission 205753) | Sediment microbial communities from Yellowstone Lake, YNP, Wyoming, USA - YL17G02_0 | ecosystem: Environmental > Aquatic > Freshwater > Lake > Sediment | place: USA: Wyoming | collected... | reverse complement strand
ATAATCGCGCTTTTGCTGCTGATCGCCTGGCTGGCCCCCTGGAGCCCCCGAGGCGAGGCCGAAGCTGTGGTGCGCGAGGGTTCTTATGCGCTGCTGGCCGATGTGGAAAATCGAACCGCAGATAGCCAATTGACGGCGAACATTCGGTCGGTCCTGGAAAATCAGCTGCGCCAATCCACCTATCTGAATATTGTTGAAGGCGCCCGCATTCGTGAGGTGCTTCAGCGCATGCTGAAGCCCGCCAACACGGCCCTGGATCTGCAGACCGCGCGCGAGGTGGCCTGGCGGGACGGGATTCCGCTGGTCATTTCCGCGAGCCTGACACAGCTGGGAAGCACCTATCTGTTAAATGTTCGCCTGGACCGGATGGGCCCCGACCAGCCGACAGAACCGACCAACACCTGGTCTGAAAGCTTTCGCACCCAGGCAGAGGGAAAGGAGGCAATCCTAAAAATCATAGATTCGGCCAGCACATGGATTCGTAAGATGTCGGGCGAAGCGGCGGGGGACCTCTCGCAGACCGATTTGGCCGCGCACATGGCCACGACAGCATCATGGCAAGCCCTCTCGCTCTTTTCCGAAGCGGAGAGATTCAAATCCAGGGAGGAACTGGCGGAGGCGGTCATCCAGTTGAAGCTGGCCGTGGAAATCGACCCGGAATTTGCCCTGGCCTATTTGCGACTGGGGGACATCCTCTTCAGTATGCGCCGGCAAGCGGAGGGCTTCCGCTATTACCAGGAAGCGCTGCGGGCCATGGCGAAAGGCCGGCTCACCAAAAGGGAGGAGATGCAGATCAAGGCCATTTATGCCTTCGACAGCGGAGAATACGCAGAGGCCGAGAAGCTCTTTCACGGCTATTCCCTGGCTTTTCGCAATGACTATTACCCGGAATTTCTCCACGCGCTGACACTGAAGGATCTGGATCGTGCGGAGGATGCGCTTCCGCTTCTGAACGAAGCAGCTCAAAAGGCCCCTTCCAATTACTACATCCCGGTCCACCTGGCCATGACATCCCTGCTGCTGGGACGAATCGATCAGGCATCGGTCTACATCAGCCGCCTGCGCACCCTGGGACAGGATCAGTGGGCAGATTCCATGGAGGGCGCCCGGCTGGTTCTTCAGGAACAATATGAGCAGGCAGGGGCGATCTTCTCGACTCTCTCGCTGTCCGGGAATTCCATGTGGCGCAGTCGCGGCGCCGCTCTGCTTGCGTCGCTCCTTGCGGAAAAGGGGAAGTACCGGGAAGCCCTGCAGGTCCTGCAGGAGGGGATCGAGTTCGATGCGCGCACCGGGCAGGAGGCGGAGCGTTTGGACAAGCTTCTTGCGGCCGCGTATCTGTATTCCCGCACCGGCAATGCAGAGGGGCTCAGGAACTCATGCGCCGAAGCCATCCGCCTGGATCAAAGTCCCGGCCGGCTGCAGGAGGCCGGCGCCCTGCTCGCGCGGAACGGCTTCATCGAAGACGCCCGGAGACTTCTCTCCATGCCGGAATTCGATTTCCCTGCCCCCATTTTCCGAGTCGCGGGACTACGCATCCTGGGGGAGATCCTGCTGGCAGAGGGCAGAAAAAAAGCAGCGCTGCGGGAGTTCGAACTGGCATCAAAAATGGAATCGCCCAGCGCAATCCGGGAATATCTCGCCCGGGCCAGAAAAATGGCCGGCGATCCCACCGGGGCTTTGCAGGCCTATCGCAGAATTGTGGAATCCCGGGCACGCCTGTGGCATTATGCCGATAAAACCAGTCCCGGGATTTGGGCAGACTGCCTCACTCAATATGCCGACCTGGCAATGTCGTTAAATCAGCGCGAGAATCTCGAGCACGATGTTCAACGATTGCTGAATCTCAGAGGCGGCGCAGATGCCACTCTCGCGGACGTCCCTCATGCCCGTTCCATCTTGCGACAGTTGCAGCAGAAGAATCCATTTTGAAGGGGGAAATGTATGCTGAAGTCAAAAAAAAAGCTGACTAAAACAAAAATGCAGCATTACCTGATCATTGCACTCTGTTCAATCTCGGATTGCCTTTACCGGGAACTGATCGACAATAGCCCCTATTCACTCAGTTCCTGGAAAAGAATCGGCATTTCCAAGGCCGCCCTTGACAAGCTGAGGGAACTTATCAAAGAGCACGGGAAATGCCTCGAAGCGATGCACAAGAGTGTCAAAAGCGAAATTTGCCCAGATCCGCCGTGCCTTAATGAAGGCTGGTTGGAAAGCATCTGCAGGGCAGCCTTAAAGTCCTGAGCTTTTGCGCCGGAACCTGCGGATTACACCCCTTTCCGCTGAGTGCTTTCCTCGGAATGCAGTATTGTTGTGTCCACGCATTCCCGCATGTCCATGGAACAGTTTATCCGGCGCTTTTTTATTGATAGCCCCCGCGCGCGCGGTTAGTATCCCCTCTTGGAAAATGGCCGGTAAATAATGCCGGCTTGATGTCTCTTATGACCAACGCGTCTCCAAATTCCGAACCGCACAAACCGGCTCCAGGAATCTATCAACGCGCTTCATTCGGGATTCTGCTTCTTTTAACGGCTCTCGGCCTGGTCTGGAGCGGATTTTCCATTTCCGCTCATTTGGCATATAAGAGAAGTATCACCGAGTCGGCCAGGTCAAACCTGGCAACGCTGACGACCCGGGCCGCCCTTTCGATCGACGCAACCGTCCGGGAAGCCATGAGCGGAGTGGATGCCGTGGCAGCGGAATTGAGCACGGGAAAACTCACCAGGGAAGCTGCGCTCGCACGCCTCCGGGAGGGGCTGGAGAGGCATTCCCACTTTTTGGGATCCACGATCACCTACAAGCCGTTTGGTCTCGATCCGAAACGGAGGCTCTATTCGGCGTATTACATGAAAAAAGATAGGCGGGTGGAATACATCCAGCTCGACACGGTCTACGACTATACGCAGCCGGAACACGACTGGTTCGGCCCCGCGCTCGAAGGCGGACCGCTGTGGACGAAACCCTACTACGATGATGCTGCCCGCACCTTCATGGTGACTTATTCCGCGCCGTTTTACGCAGTGGACCCGTCGACGAAGCATCCCGCAGCTCTTGGCGTGGTCACCGTCGATATTTCGATGGATGAGATACGATGGATCATCGAATCTCTGGATCTCGGCCCTACCGGATTCGGCGCACTGGTGTCGCAGAAAGGCTTGTACCTCTCCCACCCCAATACCGAATTGGTTCTCGCGAAAAAAACGCTCGCGCAGGTTGCTGCTGAACAGAACGACCCGGACAGGCTGATTCTTGCCGGCAAGGTCGAAAAGGGCGAGACTGGAATCATCGACCACCGCAGCACCACGACAGGTTTGAGCGCGTGGCTGAGTTACGCACCCGTCCCCTCGACCGGATGGTCGCTGCAGAACACCTTCATCAAGGATGATCTTCCCTGGGATGTCAACCGCCTTCGGCGGCAACTCATTCAAATCACCATCGCCCTGCTGATTTTTGCCGCCTCCGCCGCGGCGCTCCTGCTGCGGGCGCATACGGGAAGCATCCCGAGGCTCTGGGCCACATCCATCGTCACTGCAATCCTGCTTGTGCTGGGCATCGGATGCCTTTGGAAAGCGTCCCTCACCTACGATTCGCACGGCAACGGCGAGGGCATCCGGATCAGCGACAAGGCGACGCTTCACAGCGTGATGAACAATTATATGCGCTCCTGTGCCGAGCGGCACACCGAGCCGCCGGTTTATATCCCTACCGGCGTTTTCATCGAATCCGCTTCATTCAGCGCCGTCAGCGATCTGTCGGTAACTGGCTACCTGTGGCAGAAGTACACCATCGGAGCTCAGGACGGACTGACCCGCGGTTTTGTGATCAGCGACGCGATCAGTCTGAATGCATCTGAAAACTACCGGCAGCGGGAAAATGACACCGAGGTGGTGCGATGGTATTTTAACTGCACGGTCCGGCAGCACTTCGACCACTCCAAATATCCCATCGAGCAGGAAAAGATCGGCCTGCGGATCCTGCACAAGGATCTCAATCATAACGTCGTCCTGGTTCCAGATCTTGCCGCCTACAAGTTCATCAATCCGACATCGCTGCCCGGACTGGAAAAGGGAATGCTCCTGCCTGGCTGGGAACTAACCCACAGCTTTTTCGAACTGCGCAACAGGCGCTACGATACCAATTTCGGCCTCGAACGATCACTGGCAAAGGAAAACTTCCCTGCTCTGCATTTCAACATCGTCATCCGCCGCATCTTCATCGACGCATTCATCTCCAATCTGACCGCGATCATCATCGTGACCATTCTGCTTTTCACCTTATTGATGATTGCCAGCAAGGACGAGCGGCTCGTGGGCTTTATGCAGGCGGGCAGCGGAAGGGTATTGAACATCTGTGTGGCGATGTTTTTCGTGATCGCCTTCAGCCACATCGACATCCGCCGGAAAATCGCCGCGGAGGAGGTCTTTTACCTGGAGTATTTTTACTTCCTTATCTACGTCACGATGCTCTGGATATCCATCAACTCAGTGCTCTTCGCGATGGGAACCAACATCAGGTTGATCCATTACAGGAACAACCTGATATCAAAATTGCTGTTCTGGCCGTTCTTGCTGGGAATTCTCTTTGCAGTTACGGTGTTTGCCTTCCGCTGAGAATATCCCGGATTCCGCGGACTCCGACCTGTCCGGGTAGGAATCAATCTCCATATTCCCATTAAAACATCTCGATATAATCACCCGCTCTGTTGATTACCTCCGTGGGGATTTTTACCTTGATGGCTGATCTGCAGATGATCGGCAGGCTATCAGACCGAGGTTCAGAGCGTCCTGGCCAACACATCGGGGCGCAGCGATTTTTCTGAGTTGGCAAATGGACGCGAGACGGTTAAGCTATTACACGGAAAGACTCTATAAGGAAGAGCTTTCGGGGCCGGCTCGAGTTCAGAGAATTTGCTCACGGTTGACGCACTCAAATTTTAACACCTCATTACTCATGAATTCGCGCCCATTTACCGATAGGAATGATCATGCTCGATGATTCCGGCTGGTTGACAGCGCCGAACACCATGACTCTCGCCGGGCTTTCCCTGGGAGTGATTGCGGCGGCGGCTTCCTGGTTTATCTTGTTGAACTGGCGCGTCCGCAGAAAAACCGAACTGATCCGCAGGCAGATCGAGCTCGAAGCCAGCACCGAGAGACGCGAGCAGCAAATGCAGCGCATGGAGGCGATCGGGCGTCTCGCCGGAGGTGTCGCCCACAGCTTTAATAATTACCTGACTTCAATTCTGGGATTCAGCGAGCTCCTTCTGGAGTCGCTTCCGGCAAAAGATCTCTCGCGAGACGGCATCGCAACGATCCACAAGTCCGCGCAGCGGGGCACGGAATTCACGCGCCAATTGTACGCGCTCAGCCGAAAACAGGCCCTGCAGCTGGAAATTCTGAATCTGAATACCATCGTTGCGAATATGGAAGCTGTCTTGCGCGGCCTGACCGGCGAACGGATCGAGTTGAGCATGGCCCTTGCCGAGCCGCTGGGATCCGTCAGGACTGACAAAGCGCAGATCGAGCAGGTGATCATCACTCTCGTCCAGACGGCTCGCGACGCCAGCCCCAATGGCGGGAGGTTTACCATCGAAACCCGGAACGTGGATTTTGCCGAACCATTTATTCAGGATTTGTGCCAGTTGAAAGCGGGGCCTTATGTCCGCCTGTCCATAGGTGACAACGGGGCAGGAATGGATGAGAATACGCGTCTGCACATATTCGAGCCTTTCTTTCTGTCCAAACAGAAGAGCCGCGGCAGCGGCCTTGCACTTGCTCTGGTTTACAGCGTTATCAAACAGAGCAACGGCGACATCTCCGTTGCGAGCGAGGTCGGGAAAGGCACGACTTTCAGCGTTTACTTTCGCAGAGAGTAGATGCGCATTCCGGCCGCAGGGGAGCGGATGTGGCTGCCAAGATACTGATCGTTGAAGACAATGAGATGAACCGCGACATGCTCTCGCGGCGTTTAGAGCGCCGTGGCTATGAGATTTGTGTCGCCGGGGATGGACGCCAGGGGATCGAGCAGGCCCAGGCCCTTCTTCCTGATCTGATCCTGCTGGATCTGAGCCTTCCGGAGATCGACGGGTGGGAGGTCGCCCGCCGCCTGAAAACCACGCCTGCCACCAGTCATATTCCGATCATCGCCCTTACAGCCCACGCGATGACAGGCGATCGCGACGAGGCCATCGCAGCCGGCTGCAACGATTACGATACGAAACCCATCGAGTTTCAGCGCCTGCTGGGGAAGATCGAAACCCTTCTGAAACCCGCGGCTCCCGTTCCGCCAGGGATAACCCGACCGCGCTAACGATCCGCGACGACTCTCGTAACCGCCGGAATCCGCACAATGAAGGTCGCGCCTTTCCCCAGTTCGCTGTCGATGAGGATGTGCCCTCCCATCATCTCGCAGAACCTCTTGCTGATGGCCAGGCCGAGGCCGCTACCGCCATATTTCCTGGTCGCTGTCGGATCTCCCTGCCGGAATTCCTGAAAGAGACGCTTGAGCTGCTCGGCTGAGATTCCGATGCCGGTGTCATTCACGCTGAAGCGCATCCAATCTCCCCCTCGAATCACTTCCCGCGACACCTCGAGGGTGACGCTTCCGCCTTCGGTGAATTTTGCGGCATTGCTCAGCAGGTTGAGTACGATCTGCCTCACCCGGGTTTTGTCGGCCGTCATCGTAGCGAGATCGCCGTTCCGATTCACTTCAAACGTGTTCTGATTCTTCTCGACCACGGGTCGCATCGTCGACTCCAGGTCGCTGAGCAGGCCGGAGACATCGAACCTCTCCAGTACGAGTTCCATTTTCCCGGCCTCGATCTTGGAGAGATCGAGGATATCGCTGATCAGGCTGACCAGGTGTTTCCCGGCAGAATGAATTCTGCGCAGATCCGGGATGAGGTTGGGGTGCCCGCAATCCGTCGCCTCCTCCTGCAGCATTTCGCTGTAGCCGATGATGGCATTCAGGGGTGTCCGAATCTCATGGCTCATGTTCGCCAGGAAATAGGATTTTGCCTTGTTCGCGGCTTCGGCGGCTTCCTTGGCCTCCTCGAGGTCCTCCTGCGCCTGCTTGCGGTTGCACGCTTCCAGTGCCAGAGATGCCAGATCGGCCATCGATCCGACAAAATTCTGCTCCTCGAGCGTCCACCTCCTTACGCTACCCACCTGTTCACAGCAGAGCACCCCCACGACCTGCCCGCCCAGCCGGATGGGAGCGTCGAGCAGCGCCCCGATCCGGTGCCGCATCAGGTACCCGTCCCGTAGTTCCTTCGTGCGAGGGTCGTTCAGAGCGTCGAAGGCCGCGATGCAGCGATCATCGTTCCGAGCGCCAAAATAGGCAGGAGCATCGGCGGCGCGCAGGGTTACCTCCGTGAAGTGTATCCCTGATTCCGAAATGTAGCAGTCGATACACTCCATGGCCGACCGGTTCTCGGTGTACAGCCAGAAACTTGTCCTCGAGACGGCCAGGATATCCGCAGCCGTCTCGGTGATGTTTCTTGCCGCAACATCCAGATCGCCGGCGTGCATCGACTTCTGACCGGCCAGGTGCGCCAGAGCCTCGATCTGTTTCCTCAGCTCTTCTTCCCGACGGCGCTTGGAGTCTTCCGCACCTTTACGCTCGCTGATATCGAGCGCGACATAAACTCTGCCCTGAACGCCGGCATCGGGCCCCGTCAATATCGCGCTGGACAACAAAACGGGGATAAACAAGCCACTCTTCGTCAACAGCAGTCTCTCGAGGTTGTGCTGCTGAGCCTGAGGTTGGCCTCCGAAGACCTCATCGGTCGCTTCGCGGTCCGTGGGCATGATCAGTTCGATCGCCTGCCCGATCAGCTCCGTTGCTGGGTATTGCAAAAATTCACAGGTTGCCCGGTTGACCGTGATAATTCTCCCTTCCGGTGAGGCAACGATCATCATGTCGTTCATGGACTGGATGATGTTGTTGGTAAAATCCGTGGCGGTCTTCAGTTCCCCATAGGCGTGCTGCAGCGTCTGCGTCATGAAATTGATCGCCACGCCCAGGTTCTCAACCTCGTCCCCGGATTCAATTTCCGCCCTGGCGGACAGGTCTCCCCCTGCCACTCTCTGCGTGATATCAATCAAACCACGGATGGGTTGGACAATTCGCCGGGCGTACAGGGCGGTGGTTATCAATCCGATGAGGATCGAGGCGATCGCCAGCAGCATGGTCCTCCGGTATATTGCCCTGGCTTCCTGGTTGAATTTGTCGAGCGAGAGGCCGATGTGAACCCACCCCCATTCCACACCCGGTTCGAAAGGCGCGGTGTACTGAAACACGGGGCGGGACGCCATCGCGGTTGAACCGATGTGTCCAACCTCCCCGCGCCCGGAGGGCTGCCATTCTCCTGCCAGTTGCCCGGTCGTCCATCCATTGGAGTTGTGAATCAGGGAGAACCCGTCGCGGCGCGTGAGGACGATATAGAGAACGGAATTCTCGCTGCCGACGATCTTCACGCAACGATCGACGATCGCTTTGTAGTCTCCACTACCCGCAGATAGGGATGCGACTTCAATTATGGATGTTGAAACGAGGCGGGCCTGTGAACCCAGGCCGCCCAAAAGAGCCTCTCTCTGCTGGGGAACGACTGCCAAAACAAAAATGGCAATGGTCACGACGCTCACCAGCCACGAGAGCAGGATGGTTCGTGAGAGAATACTCATGCGCCGGGTGGCACGATGGGATCGTGCCATTTGAGACAGTGTTGTTGCGCCCGGCGGGTTCATCCCGGGCTGGGATTGGCCCAGGGAGGCATGGAACGGCAACGAGGCCCCTCCGTGACCTTGAGATTTCCTTGCCTGCGCAGCTGTTCCCATACACCGGGTGCGAATATCCAGCTCTGCCCGTTCGGGCAGGCGTTGATCCATAGTTCTTATCGCCCGACGCGCAGGCATCCTTAAGAAATAAAAGGAGAAAGCTTATCCCTGCCCGGTGAAAGTCGAAGTTATGCGTTGACAATGAATTGCCGGCTGTCATTGAATGGATAATGAATCGCGGAGAGAAGGATTTCCAGGGGCATCAAAACCCTGGGATACTATGAATTCCCGGCCTGTCTGGCCTGAATCCGGAGGAAATGTCACGATGCTCTACATGACGATCTTCACATACGAACCCGAGAGGCGGAATGAGGTGATGAAACGACGCCTGGAAAAGGGCCCGATCATTCCGCAGGGGATGAAAGTTATCGGCGAATGGAGCGCCATCGGCGGGGGAAGAGTATTCCGGCTCGTCCAGGTTGAGAATCCCGCGGCGGCCATGGCAGCGGTCGGCGCATGGAGCGATCTCGGAAAGTACGAAATTGTCCCGGTCATGGACAGTGATGAGGCTCTGCGCCACCCGTTCGCAGGCGCATGATCTTTGGCGACAGGCACGCCCAAGGCGGACTTGCCCGGGTATTCCGATGACGCCGCCGATTCGTTGGGCGAAAATCATTGGAAGGGAGTAATATTCTGTTTTACGCCGCTCCGTACTCTGGGATACACCCGATGAAGGCCAGAATTGGTTTTTCCTCCATCCTGGAAAGTGCATACCTCGAAGACCTCGAGAGGCTTCTTTTTTTCAATCCGCTGCAGGAGAAGGCCTTGAGTGGAATTCATCATTCCATTCGCGAATACGGGGTTCCGAGCATTTACCTCGACGGTGGGAACCTGAGGGTAAAGGTAGCGGGTCTGCCCGATGTGCAGACGATCTACGCCTTGGAGGACTCCATCAGCAGACCTCTTCTGGTCGGCGTCATGGTGTTTTCGCGCACCGACGAGAAAACGATCGCCCTGCTTCACATCGCGGTGCGCGAAGAATACTCCCGTTTTGGCAAGCGCGCTGATGCCGGCCTCGTACCGAAATTCCTCGAGCAGTTAAAGCAGATCGCCAGGCGGCTTAAAGGGGTTAAAGCTATCAAACTGAAATATGCCTCCGGCCTGACTGTGCCCGTTTAGAATCGCTCCGGATTCCGGCTATTTTTTCAGGCGCGAGCGGATCTCCTTCAGGACTCTAGTGGCCTCGACTCCGGCTTTGCCCTGCAGTTTTTCACGGGTTGACGTCTCCAGGGCGTCCTCAACCTCCCAGAGCAGCTTGTGCTCGGGCTGTGCCTCCAGGCCTGCGGCGATGACCTCCTCGCGCAGTGCCGGAGCCCCGGACGATCGGTCCACATCGAGGTATGCCGCCACCGTCTCCCCGATGCCAGCTTTGGTCTGAGACATGATCTTCGACAACAAAGAGATTCCGCCGTTGTTGATCAGATAGTTGACTACCGTCGTGGCGATGATCTCGCGCCGCAGGGTGTGTTCCTGGAAGTGCTTCGAAAACTCGCTGCGCAGTTTCTTGGGAAAGTAGGCTTCGAGAAACGGCTGCGCAACGGCGCTGTCCGGAATATCGGTCCCAAGCAACAGGTCGAATGCCCACATCTTGCAGTACCCGAGAAGCTTCGCCAGCAGCGGCCGCGGCAAGCCCCGTTCGCGTTTCGGGCTGGCAAGCAATTCGTCCTTGCCCGGCACGTCTTCGTCGGCGCGGTTGATAATCCCGGCACTGACCATCTCCTCGACCAGGTTGCCGAACTCTTCATAGCGGGCCGCGCTGCGCATCTCGTCCAGCGTGAGGGCCCTCAACTGATTCTCATTGTCCGCGAGAACCAGACCGGCGACTTCCTCGGTCATTTCGGCCAGAATACGGTTTCGCTGCTCCTTCCCCTTGATAATTCCCTTCTTGACCAGCATGTCCAGGAGAATCTTGATATTCACTTCATGGTCGGACAAGTCGACGCCGGCCGAATTGTCCAGCGCATCCGTGTTCAGGCGACCCCCGCACGCCCAGTATTCCAGGCGCCCCTTCTGGGTAAGCCCGAGGTTGCCTCCTTCCGCAACGACCTTCGCGCGCAGGTCCTTGCCGTTAATTCGCACACGGTCGTTCGCCCGATCTCCAACCTCGGAGTTTTCCTCCGTGAACGCCTTCACGTAGGTGCCGATTCCTCCGTTGTACAGAAGATCGACACGCGCCATGAGGATGCGGCGAACCATTTCCTCGCCGCTGAGGCTTTCCCCGTCGATATCCAGCAGTTCGCGCATCTCCGGAGTCATCGGAATGGCCTTGGCCGACCGGTCGAAAATGCCGCCCCCTTTGCTGATCAAGGCCAGGTTGTAGTCGCTCCATGCCGAGCGCGGGAGCTTGAAGAGCCGTTCCCTCTCCGAGAAGCTCTTTTCCATATCGGGCGCCGGATCGATAAAGATGTGGCTCTGATTGAATGCGGCGACGAGCTTCGTCAGCCGGCTGAGGAGCATTCCATTCCCGAATACATCGCCGGCCATATCTCCGATGCCGCAAACCGTGAATGGCTCCTTCTGGATATCCATGCCGATGTTCCGGAAGTGGTGTTTGACGCACTCCCAGGTTCCTCGCGCCGTAATGCCCACCTGTTTGTGGTCGTACCCGACGCTGCCACCCGAGGCAAAGGCATCGCCCAGCCAGAACCCGTACTGCGCCGAGACGCTGTTCGCGGTGTCGGACAAATGCGCCGTTCCCTTGTCCGCAGCCACTACCAGGTACGGGTCGTCCGAATCCAGGAGAACGACTTCGGGAGGATGAAGGATCTTGCCCTCCACCAGGTTGTCGGTGACATCGAGCAGGCCGGAAACAAACTCCCGATACCTGTCGATGAGGTAGGCGTCTAACGCAGGCCGAGCCGGCACATTTCCCTTGAGCACGAATCCGCCCTTGCTTCCGACCGGCACGATGATGGAATTTTTCACCATCTGGGTTTTCATGAGACCCAGGATTTCCGTGCGAAAATCGTCGTGACGGTCACTCCAGCGGATTCCACCGCGGGCCACCTTGCCGCCCCGCAGGTGTATCCCCTGGAGCAGCCGCGAATGTACGTAGATTTCAAACAGCGGGCGCGGGGACGGCATACCCTCAACCTTCCGGCTCTCGACTTTGATGGAGAAAACCGGACGTTCAGGCTGCTGGAAGAAATTGGTCCGAACCGATGAGCGGATCAGGTTGTCCAGCGCACGCAGGACTTCGTCTTCGGCAAGGTTCGCAACCGACTCGAGGGCCGTCAGAACATCCTTTTCGCCCTTCTGGATGGCGCTGGCCCTGTCCCCGGTCAAAGCCGGATCGAAACGGTCTGCGAAGGCCTTGAAGAGCGCCGACGACACTCTGGAATTGCGCAACAGCACCTTGTTGACGGTCTCGACGTTGTAGTGGGTCCGGATCTGGAGCAGATGGTTTCGCAGAGTCCGGAGCAATTCCACCTGGCGCCAAATCAACCCGACAAGCAGGATCAGCGCATTCAGTTTGTCGTCGGTGCAGCGATGCTCCTCGACGGCGCGCAGAGCCTCTATGAAGCGGTCCTGCCCGGCGAGCAGCGAGGAAATGATGGCCGGCGCGGCTTTCACTTCAAAGCGATAGATATACCCCTTTCGTCCTTCCGGAAGGCTGAGCGGTATTCTCAGCTCCTCGGTAACAATCAAGCCCAGGTTGCGGAGGGTCCGCAGAGTGTCGGTCAATCCCAGGGGATTCATCGAGTAGATATGCAGCGTCGCACTTTCCGGAGAGTTCGCGGCAACCCTGGCCTCCAGCCGCAATTCCAGGCTCTCCAGACATACGACGTCGGCCGGAATTTCCTCCGGGGCCGTCACCTCCCGGTATAATCCGCTTCGAGTGTCCAGCCGGACATAGCGGCGGAAAAGCCGCCGGCCTTCCTTCTCACCGAATGTCGTTTCCAGGGCCGCGGCCGCGCGCGCTTCCCATGAGGTGACGAGCGGGGCGGTAATTTTTCGAACCGCGTCGACGCGCACCTCGTGCTCGAGCTGCATCGAGTCGAAATAGAAAAGGACCAGGCTGACCGCGCCGCAGTCGGCGCTGCTGTGGAAGATCACGGGGCCAAAGGCATCGGAAAACGCCTGCGTGAGTTTCATCTCCACATCATAGGAGTACTTCAGTCGCGAGAATGCGATGGAGAGCGCGACATATCCTGTCCCGTTACGGCAATGGATCGCAATTTCATCGTCCCCGGTCATGAAGACGATCGGCTCGATGATGGCTCGGAGTGAGTCCGGCGGTGCATAGAAGAGTTCCCGCATCGGCAGCCGGTTGAACGTCGCGCGTATTTCGCGATAGATATGCGAATTAGGCAGTGCCCCGCTCTCGTTGCCGATCCAGTCGGCTTTTTCCCTGAGCAGCGGGATGCGGTTCGCCCTTTGCATGAATGTCCCGCGGGCGAATCGCCCCAGGAGCAGCGTCGCGCCCGTGAACTGGCCGTCGGTTCCCCATTCCCTCAGGACCACATAATCGATGGGATCGAGGTGATAGATCGCTGAGGCATTTTTACAGAAATCCAGGCCGACGATCCGATCGTCCCCGTCTGCCGGCATAATGCGGGATTCCACTTCCTCCATGAGCGCGGGAAAAACCACGGGCAAAAGAGTCGCATCGGTAAACACCCCGTTGACGCTCTCCGGGATCTGCTCGCACTCCGTGCCCGAATGGGGCAGATAGCGCGCGGTGCCGAAGAAGATGTAATTTTCATCCAGCAGCCAGTCGACGAACGCGCGGGCGGAATGGACGTCATCCTGCGCCCCCGTGCGGCTCCTCAGCCGCTGGGCGGCATCGGATACCATCTTGGTCATCTCCCGAAAATCCTCCACCGCGAGGAATACGCTCTTCAATACCGCAAAGATTTCGTGTTCCATGCGCCGCAGGCGTTCCTTCGACTCCACCATTTCAATTTGAAAATAGCAGTAAACCTCTTTTTGACCCTCGTCGTGCGGTCCGCCCAGCCAGACGATCCGCTCCCATTGCCTTTGCGCCGTGAAAATGGGATGGATTGCCGAAAAGACGCGCAATCCGGCTTTACTGAAATAGTTCTTCAGGCTGTCGAATATGAACGGTGCATCGACCGTATGAGTTCTGACTATGGTTGTTTGGAGTGGGAATCCAGCGCCCGTCCCGGTAGCCGCGGCGTCTGCTTCGGTCGGATTGCGCACCGACACGTGGATACCCGGCACCCCCCGGTAGAGCTGGATGGCTGGCGGCATCTCCCGCACCACAAAACGGAAATGGCTTTGAATACGCGCTGCTAGAACCTCAGGCGTCAGATTCAGAGCGATTCGATCGGGCGTTTCCGCGAATACAACCGGGGCAAAGGCGAGCAGCAAATCGCGATCTTCGGAAGAAGCCTTTTCCGATAATATTCTGATCAATTCGTTAAGGCGTTGCGCTCTCTGATGGGGATCGGCTGTAATCATAAGCTTACGGGTCCTTTTGATGAAAGACGCACAATCAGTGCACGATTAAGTATCTCTAAATAAAAACAAGAAGTGATTTTACACCCCTGAGAATACCGAAGTCGAGTTTAGGCAGCACCTAAAAAACACAGCCACGAATTACACGAATTTCACAAACTTTCTTGGGCGTTTTGTTGGTGGAATTCGTGGAATTCGTGGCTGCTTTTCCGGGGAAACCAACGAGTTTTCCTTTATGTGCCTTCGCGCACCTCGCGCACCGAATTAAACCAGAGGTAAGCGCAAAGGCCTGCGAACAGCACAATGGATACGGACTGGGATATCCAGTCGATTTCGAAGAACGGAGTCTTGATCCTGTCCTCGGCATACCACGGGAGCAGCCGGAGCGAAGCCCCGAACACTCCCCCCAGTGCGCCGCCCGCCATCAGGCCGGATGCGATGATTACTCCGCGCTCGCGCATGGTGGCTCCTCTCCTGCCCCCCGTCTTCTCCGAGCGCCTGGTGACGTAATGGGCAATGATGCCACCAATGAGGGCAGGAGTATTGAGTTCAAGCGGCAAGTACATACCCAGCGCGAAAACCAGGGCGGGAGCTCCAAGCATTTCCATGATCAGCGCTATCACGGCACCGGCCCCGAATAGGATATAGGCGACCGGCTGCCGGCTCATGAACCCTTCAATCAACGCCTTCATGATCGATGCCTGCGGCGAAGGCAGTATCGTCCTCATATCGCCCGGGGATGCCTCACCGAACTGGAACACCAGCGCGAGCACGACTATGGTAAGTCCTGCCGCTATGGAAGCGGCGATAACTCCCAGGAACTTGATCTTCTCCTGCGCCGCGGGCGTCGACCCCAGCCAGTAACCGGTCTTCAGGTCCGTGATCGTCTGGCCGGAGACCGAGAGCGCGGTGCAGACCATTCCGGCAATCGCCGCGACGAAGAACATGCCCGTCGTCCCGGACAGCCCGAAACGGAGCAAGATCACCGATGAGATGATGATGGTCAGCATGGTCATTCCGGAGACCGGATTGCGGGCCACGGTTGCGATGGCGTTGGCCGCAACGGAGGTGAAGAAGAAAGAGAAGACGATGGTGAGCGTCAGTCCAAGGGCGACCACCACGATCGACGTGCCGATGCTGCCGAGGAAGAATGCCACCGCGACCGAACTGAGAACGACACCGGTCAGTATGGACATCACCGAAATATCCCGATCCGTGCGCTCGAGACCGCCGCTCTCTCCATGACGGAACGCGCGCACGGCGATGCCAAACGAGCCGACCACGATACGCAGGGATTTGATGATGCCGAAAATCCCCGCCGTCGCGATCGCTCCCACGCCGATGAAGCGCACGTAGCCTCGAAAGATCTGGGCTGCCGACATCTTGGCGATGGCCATCTGCGCCGGGTAGACGGCGATGTCGGGAAACTGGCGGCCGATCATCCAGATCATCGGAACCAGCACAAGGTTGGAGAGGAAACCGCCGGCGCACAGGACCAGGGAGGAGCGCAGTCCCATAACGTATCCGAGACCCAGTATGAACCCGACGGCATCGAAGCTCAGGACAACCCTGGCCCTGTCGGCCAGCGCCCTCACGACCGGGATGAACTGGAAGTTTACATATTCCTTCCAGACCTGGAATGTTGTCACGAAGAAATCATAGACCCCGGCGATCGCGGTGGCCTCCAGCAGCAGACGCGCCTGAGAGCCACCTTTCTCCCCTGTGACCAGGACCTCGGTGATGGCCGTCGCTTCGGGGTAAAGCAGCTGGCCATGCATGTCGCGAACGAAGTAGCGGCGGAGAGGAATCAGAAAGAGCACGCCGAGGCAGCCTCCTGCGAGACAGATGAAAATGGTCTGCAGGGGATGGGGGTCGAGTTTGAGAATGTAGAGCGCCGGAAGTGTGAATATCGCCCCGGCCACGACTGAACCGGACACTCCGCCGATCCCGGTGATGATCACATTCTCAAGCACGCTCGAGCGCCGGCGAAACATTCGGGCAAGTCCGATTGCGAGAATGGAAATCGGGATCGCCGCTTCCATCACCTGCCCCACCTTGAGCCCGGAGTAGGCGGAGGCTACGGTGAAGATGACGCAGAAGGCGAGCCCCCATGCGACAGAACGAAAGGTAAGCTCCGGCGCCATATTTTCCGGGGGCACCAGCGGCGTATAAGTTTCGCCCGGCTGCAACGGCGTATATGCGTTGGCTGAAAGCGACGTGGACTCCGAGAGTTCCATCCTTCCTCCCTCAGGAATATCTTATTTCTTCACCGCATCGCCGCAGTACCGCTCCTGCGGTCATGCTGCACATCCCTGCCTCGAGGCGCAGCGCGCCCGGATCAGTCCATAACCTATCACCCTGTCGGCCTCAAAATCACCGCCAAAAGAGCCTGAATTGCCAGGCGCCCCTGGCCCGGAATTCCTCCCGGCCAGCGGTTTACTTGATTGCATGGTGTCGAAGCCCTATTCTTATAGCCCGTTGCACAGTCCAGGACGGCGGGGACTCCCAGCACATTTGGGGCTTATTTCACCGGCAGAGGCTGAAGCGAAATTCCATGTCTGAAAACGTTCAACATTCGGTCCGGAGTGAAGTTCCGATTCCAGGTGGCAGGAAGCTGCTTCTCGATCTCCGCAGCAACGGCGAACGCATCCCGGCGGTGCTTCTTCTGCCGCACTCGGAAAGACTCATGCCTGCATCGCTTCTCCTTCACGGCCTGAGCCTGGACAAGGAACGCATGGCAGGCATGGCCGGCCCGGCGCTGATGAGCCGCGGTATCGTCAGCATGGCGCTCGACCTTCCGCTCCACGGTGAGCGCGGCGGAGGAAAGCAGCCCACACCCTCCGCCAATCCGTTTGAAATGATGCGGCGCTGGCGGGCGGCGCTTGACGAATCTGCGCTGGCGCTGCGCTATCTGGCGGCTCGGCCGGACATCGACCATTCGCGCATCTCCCTCATGGGGTACTCCCTGGGCGCCTTTATCGGCTTGAAGGTGGCGACCGGCAATCCGCAGGTGCGCTCGCTGGTGCTGGCAGCCGGGGGCGACCTCCCCGATTACACGCCCTTCATCAGCATCGTGCGTGCCATGGCCGATCCGCTGAAAATGGTCCGCAATTTGCGCGGCCGGCCCCTGCTGATGGTCCACGGAAAGCATGATCGGGCCGTCACACCGTTGCAGGCCGAGCGTCTTTTCAACGCCGCGCCTGAGCCCAAGAAAATCCAATGGTGGGACTGCGGCCACATTCTGCCGCCCCAGGCCATCGACGACGCCGCCAGCTGGATTGCCGAGCAGTAGGGAGAACCTGAAATGCCCGAAATCACGTATGAGAAAGTCGCCACTGCGCCAGTCGAGGCCGTCATCAATCTCTATAAAGCAGGGGGGTGGTGGCAGGAAGGCGCCCATGCCAGGAAAATCATTGCCGACATGATCCGGGGCAGCTTTTGTTTTATGCTCGCGCGCGCTGACGAGGGTCGAATCATCGGCATGGCACGGGTCATCTCCGACGGCGTCAGCGACGCCTATATCCAGGACGTCGTCGTTTTGAAAGAGTATCGCCGCCTGGGAATCGGGCGCGAACTGATCCGACGGTTGACTCAATTCTGTCTCGAGCATGAAATCGGGTGGATCGGACTGGTCTCGGAGCCCGGAACGCAGAAATTCTACGAGGATCTCGGATACAGGGAGCTCGAGGGGTACCGCCCCATGCTTTTCACTAAAACGGCCGATTAAGCCCGGATTCCGCAGTTGGAAAAAGTCATTGGAATGGGACGGAATCTTGGTTCAGCGCCGAAGGCGCGGCACAAAACTCCCGGGATTACGACACAACTTTGGCATCCGGGTTAAGTGGCGTTTTTTGCTTCAGGCCGAGACGGATTGCGCCTTCTCCCCGGCAGCGCGGCTGGGAAATAGTCGTGTGCTCATGCCATCCAGCAGCGAGTAGACTACCGGAACCGTCACGAGCGTGAGCAGCGTGGAGGTTATCAGCCCGCCGATTACGGCACGCGCCATCGGAGCGCGGATCTCCGAACCGGCGCCGATCTCGAACGCGAGCGGCAGCATACCGAAGATCATCGCCAGTGTGGTCATGACAATCGGACGCAGCCGTGTGCTTCCGGCTTTGATAAGCGCCTGGTCCCGACCCATGCCGCCGCGCCGCAGATTGTTGGTGAAATCGATCAGCAGAATGGCGTTCTTGGTCACCAGTCCCATCAGCAGGATCAGCCCGATCATCGACACGATGTTCAATGTATCCCCGGTGATGAGCAGCATTCCCACAACACCGATGAGGGAAAGAGGCAGCGAGAGCATGATCGCGAACGGGTGAATAAAACTCCCAAATTGCGAGGCCAGGATGAGGTAGATGAAAACCACCGCAAGAATCATAGCGTCGTAGAGATATCCGAAGGTCTCGCGCATGTCCTCGGTCTGACCCGTGTACTGGATCGAAAATCCGGGCGGCAGTTTGATCGTTTCCCCGCCGGTTCGGATATCCCGGATCACATCGCCAAGCGGGCGGCCGACCGTGTTGGCCGAGATGCGCACCTCGCGAATGAGGTCCATGCGGCGGATCTGCGAAGAACTGCTGCCGCGCTGGAACGAGGCCACTTGTCCCACCGGAATCAGCATGTCTTTCCCTGCCGCGTCCTTTTTCGTGCTCAGAATATCCATGTCGTCGAGGATTTCGACGGAGCGCCGGTTGTGCGCCGCCAGGCGGACCCGCACATCGAACGCGTCGCCGTCTTCGTCCTCATACTGAGTCGCGACCTCGCCATTGAGCAGCGCGCGCAGTGTCAGGGCCACGGAGTCCAAGTTGATCCCGAGGTCGGATGCGATCTTTCGATCGATGTGAACCTTGACCTCGGGTTTGTCCCGATCGAGGCTGCGGTCCACATCCACGGAACCCGGGACCTTTTTGACGATTTCCCCCAACTGGGTCGAAACGCGGTCCAGTTCGGTGAGATCGGAACCACGCACGCTGATCTGGATCGGTTTGGCGTCCCCCAGATCCTGGACATCTTCGACGCTGGTGATGGCGCGGCTGTAGGAAGCCAGCTGACGGCGCAGTCGAATCCGCATGTCGTCAAAGGAAATGGAGCGCTCCTTCTTGGGTTTGATCTTGATATAGATCGTGCCCTCGTTGATCGCGGAACTGACCCCGGCGCCGATGGTGGTGAAAGTGTAAGTGACTCCGGGATAGGCCGCGACCAGGGCCGAAATCTCCCGGGCGATACTCTCGGTCTGATCAAGGCTGCTGCCCGGCGCGGTTTTAAAGGACACCTGGAACTCGCCGCGGTCATACTCGGGGAAAAAAGCCGTACCCAGCCGCGGAAAGATCCCAAGGCTGGCGCCGAAAAGAAGCAGTGCGATCATGAGCACCAGAGCGCGATGGCGGAGTGAAAATGCAATGGCCCGCTCGTAGGCCACATGCAGATGCAGGAAACGGCGGTCGAACGCTTCCAGAAGACGCGCCAGACCCCGGCGCCGAGCCCCGGCTTTAATCGCCGGATCGTGCCAGCGCGACGACAGCATCGGATCGAGTGTGAACGAGACAAACAGAGAAACCAAAACGGCGAACGCCACGGTGATGCCGAACTCGAAGAAGAACCGCCCCACGATGCCCTTCATGAAGGCGACCGGGACGAATACCGCAATGATGGTGAATGTCGTCGCCATGACCGCCAAGCCGATTTCGGAGGTGCCGATCCGCGCCGCCTCGTAGTGTCCCTTTCCCATTTGCATGTGGCGCACGATGTTTTCGCGCACCACAATGGCATCGTCGATCAGCAAACCGATGGAGAGCGAGAGACCAAGCAGGGTGAGGTTGTTCAGGGTGAATCCGAGGACCCGCATGACGATGAAAGCGGACATGATCGATACCGGCAGGGTCAGGCCGGTGATCACGGTGCTGCGCCAGCTGTTGAGGAAGACAAATACCACCAGCACCGTAAAGATGGCGCCCAGGATCAGCGTATTTTTGACATCCTCGACCGCGTCGCGAATAAACGTCGACTGATCCCTCACCACCCCCAGCTTCGTTCCGCCCGGCAGTTCGGCGTTCAATTTAGGGAGCGCGGCCTTAACTGCTTCGGCAACGTCCACCGTGTTGCTTCCGGACTGTTTCCGGATCTCCAATGCCAGGGCGCGCCTGCCGTCGATCAGGGCCAGGGTGCGCTGTTCCTCGAAGGCATCCGAAATAGCAGCCACTTCGTGAAGGTACACGGGCACCCCACGGATGGTCTTCACGATGAGGTCCCGGAAGCTGTCGGCAGAGGCAAACTTCCCTTCTACCCTGACAAGTTCCTCCATCGGTCCCTGTCCGACTTTTCCTGCCGGGATTTCCAGGTTCTCCCTGCGCAGTGCCGTGACCACTTCCGGCACCGTGAGCTTGAAGCCTTTTAGGCGAACCGGATCGAGCAGTATCTGGATCTCGCGCCGCTGCCCGCCGACTATTTTTAGAGATCCCACGCCCGGGATGTTCTCCAGACGCTTCTTGATCACCTTTTCCGCAAGGGACGTCAGCAGCTTGGGGGTCAGCTGCGGCGATGTGACCGAGAGCGAGACGATCGGCAGATCCGCAGGGTCGATGCGCTCGATGACAGGCTCCTCAACCGCGGAGGGAAACTCGCTCCTCAATGCGCTGACCTTGCTGCGGACCTCCTGGGCGGCGGTGTGAATATTCGTTCCCAGCTCGAATACCGCCACGACGATCGAAACACCTTCGCTGGTCGTGGAGGTGATGTGCTTGATCCCCTCGATCGGGTTGATGGCCTCCTCGATGCGCTTGGTGACCTCCGTCTCCACCGTCTCCGGCGCCACTCCAGGATAAATCGTCCTCACGCTGACAACCGGAAGATCAACCTTGGGGAAAAGGTCGGTGGAGAGCTCCTTGTAAGAAAAAATTCCGAGCACCACCAGGGCCGCCATCATCATGGTGGCGAACACCGGCTGTTTGATGGAAAGGTCGGAAAGCAACATATCAGGACCCCTGGGGATTGTTTTTGGCCATGACGCGGACGGCAAGGCCGTCCTTCAGCGCGGGACCGATCTCCACGACCACGATGTCGCCGTCCTTGAGACCATTCTTGACCCAGACCAGGTCCTGCTGGATGCTCCCGACTTGTACCTCCCGCCGGCAGCTTTTGCCCTCGGCCACGATAAAAACGCGGCCAGCGGAGGATTCCTCCTTTTCGGTCATGAGCGCCGTCCGGGGGATGACCAAAGCTCCGGGTTCGCGCCGTACCACGATCTCCCCCCTGGCATACATGCCGCTGCGCAGATCGCCGCTTAAATTGGTAATGCGCGAAAGAACCCTGATCGAACGGTTGTCGGATTCCACAACGGGATTCAGAGCCGAGACGGCCCCTTCGAACCGACGCTCACCCCACGTGGGAGTGGTAAAGACGGCCTTCTGCCCCATCCGGATTTCCGAGAGGCGGTAGGAGGGCAGAAGGCACTCGAGCTCCAGTTTTGTATTGTCGACCAGCAGGTACAGCGGCGATCCGGGGACCAGCAGCGAACCCTGGTCGTAATACCGCTTCTGCACGATTCCCTCGGCCGGGGCCAGAACGCGGCAATCCTTGAGGGCTTTCTCCGCGATGGACACCGCGGCGCGCGCCTGCGCGATTTGCGCCTCCGCCAGGGCCACCTGGCTCTCCGCTTCCCGGATTCCGGTGCTCGCAGCCTGATGATCCTTCTCGGTGATCCCCCCGCTCTTAAGCAGGTTGTCGGCCCGCTCCTTTTCGCGTTTGGCGTGCTCGGACATTACTTGAGCGTGGGCATGTCCAGCTTCCACCACTCTGACCGCCGCGGCCGCCTGCTCGTAGGCCAGTCGGTAGTTGACCGGATCAATTTCCGCCAGGAGGTTATTCCTGCGAACCAGGTCTCCTTCCTTGAAATAGACTGCCATGAGACGCCCACCTACTTCGGACTTTGCCTCGACGATCGATTGGGAGCGGAGGTTGCCCGATATCGGCACCGCGATCGTCCACTCGCGACGTTCGACCGGCTGTGCCTTGACAACGAGCTCCGGAGCCACGGCAGGTGCCGAATCGGCTTCAGGCCGCATCCTGCCGCTGCATCCCGACAGACCCATCAGGCCCGTAAGGAGAATGATCAGTATGAGAGCTATTGTGCGCGAATTCATGGCAGTTTCACCTCCTGGTCGAGAATCGGGCTGCCCGTGGCGAGCCGCAAGCGGGCCTTGGACATTTCATAGAGGTAGGTCGCATTGATCAGCACATTTCGCGCCAGCGTCAACGCCGTCTGCGAATCGACGACGTCCAGCGTCGTCGCCGCCCCGTACTGATAATTTGCCTGCATCATGTCGAGCACCTTCTCCGCCTGGGTCACGTTCAATCGTGAGGCGGCAATCGACTTTGCCGAGGATTCCAGATCGTCATTTGCCGCCTTGATCTCAAGGCGGACGTTATTCTCGATCTGAGACAGGTTATGCTCCGCGGCGCGGAATCTTGCGCCGGCCTGGACCACCAGACCGGCTTTCTGCCCTCCGTCATAAAAGGGCAGCCTGAAATTGGCCGTGATATTCCAGCGCGAATAATCGTTGTCGAAAAAATTCCTGGGGGACCTCACCGAATACCCCAGGCGGCCGTCCAGGTCGATGCTGAGCTTGTTCTCCGCCCTGGCCAGCAATTGCAGGATGCGGCATTCCTCGACCACCTGTTTCGCCGCCCGAACCTCCGGCCTTGCCTCCAGGTTGCCGGAGAGAAGTTCGTTCAACACCACCGGAGCCAAAGGGCGATACTCCAGCTTGCCCACGATGCGCGTGGGTGCGTCCAGATCGACGACGATGAGATTGTTGAACATGGCGCGCGCGAGCCGGATCCGGTTCGCTGCCCGGATTATGTCGGGCTCCAGATTGGCCAGATTAACCTCGGATCGAAGCACGTCGATCTCCGTGGCAGTTCCCTGGCTGAAACGGCTGCGGGCGAGATCGAGGTGCTTCTGGCGCTGCTGGCGCGTCTCGGACAAAACCTGCTGGTTCTCTTCAGCCAGCAAAAGATCGTGGAATCCCCGGAATGCCCTGAAAGTGACGCTCTGGCGCACAGCTTCCAGACTCTGCTGTTTCTCCTTTTTTGTTTCTTCCGCAAGGTGGATGGCATTGCGCACTTTGCCGGCAGTATAGATCGGCTGCTTGACGGTGACCGCGGCCTCGAACAGGTTTGAGGCCACCGGGACCAGCGCATCGCGGAACTCCGGAGGCAGGTTGTCGAAGCTCGAGCTGTTCAAAATGCTGGGATCGCGCAGACGGAGCGCGAAGCCCTCCAGGTTGATTTTCGGGAATGCGGCCGAACGAACCTCGGTGATTTTTCCCAGCAACTCTTCAAGCTGAGCCTGAGCGATGAGGACCTCCGGATTCCGGGTGGTCGCGAGTTTGACGGCATCTTGAAGCGTCAGAGGCTGCGAGGCGTCCTGTGACGGCACCGATGCCGGGAAAAGGAGATAAAACAGCGCTGCGATTGAAATTTTCCGGATCAGACCCATGATATTATGACCTTTTGATTTACCGATCGGTATAGGGACGGACTAAGCGACCGTGCAACCATTTAAAAGCAGATCCACATTTCTTTCGGCGGCCCGGAGCGTGAGGGTGGCGCGCCCGACCAGGATGCTTTCCAGGATGGCCATCAAATCCATCCCCATGAGAGCGGTCGCCAGCAGTCCGGCGTTGCCCCGGATTTTACCGGCGTCGATGCCCTCCTGAATTACACCGGCAATCGTCTGGCGCTGCCGTTCGCTTTCCTGGATGTAATCAAAATAGGGCCGCCGCCCCTCCGGCGAAAAAATCATGCGCAGCAGGAATTGAGCCCGGGTCGGCGCTTTCTTCACCGAACGAAACTCATCCCAGACAATCCGCACGAGCCTCTGCCGCAGGCTTCCCGCGCTTTTGGATGCACGAAGCAGGGTTTTGAGAGAGAGGCTGAAGCAGTCGATCATCAGCTCCTGGTAGAGATGTTCTTTACTGCGGAAATAGTAATAGAGCACCGGTTTTGTGACGCCGGCAGCCTGACATATGGCGCGTATGGATGAGCCCGCATATCCCTGGCGGGCGAACACCTCGATGGCCGCATTCAGTATCGCTTCTCTTCCGCCCCGCATCATGACCTCGAATAACGGACGAATTCTTTACCGATCGGTATAGTTATGTCAAGCATCGATTCATCAAAAAAGGGCCGGGGCAGCGATTTTCGTCCTGCAAGAGGAGCGGCATCTCCGTCTGCGGCTGAAGTGGATCCGCCGCTTCAGGCGGGCAGGTACTTGGGGAATATATAGGTCACCACGAGCATCAGGGTGAGGCCGATCATGACCACGCAGGTCACCCAGGCGATGATATTGAAAGTGAGGGAATTTCGGTGCGCGCCCATCAAATCCTCGCGATTGCACAAACGCAGCATGAAAATCAGGACAAACGGAAGGAGCACTCCGTTGGCGACCTGGGAAAGCAGGATGATGGGGATCTGCAGACTCTCTC
>Ga0315273_10001799_pt1 | contig 24750 bp, 18 predicted proteins | sample YL17G02_0_MG_FD_205753 | JGI IMG/M metagenome (GOLD analysis project Ga0315273, IMG submission 205753) | Sediment microbial communities from Yellowstone Lake, YNP, Wyoming, USA - YL17G02_0 | ecosystem: Environmental > Aquatic > Freshwater > Lake > Sediment | place: USA: Wyoming | collected... | reverse complement strand
GGTAGGCGGAGAGGAAAACTCCCCCAGTTACCTCGACGCGCTCGCCCGTGATGTGCGCTCGTTTCCGGACCGCACCGGCTATCGCCCGGCCGTAGCGACGATCTTCCTCGGCGGCGGAACGCCTTCGATGGCCGACCCGGAGGCGATCGCGCGGCTGCTCGATGCGATCCGCGCCGCATTTCCCGTCCGCGAGGGCTGCGAGACGACGATCGAAGCGAACCCCGAGAGCCTCGACGAGGAGAAGGTCGACCTCTGGGCCTCGGCCGGGATCAACCGGATTTCTCTGGGGGTACAGTCCCTTCGCGACCGGCATCTCTCGGCACTCGGCCGGCCGCACGACGCCGCCCGCGCCTTGGCGGCGCTCGCCTGCGCCCGCCGCGGACCCGTGGCCACCCTCTCGGCGGATTTCATCTACGGGCTTCCGGGGCAGAGCGCGCGGGAATGGCGCGAGGACCTTGCGCGGATCGCGGATCTTGGCGTGGACCACATCTCCGCGTACCTGCTCGAAACCGAAAAGGACACTCCACTCGCCCGGCGCATGGCGGCCGGGAACGTTCCCGAGCCGGATCCCGGCGAGGTCGCGGACCAGTGGGAAGCGACCGGCGTCGCCCTCGAGGCTGCGGGCTACCGCCGCTACGAGATCTCGAACTTTGCCCGGCCCGGCAAGGAATGCCGGCACAACCTCGTCTACTGGACTGACAGGCCCTTTCTCGGGTTCGGCGCGTCCTCGCACGGCTACTGGCGTGGGCGCCGCACCGCCGTGACGCTTTCGGCGCTCGACTACATCGCCACCGTCGAGCGGGGGGAGGAGACGATGGGGGAGATCGAGGCATGGGATCCCGACCGGCGGCTCGCCGAGGCGATCGTCACCGGCCTCCGGCTCACGGACGGGTGCGACTTCACGGTCCTCTCGCGCCGCTACGGACGCGACCTTTTCACGCTCCACCGCCGGGCGCTCGCGGACGAGGCCGGCCTCGGACGGCTCGTCATCGAGGGGTCCCGTGTGCGCCTGAGCCCCACGGGGATGCTCTTCTCGAACGACGTCCTCTGCCGCTTCGTCTAAACAAACGGGTCAGGCCCCGTCAGCGGCTGGAGGACAGGGCGTTCGAGTCGCACGCGCCCGTCACGCGAACCTGCACGGTCGAGGAGTCGGGGAACAGGCCCTCCACGTGCTTGGCCAGGAGCTTCGTTTTCGACTTGAAGACGGTCACGGGCACCGTCTGGAAGCCCGAGCCGCCGTCAATCTGCACGAGATCGCCCTTGTGGAAGCCCACGCCCAGGACCTTCAGCTTCACGTTGGCGGGATTGGTTTCGACGACCAGGACGGCGGTGATGGTCTTCGTGCAGCCGGGGTAGACGCATTTGGCGCCGAGGATGTCGTCGGCCTGCGGCAAGCCGCAGCGGCCGGAGACGATGAACGGAGCCATCAGGGCGCTCGAGTCCGTCGAGTGGCCGAAGCCGATCGTGTGGCCCGTCTCGTGGGCGATCATGTCCTCGAAGTCGCAGCAGTTGAGGCAGTTGCCGACCCCGCTGTTGGTCACGATCGCGCCCGAGACGATCCGGTAGAAGGTCCCCCCCTTCTCGGGGCATGCATGGCTCGTTTCACCCAATGAGGCGGAGAACCCGCCGATCGCGAGGGCTCCCGTGCAGCCGCTCAGGGCGCCGATCTCGTTGCAGGGATCGTCATAGTTGATCTCGTTGTCGAGGGCCCCGTTGTTGAAGCACTTCGATCCGATGGTTCCGTCCGTGCCGCCATAGACGAGGCTGATCATCGTGTCGGAGATCGTGTTCCAGGCGACGAGACCCTCCGCGGTGGCGGCATGGAAATCGGGGCACGCCGAACCCGCGGGCCCGGCGGAATTGTCCTTGTAGGTGATGGACTGGTTCTGCTCGAATTCCTCCCGCCGCGCGGGGAATCCGTTCACCTTCAGCAGGTTGAATTCCGCCGAGACCATCGCCTTCGGCTTCCAGGCGTCGCGGAAGTAGGCTGCGGGCCGGAGGCGTCCTCTGGACACTTCCTCGATCCACCGCTCGAAGATCGCCGCGTCGCGAAGCCGCTCCTGATAGGGGCCCCTGAGGCCGAGCGCGAAAGCGTTGAAGAGATCGTCCCGCCAGGCCGCGTCATTCCCGTCCTCGGTGGGGCCGAGATGGAATTTTCCGAGCGCGAAGTCCACGATCCGGGGCGGACCCGAAGGATCGTTGCGCAACAGCAGAAGGGCCCGCTCGCCGGGAACGAGTTCCCCGGTTCCCGGGAGAACGAGGATCTGGCCGTCCACCTCCCCGCCGATCTGCCGGATGGTGATGATGTCGCCCTCCACCCTCCCGCGCGGCACGGCCTCCACCGCGAGGCGGACGTCGGTGACGATCGCTCCGCCGGGCAGCCTCTTCGATTCCCGGTCGAGCACCCGGCCGCGCACCGCGAGGTCCGACATCAGAACCAGGGTCAGGTCGTCCGGCACCCGGTAGGATGCCGCCCATACGGGAGCCAGCAGAAAGGCCGCCACGGGAATCGCCACCCTGGCTGCGCGAAGTAATCGTCGTGCGGACATAGAATCCTCCAGCCCCCCCTTGACGGGAGGGCGCAAGGGCGCGAAATCAATATAACGCATGGTGACGGGCGGCGCCCGCGGCGGGTTGGCAGCAGATTGTCAATGATTGACAGGCTTGAAATGTGCGTGATAAATTTGGGGTTTATCTTGAGATCGGAACCCGGGAAGGAGATGGTGAATGAAGAAACTGAAGCGGGAGCAATACGCCAAATTGCTTCAGCAGAAACAGTTGCAGCTGACCCAGTCTTTCGCTCGCAACGCCAGTCAGACCCGGGCCGAAAAAGAAGAGGGGACAGAGGACTACATCGACTACGCGGTGAATTCCTATGAGAAGGAGTTCCTCCTGTCCCTGAGCGATCTCGAGCGGCAGGAGTTACTGCAGATCAGTGAGGCCCTCCAGCGCATCAAGGACGGCGACTACGGAGTCTGCCAGCAGTGCGGGCTTGAGATTCCGGTGAAACGCCTCGATGTCGCGCCCTGGGCCCGGCACTGCGTTCGCTGCCAGAACCTCGAGGAGCGCGGTCTGCTGCCGGAGTCCGCCCACCGGGGGCTCGGCTCGTTCGAGGATGCATTCGAGCCGGAGGAAGAGGAAATCGGGGCGCGAGTTGCTCCCATGCGCGAGGCGACCGAAGAAGAGGAGTAGCGGCACTCCGCCCGGCGGATGCCGGTCGAAAGTTTTTCATCCATACGCCTGCGATTTCCAGCCCGCACCCATGAATCCCACCGATCAACCGGTCGTTTTCGTCACGCGCCGCGGAGCGGAGAGGTGGCGGTTGGGCCATCCGTGGATCTTCCGGGACGACGTGCGGGCCGGCTCCCCGACCGCCGACGGAGATATCGTGACGGTCGCCGAAGCGCCTGCCCCCGCCCGTCCCGGCGGAGGCCCCGCCTGGCCGCCCCGTCCCATCGGCCAGGCGTTCTGGTCGGACGGCTCCAAGATCAGCCTGAGGATGATCACGCGTTCCCTCGATCCGATCGACGAGTCATGGTGGCGCAGGCGGATCGGGGAGGCGATCGCCTGGCGTGAAACGGTGGTGGCACCCGGCGACGCCTGCCGGCTCCTGTCCGCGGATGCCGACGGCATCCCGGGGTTGATCGTGGACCGGTACGGGGAGCATCTGGTGCTGCAGTCCCTCATCCCGGGAACCGACCGCCTTCGACTCCTGTTCGCGCGCATTGCGGCCGACGCGTCGGGCGCCTCGTCGGTTCTCGCGCGCAACGACCCGGCTGTTCGCTTGCTCGAAGGCCTTCCCCGGCAGATCGAACCGCTCATTTCCGAAACGCCGGAGATCGTCGAGGCGCGCGAAGGGGAGATCGTCTATCTCGCCGACCTGCGCGGGGGCCAGAAAACCGGCGCGTTCCTCGACCAGAGGGAAAATCGGGCGGCCGCCGCACGGCTGTGCCGGGGGCGGGTGGCCGATCTGTTCTGCTACCATGGCTCCTTCGCGCTGCACGCGGCGCGACGCGCGGAGTCGGTCGTCGCCGTGGACAGTTCCTCCGCCGCGATCGAGCGGGGACGCCAGAACGCAGCGCTGAACCGGATCGAGGGAATCGAGTTCTTGGAGGACAACGTCTTCGATTATCTCAGGCGGCAGGAGCGCGCCGGAGATCGGTTCGACGCGATCTTCCTCGATCCGCCCGCCTTTGCGAAAAGCCGGGCGGACGTGCCTGCTGCGTTGCGCGCCTACAAGGAAATCAACCTGAGGGCGCTGAAGCTGCTGCGAGCCGGCGGCTTTCTTTTCACCTCCTCCTGCTCGTACAACCTTTCGGAAGACGCTTTTCTCGAGGTACTGCGCGCGGCCGCCGCCGACTCAGGCCGCTCTCCGCGGATCCTGGAGCGGCGCGGCGCGGCGGCCGACCACCCGGCACTGCTCGGCTTGCCGGAGAGCCGCTACCTCAAGTGCGTCTTCCTCCGCGTGTAGGAGCAAATCCGTGAGCACCCGGGCCCGGGCGCGGATCCTTCTGGCGCTGGCGGGCACGGGGCTGCTTCTTGCCGGGTGCGGCTGGTGGCTGTTCTCCTCCGGGCGCGTCGAGGAGTGGACGCGCCGGCTCGTGGAAGATCGGCTGGCCGAGGTTCTCGGGCGTCCCGTGCGCGTTCACTCGCTGGAGATGAGCCCCACGACGGGAGAGTTCGATCTGCGCGGAATCGAATCCCTCCTGCCGGGTGAATCGGCGCCGCTCGTCTCCGTGGAGCGTGTTCGCGGCCGCCTCGTCCTGAGCGCGCTTCTGCGGCGCCGGCTCGTGTTCGAGCGGCTGGATGTGGAAAACCCGCTCCTCTCGCTGGAGCGCGTCGGCGGGAAGTGGTCCTGGACGCCGGGTGCGCGGCGGGGACAGGGGCGATTCGACGCGCGCCGCATCGAAATCCGCGGCGGGAGGGTGCGGATCGAAGACCGCGACACGCCGTTCGAAGCCATCGGCGAGAATCTGCAGCTGGAGTTTTCCGGCCGCGGCGAGACGCTGGAAGGGCGGCTGACGGCCGGCTCCCTTCTGGTCGCGCATCCCCGCACGGGGCCGAGCCGCCTCGCCGTGGCGGCCTCGTTCGTGCTTCGTCCCGGAAGGCTGACCATGCCGGAATTCCGCGTGACGGGAGACTGGCTGGAACTGTCCGGGAGAGGGGAGATCGAACTGAGCCCCGCGGGCGAAACGACGCCGGGCGTCCTGCTGAGGAGCGAGGTGACGGCGGCGGTGGACGTGGGAGCGGCCCTCGGCTTTTCGGGGCCGACACCGCTTTCGGGGCGCCTTCGCTACGCCGGGAAGATCCTGGCCGGCCCCGACGGCTGGAAGGTGCAGGGAACCGTTGATTCCGAAACGCTTTCCTGGAAGGAGTGGCGTGTCGGCCGTCTGAAAGGACCTATACAGGGCGGATCCGAGGGGCTCCTCTTCGGACCGGCCGCGGGCACACTGGCTTCGGGTCGGTTGGAAGGACAGGTTCGCTTTGCCCCGCGCGATGGCTCGGGCCGTGCGGAGTTCACACTGGCGAACGCCTCCCTCGCTGAGGTGCTCGCGGCGCTCGACCGCCCCTTGCCCCTCGCCGCTTCCGTCGCGGCGCGCGGGGAAATCGTCTGGCCGAAAGGCGGTCCGGGCGAAGCCCGCGGCACGATGGAGGCCACGCTTTTACCCGCGTCCGCGGGAAAGAACGCCTGGCCCGTGGAGGGAAAGCTGGCAATCGGCGTCGAGCCGGGCACGCTGACAGTGGCTCATGCGGAGGCCCGCTCGGGGGGGGCGTCTCTTTCGGCCACCGGCCGCATCGAGCCGGCCGAGGAGACGGCCACGATTCTATTCACCGTCTCCTCGGAAGATCTGGCCCGTTCGGCTCCGCTTGTCGCCTCCTGCGCCCGAACGTTCGGCGCCCACCCGGAGGCGTGGCAGCTCGAGACGATCGACGGGCGGGGGGTGCTTTCCGGAACCGCTCTGCTTCACCGGCACGAGGTCACGGCGGCGGGATCGTTCGCCGCGCCGCAGTTGAAATGGCGAGGCGTCGCGTGGGGCGAGGCGGCCGGCCTCTACACGCTCGATTCCACGACGCTGCGCATCGAGGCAACCCAGGCGCACCGCGATCGGGCGAGCCTGCTTCTCGACGCGACCTTCCCGCGGCGAGGCGAGGGACTGGCTGTTTCCGGGGAGGTCTCGAACTGGCCGGCGACGGAGATCCTCGGCGTGGCGGGTCTCGATCTGCCCGTCGAGGGAGACCTCAGCGGGGATTTCTCGGTCGAGCGGGAGAAGGCGGCCCTGACGGCCCGCGCCCGGGCGACGATGGGGCCCGGGAAGGTCAGCGGATTCGCGGTGGACGGCGGCGAGGTCGAGCTGTCCGTGCGGGACGGCCTCGTCAGCCTGTTGCCTCTCTCCCTGCGCTCCGACGGCGGATCCCTGATGCTCAACGGCACGCTGGCCCCGCACGCGGGCCATGGCGAAGCCCTCGTCAGCTGGAAGGGGATCGACCTCGCCCGTCTGACCGGGGGGGCTCCGCCCGATCGCGGCGCGTCTGGGGCGACCGAAGGAGACGGATCGCTGACGAGCGGCGGAGGGAACTGGCGGTTCGACGGCAGGGCCTCCTCACCCCAGGTGATCGCCGCGGGGATCCCGCTCGGAGCGGTTTCGGGGACGATCGGCTCGGATTTCCGCGCGGTCACGCTCTCTCTCGACGTCCCCGCCTTGCGGGCGCGGGCGGAAGGCACCGTGTCGCTTGAGGCTCCGAACGCGGTCGAGGCCCAGGTCCTGCTGCGCAACACCGAGGTGCAGGCTCTTTTCAACGCGGCGCAGCTCAATCCTCCGGGTGACATCGCGGGACAGGTCTCGGCCACGCTCGCCGTCTCCGGCCCGCTGAAGGATCCGGCCCGGTTGCGGGTGGAGGGGACGATCGATTCCCTCCAGGTGTTCGCGGGCCCGACGAAATTCGCGCTCGAGCGGCAGGCAATCGTTGCCGTCGAGGAAGGCCGGATCGTCCTGCACGACGCGGTCGTCGTAGGCGAGGGAACACGGCTGACGCTGGCGGGCAGCATCGACCCCGCCGATCCGAGCCGGACCGACCTGCGTGCCGACGGAGAGGTGGACCTCTCGCTGCTGGGGGCTCTTCTTCCCGACACGGTGCTCCGTGGGGCGATGGACGTTCACCTCCGCTCCACCGGGCCCCTGATGCAACCCGCGTTGACTGGCACCCTGACGATCGCGGGAGGACGGCTGCGCCGGTTCGATAGTCCGGTGGGCGTGGACGATCTCCAAGCGTTCGTGCAGGTGTCGGGGAACGAAGTGAAGGTCTCGAGCCTGCAGGCGGTTGTCGGAGGCGGGACCGTCTCGGGCAACGGAAGCGTCACGCTGAAGGGACTGGCTCCGGAATCTGTCCAGGCGACCCTGCGCGGAACGGAGATCACCGTGAGCGCCCCGGAAGGGTTCCGCGGAACGTACGGCGGGACCGTTCGCGTGTCGGGCTCCGGTGGCCGCTACCTCATCGAAGGTGATCTCGACATTGCCCGGGGCCTCTGGCGCCGGGACTTCCGCCTTGAGTCATTCGCGCTCGCCTCCCGCATCCGGGAATTCAAGCCCTCCGCAGAAAGCTCCGACATCGCCTCGCGGGTGGGGCTGAAACTCAATCTGCGGGCCGACGATGATCTCTGGATGAAAAACGACCTCGGAACCGTGGAGACCAAGGCGGACATGAAGCTCGGCGGCACGCTCGCGCGGCCCGAGCTCACGGGACGGATCATCGCCCTCGAAGGCGGCCAGGTCCGGTTCCGCCGTGTGGACTACCGCGTCGAGGAAGCGGCCGTCGAGTTCAACGACCCGAGCCGGCTGAACCCCTGGATCACCGTCCTCGCCGAGACGCGGGTCTCCGAATACGACGTGACGATGCACATCTACGGAACACTCGACCGGCTCGACTACCAGCTCACCTCCAATCCCGCGCTCTCTTCCGACCAGATCGTCTCACTGCTGGTCACGGGATCTCCCGCGCCGGTCGGCGCCACGGGACAGGCCCCGGGCGAGTTGGCCCGGGCGTATCTCGGGGGATCCGTCACCGGGATCGTCGAACAGCCCGTGGAGCACGCGCTCGGGCTGTCCACCTTTCGGATCGATCCGATGCAGTTCGGAGCGCCGACCGATGCGAAAGCCCGCGTCACGGCCGGCAAGCGCGTCGGGCCGGACTTGCAGGTCTTCTACTCCCAGGACGTCGGAGGGGCCAGCGGACAGATCTACGGGCTGGAATACGCCATCACCCGGCATCTGCGCGCCTACGCCGAACGCGGGGCGCTGGGGGGACTCGGCGCAGACCTGCGGTTCCGGACGCGATTCACACTGGGTCGCGTCCCCCCGCCGCCTCGGCCGGACGAACCGGGTGGGCCGCGGGCCCACCCGGTGCCCAAGCCGGTGACGAAGATCGTGTTCGAGGGGCAGGGACCGGACGAGGAGCCGGATCTTCGTCGCCGTGTCGGGGTGCGCGTCGGGGAGAACTTCACTCGCAGACGCATGTTCCAGGGTGCCTCCAGGATCAAGCGCTGGTATCTCGAGAAAAGCTGGCTGGAGGCGCGGGTCCATCCGGAACGGATTGAGACTCCCGGCGGCATCGAGTTGCGGTACCGCATCGACCGGGGGCGGAGGATCCAGGTGCGCATGGTGGGGGCGGGGCGCGAGGAGAGGGCCCTGCGCAAGCGCCTCGACGATCTGTGGCAGGAGGCGCTGTTCACCGAGGATCTGCTCGACGAGGCCGAGCGCGAGATCGCCGCGTTCTACCGGGACCGTGGCAACTACACCGTGCTGGTGGACCGCGCGGTGGAGGACCGTGCCGGCAAGGCGCTCATCGTCACGTTTCGGATCGATCCCGGAGAACCGGTGCGCGTGGGATCGGTTCGGATCACCGGCAATGCGGCTGTTGGAGAAGAGCGAATTCGCCGGCAGATGCTTACTGTTCCCGACACGCGGCTCACGCGCCGCCTGCTGCGGCCGAACATGCTCGACGAGGACCTGGCCGCAATCCGCCAGCTCTACCGGGAGAAGGGTTTCCTCAGCGCGCAGGTCGAATCGGCCCTCACAGTCAGCCCTGAGGGGACTGTCGCGATGGTCGAGATCCGCATCCGGGAAGGAGATCTTTTCCGGGTGCGGTCCATCCTGTTCGAGCAGGCCGACACGAACATGCCGCGGGAGGAACTCCAGCCGCTCGTCCCGCTGCGCGAGGGAGATCCCTACGGACCGGGCCCCGTCGCCGAGGGCGAATCCTCCCTGCGGCGAATGCTCGATCGGAAGGGGTATGCGGATGCGCGCGTGACCGCGAGCTCACGGGAAGCCGATGGCAGCGTCGAGGTGGTCTACGAGATCGCCGCCGGACCCGGGATGACCGTGGGCGCGGTGCAGATCGAAGGGAACCACCGTACCAGGGAGGAACTGATCCGCCGCGAGCTGAAACTGTCCCCAGGAGATCCGGTCAGCCACGAGCAGCTCCGCGCGGCGCAACAGCGGCTGTACCGGCTCGGGGTTTTCGAAGGGGCATCCGTGGAGGTTCTTCCCCCCGCCGGGCCGGAGGCCGGGGGCCGCCCGGGCTCCCGGATCATCCTGGTCCGGCTGAAGGAATCGCCGAACCTGATGGCGGGCGTCGCGGCCGGGTACGACTCGGAAAACGGGCCGCGGGGCTCGATCGAGTTAGAGAACAACAACCTTGGCGGGAGGGCCCGCACCCTCGGGTTCCAGGCGCTGGCCTCGGGACGGAACGACCGGGTGCAGGCCCTGCTGAAGGATCCCCGCCTGCTGAGGGGCGAATGGGATTCGCTCCTGACGACGTTCTGGGAGCGGGAGGAGCGGGATACCTTCAATTTCACCCGCTACGGTTCATCCTTCCAGATCAGCCGGCGGCACACGCCGCGCCTGACGAGCCTGTACCGCTACACCTTCAGTCTGGACGATGTCTACAATCTGGCGAACGTGGATCTCACCGAGCTCCGGACGCAGACGGGCCAGAAGCTCGAACCGGGCCGCACGCGCCTGGCGAGCGCCGGCGGCGCCGTCATCTACGACACCCGCGACAGTCCGTTCACACCGACTCGGGGCATCTCCCTGTCGGCCGATGCCCGCGTGTTCCTCCACCCGCTCGGCTCCGAAGAAACATTCGGTCGTCTCCTGGTCCAGGGAACCTGGCTGAAGAGCCTGTCGGGCAAGGTCGTTTTCGCCAGCTCGGCGCGGGTGGGCGTTTCCCCTCCGTTTGGGGCCACCACCACCGTGCCGCTTCAGGAGCGGTTCTTCGCGGGAGGCGACAACACGGTGCGGGGCTTTCCTCCCGATCTGCTCGGCTCCAACGTGGACCCGGACAATGACGGAACCGTGGAAAACCCCGGCGGAACGCTTGTGCGCATCGGCAAGGACATCGACAACGACGGGACGGCTGGCTCCTTCTCCAGCCCTCGGCCATTCGGGGGAGAGGCCCTTCTGATCTTCAACGAGGAGTTGAGGTTTCCGATTCGCGGCGCGCTGGGTGGGGTCGTCTTCTACGACGCGGGCAACACCTTCAACCGCGTTTCGGATCTGGACCTCACGGGGATGAGGCACACGGCGGGGCTGGGGCTTCGGTTGGAAACTCCCGTCGGACCCGTGCGGCTGGAATACGGGCGGAAGCTCGACAGGCAGCCCGGGGAAGGCAGGGGTCAGTTCTACCTGTCGATAGGGCCGGCGTTCTAGGTCCGGCCCTTCTCCCCCCCGACCCGGAAGAAGTCAGGCCAGGGAATGGCAGAGTTCGCTTCGGCGAGGCTGGAGCAGTTGCAGGAGCTTCTGCTTGGCGTCCCGCTCCAGCTGGCGAACGCGCTCGCGCGACAGGCCGAGCTTCTGGCCGATCGCCTCGAGAGTCATCTCTTCCTCCCCCGTCAAGCCGTAGCGGTCCTCGAGGATGGTCCGCTCCCGCACGGTCAACACGACCATCACCTCGGAGATAATGGATGTAATCTCCTTGTGATAGAGGTGATCGAGCGGATTGGGGGCATCGGTGTCGGCGAGGAGATTGGAGAGGCGAGACTCCTCGCCGGAGTCGATGAAATCGTCTATCGATCGTTCGCGCTGGTAGAAGGGGATGATCATTGTTGAACCCTCTTCGGCTAAGGTCCCCGACTCACTGTGAGCAAACCTCATACCAGGGGCAACCGCCCTCTGTGGAGGTCAAAATGTCGTCGCGGACCTCAGAAATAACCAAAACTGTCTGCTGGCCCGGCAGTTTTGGCATGGCCAGCGCCAGATTGGCGCGACACATTTGGATGCTCCGAGAGGGGAGGGCACTGTAGGAAATGGGGCGAATTCGAGTTCTTCCAGAAAACCTCGCCAACCGGATTGCGGCTGGGGAGGTGGTCGAGCGTCCCGCTGCGGTCGTCAAGGAACTTGTCGAGAACGCCCTCGACGGCGAGGCCTCCTCGGTCGAGATCGCGATCGAGGCCGGGGGCTGTGCGCTGGTCCGGGTCTCGGACGATGGATGTGGAATGGACCGCGAGGATCTGCTGCTCTCGGTCGAGCGCCACGCCACCAGCAAGATCTCGACACCGGACGAACTCGACGCCGTCCGCACCCTCGGGTTCCGGGGAGAGGCCCTGGCCGCGATCGCCTCGGTGAGCCTGATGACCCTGACGACGAGCCAGGGCGATGGCCCCGGCTGGCGGCTGGAGCTCCGAGCGGGGGAAGTGGAGTCGGTCGAAAGCGTCGTGGCCCCTCCGGGAACGACGGTCGAGGTCCGTTCGCTCTTCTTCAACACGCCCGCGCGCAGAAAGTTCCTCAAGTCCACGCAGCGGGAAGGGGCTGTCGTGGCGGAAACCCTCGCGAACCTCGCGCTGGCGCACCCGGAGTGCGGCTTTTCGTTCTCTTCGGATGGGCGAATCGTCTTGACGCTTCCGACAGGGAGCAGCCTGCGGGAGCGGGCGGTGCGGCTTCTTGCGGTGGAAGATCCGCTGCTCTCGGCGCACTGGGAGGCGGGCGGCATTCGCGTCGAGGCGCATGCGAGCGGGGCGGGGGAGTCGCGTGGGGATCGTTCGGCCCAGAGGATCCTGGTCAACGGCCGGCCGGTGCGCGACAAGACGATCGGCCACGCAATCGCGCAAGTCTACGGCCCGCTTCTGCCCCCGGCCCGGTTTCCGATCGCCGTCGTCGCTCTCGCGGTCGCCTCCTCGGAGGTGGACGTCAATGTCCACCCGGCCAAGAGCGAGGTGCGCTTCCGTAATCCGGGCGCAATTCACCAGGCCGTGACCGGAGCGCTTCGCAGGGCTCTCGGTCAGGTGGATGCGCTGAAGAAGATCGCCCTCGCCCCGGATGTCACGGCGGCATTCCGGGGGCTGGATGCGGTTCCGGAACCTCTCCCCCTGACGCCGTTTGTGGCGAGCCCATCGGGCTCACGGCCAGTCGTTTCCGTGTCCGAACCGGCAGGGACGACCGTGTCGTCCCGGCCTTCGGTGCCGCTGCCCATGGGCGCGGCGTGGACGGTTCGCATCATCGTCGGCCAGTACCGCGATTCCTACATCGTGGCCTCCGACGGGGAGGGACTTCTGCTCGTGGATCAGCACGCCGCCCACGAACGGGTCCTGTTCGAGCAGATCCTGGGGGGCGGGACCGCCCGGGAGGTCCAACCCCTCTTGTCGCCGGCCCTCGTGGAAATTCCCCTGGGGCTGCGGCTCGTTCTCCCTTCGGCGCTGCCCGATCTTGCGGGGATGGGTTTTGAAGTGGAGCCGTTTGGAGAGGGGGCGGCGGTCGTCCGCGCGATGCCGGGGGAGTTCGAGGGGGCCGACCCCGCGAGGCTGCTGCGCGACATCCTGGCAGACCTCGCCCGGGACCGGCAGGTCCTGGACGACGGCGATGGATCGCGTTTTCCGGGAGAGGAGGAAACGACCCGCCGCCGCCGATCGGTGGCGGCGTCCACAGCGTGCCATGCTGCCATCAAGGTCAACTTTCCGCTTGGGCCCGCCAAAATGTCGTGGCTCCTCGATGCCCTCGCCCGATGCAGGGTTCCGAAGAGCTGCCCGCACGGTCGTCCGACGATCCTTCGGCTCACCCAGGAAGGGATCGAAAAGGCCTTCTTGAGGGGGTAGACGGTTTTGCCCCAACCGGCGTATCAGGAAAGGGAGGGGCGGAGGTTCCCAGTTGACTCCCCGGGGCCTCCCGCGTAGATTCCAGGGACTCATGCGATCCCACCTTTCGATGACTGCGGCACTTTTCTGCCTGACACTGGCCAGTACGGCGGGGGTCGCGACGGCGGGGGAGAGGGCCATTCTGCGAGACGGCCGCATGATGAACTGCTCGGATCACCACAGCGAGGGCCGGTCCATCCTGCTTACCGTGGATGGCGGCACGGTTTCGCTCGCCTCCGACCTTGTCGAGCGGTTCGAGATCCTGCCGGACGCGCTGACTGCCGAGCCGCCGGCTCTGATGGACGCCCCGCCCGCGACGATCGCCGACCTTCAGCCCGAGGCGGCGGCTTCGCTGCTCGCGGCGGACCCTGCCGCCGGGGAGAGCGTCCAGGAGATGTCCGAGCGCATCGCGACCGAGTTCTCCGTGGACCCCCGGCTCGTGGAGGCTGTCATTCATGTCGAGTCCGGCGGGAATCCCTTCGCCGTCTCCCCGAAGGGAGCCGGCGGGCTCATGCAGCTCATGCCGATGACCGCGGACCGGTTCGACGTGCGCGACGTGTTCGACCCGGCCGAAAATGTCCGGGGCGGCGTGCGATACCTCAGGTGGCTGATGGATCGCTTCAAGGGCGACCTTGCGATGGTCCTTGCAGCCTATAACGCGGGGGAAGGGGCGGTGGACCGTCACCTCGGCATCCCGCCCTACCGGGAAACACGCCATTACGTGCTCGCCGTGCTGCAGCGCTATCTGGACGCGCTCCGCCTGTCGGCTGCGGAGTAGCGGGCCCCCATTCCGCAGAGCGCTTTCCCTTCCTGAAAAAAGACCTATGTTGTAGATTGACCACGGGCATTTCCGCCCGGGCGCACCTGCCGGAGGTTTGTCCCCGACATTATGGAAGGGCGCTTTGTCCCGGTCGATCTCGCTGAACTGGTTCGGGACCTGTTCTTGTCCGAACGGACCGGGTGGCTTGAACTTTCCTGTCCGGGTGGGCCCACCCTATCCTTCGAGTTCCGCCTCGGGATGCTGCAGTACGGCGAGGGGGATGAGGACGAGGAACTCGGGAGACGCCTCGTGCGGGAGGGGCGGATATCGAGCGCCGCCCTGGCTGAAGCGATCGCCGCCGGCGCCGCCCCCCGGGATCTCGGCTCCCGCCTCATCGCAAAAGGGTTCATCTCGCCGGAGACCCTGGCCGAGTCGTTCCAGGCGGCGTTGACCTCGCTGCTGTGCCGGGCGTTCAGAGGGGATGCCGGCGTGTGGAAGTTCCGCGAGGGGGAGGTGCCCGATCCCGTGGTTGAGCCGGACATCCTGCATACCGTGGACAGCCTGTTTCAGGCTGTGGCCGGAATGGTGGGCTTCACCGCGGTTCGCAATGCTCTGCTTGCGATCGACCGGCCCCTGATCCTGCGCGCGGGACAGGGAATCCCCGTGGAACGGCTCAACCTGACCCCGGTCCAGGGGTTCGTCCTGTCCCGGCTCGACGGAACCCTGTCCATGCCGGAACTCCTCGCGGCCATTCCTCCCCAGCAGGAAGAACCCACCTGCCGATTCGTTTACGCCCTTCTGCTGCTCGGCGCGGCCGCCTACGAGCCGCGGCTTGCCCCGGGGGCCTTCAAGACCTCTCTCATCGTGGCCGAGCATTCGCGCGACGAGGCGCGTGAGCAGGAAGAGGAGGAATTCATCCGGGAACGCTTCCAGACCACGGCGGGCGCTTCCCCGTACGCGACCCTTGGCGTCCTGGAGGAATGCACCTGGGAAGAAGTGCAGGCAGCCTATCGGGCGCGAAAGGAAGAGATCGCCTCCGCGAAGTTCCTCGAGAAGGTTCGCCGCCAGCATCGCTCCGAACTGCGCATCATCGAGGGCCGTCTTGTCCAGGCCTACCTCGCCATCCAGGTAGTCCTGATCCCGGGGCGCCGCGCCGAAGCGGAAGTGCCGGGCGAGTCGCTGGACCCGACCCGCGCCGTCCGGCGGGAGGTCAGCAAGAGCGAAGTGAAGGAACAGATGGACGAGGCCGAGCGGCAGGCCGAGAGCTACTACCAGAAGGCGAGGAAGTACTACCAGCAGGGCGACTACCACAACTGCATCCAGTTCGGTCGCCTCGCCATCACTCAGTGCGAGCCGGTCGCCCGGTTTCACATCCTCCTCGGCGAGGCGCAGGCGCGCAACCCCGACCACCGCTGGCAGAAGTTGGCCGAGCAGTCGTTCTCCCGGGCGGTGGATCTGGACCCCTGGAATGCCGACGCCCTCGTGACGCTCGGGCAATTCTACCGGCGCCAGGGCCTTGCGATGAGGGCGCGGCGCCAGTTCGAGAAGGCGCTCGAGCTCCTGCCGACCCACGCGGTCGCCCTCGAAGAGCTGGGCGCCCTGAAAGTGTAGCGGCCCAGCCCCTTGGGGGCCCCGGTTCCCGCTTTTCGTCTCCCTGCCGCACCGACCCACCGGCCATCGAGCCGTGTCCCGGAGCTCCCTCTCGATCGGATTCGGTCTCCGGATGCCCGCATTGACACCCCCGTCCCCGATGCTATAATCACGCGGTTTTGAGCAGGAGCTATGCTTATTGATCTCAAGGACATAGCGCGTGAGGGGACCGTCGTCGAGAGGGTTCTCGCTCTCGGATTGCTGAAGGGCGACCGCGAGGAGCCGATCCCGGTGGGATCCAGCCGGGTGAGCGCCTTGCTGTCCCGGGGGCTCCGGGGCCTGGAATTCAACTGCCACATGGAATCGAGCCTCGACTTGTGCTGCGTCCGATGTCTCGATCCGTTCCGGTTGCCCGTCTCGAGCGATTTCCACCTCGTATTCGTTCCCACCGCGGGCCCGCAAGGCGCAACGGCGCGGGAGCCGGGCGAGCGGCAGCTCGGGGAGGAGGATTGCGACCTCTACCCGGTTTCCGAGGGAAAGGTGGATCTCGACCAGGTCGTCCGAGAGCAGCTCTACCTTTCCATCCCGCTCAAGCCGTTGTGCCGTGCGGAATGCGCCGGGCTATGCGCCCGGTGCGGTGCCAACCGGAACACCGGCTCCTGCGATTGTCCCCTCGAAGTGCCGCCGGGCGAAGGCGCCTCCATCACCCGATTTCCCCGGCTGACGAAGTCCGAGTAGGCTAGAAGACCTGAAGCCCCGCGGCCGCGGGCAAGGATGACACCATGCCGAATCCGAAACGACGCCACTCCCGGGCACGCCGCGACAAGCGCCGAGCCCATGATCATCTCGATCTTCCCGCCATGTCCAAGTGCCCGAATTGCCAGGAGATCAAGCTTCCGCACAGGGTGTGCCCCCATTGCGGCTCGTACAAGGGCCGTGACGTGATCGAAGTCCGCCAGGCCAAGTAACCGTCCTTTCATCCGGAGGAAGGCACCCTGAAGATCGCGCTGGATGCGATGGGCGGTGACCGCGCCCCCGCCAGCACGGTGGAGGGGGCGGTGAAGGCCGTTCGCGAGTACGGTTGCGAGGTCGCGCTCGTCGGGCAGGAAGACCGGATCCGGCATGAACTCGTCCGTTGCGGTGGGGTCGGGGAGAAGGGAATCGAGATCGTACACGCCTCGCAGGTCGTCGAGATGGACTCCGAGTCCGTCGCGGAAGCACTGCGGCAGAAAAAGGACTCCTCGATCCGAGTGGCGGCGCGCCTCGTGAAGGAGGGCCGGGCCCAGGCCCTCGTCTCGGCCGGCCACACCGGGGCGGTGATGGTGGCCGCGAAAATCCTGATCGGCTCGATCGAGGGGGTGGACCGCCCGGCCATAGCGGTGACGGCCCCCAGCCGGAGCGGCCAGGTCGTGATCCTCGACGCCGGGGCGAACGTGGAGTGCAAGCCCCACCACTTCCGGCAGTTCGCGGTGATGGGCTACCTGTACGCGCGCACCGTGCTGGGTGTGGCGAACCCCCGGGTGGGTCTTCTGTCCATCGGCGAGGAAGACTCCAAGGGAACCGACGTCACGCGGGAGGTCCTGAAGGTCCTCCGCGAGACCAACATCAATTTCATCGGCAACATCGAGGGGAACGACGTTTACTCCGGCCGGGTTGACGTCGTCGTGACCGACGGGTTCACCGGAAACGTCGCCCTGAAAGTGACCGAGAGCATCATCGAGCTTCTCAAACAGGCCCTCACGGAGGAGATCAGCCGGTCTCTGCGGCGAAAGGTCGGGTGGCTGCTCGTTCGCCCGGCCTTCGACGCTCTGCAGAAGCGGATTGACTGGGCCGAGTACGGCGGAGCGCCGTTGCTCGGCGCGCGGGAGTGCGTGATCATCTGCCACGGGCGTTCCCACGCCCGGGCCATCAAGAACGCCGTGCGGGTCGCCCGGGATTTCGTCGGGAGGGGAGTCACCGATGTGACGACCCAGGAGATCCGCAGCCTTGCCGAGGCCGAAACGCGTCTCGTCGGGTAGGCGCCGGCGGGCGCAACGAGGATTCCATGCGCAGTGCGATCATTTCCGGAACCGGATCAGCTCTTCCCGAACGCGTGGTCACCAACCGCGATCTCGAGAAGACCGTGGATACCTCGGACGAGTGGATCGTCACACGAACGGGCATCCGCGAGCGGCGGATCGCGGGAGAGGGGGACCGCCTCTCGACCTACGCCATCCCGGCGGGCCGGCAGGCCCTCGAAATGGCGGGCGTGCCGGCATCGAAGCTCGACATGATCATCTGCGCGACCGTCACCCCGGACATGCCCATCCCGGCCACGGCGTGCTTCATTCAGACCGCCCTCGGCGCGCCCCGATGTCCGGCCTTCGACATGCAGGCCGGCTGCTCGGGGTTCATCTACGCCCTGACGATCGCGAAGCAGTTCGTCATCAACGGCCGCTACGACAACATTCTGGTCATCGGCGCCGAGCTCCTGTCGAAATACCTGGACTGGAAGGACCGGACCACCTGCGTGATCTTCGCGGACGGGGCCGGCGCCGTTCTCGTGTCGGCCGGGGAGCCTCCCAGGGGGATTCTCGCGACGAGCATCCACACCGACGGATCCATGGCGGATTTCATCACGATGCCGGGAGGCGGCACCGCTTACCCGACCACGGAGAAGACCGTTCGCGACCGGCTCCACTTCATCAAAATGAAGGGCAACGAGACCTTCAAGATCGCGGTGCGGGCCATCGAGGAGGTCTCTCGCGAGGTTTTACAGTCCGCGGGGCTGCGGCCCGAGGATGTGGACCTGTTCGTCCCTCATCAGGCGAACCTGCGGATCATCGACGGGGTCGCCCAGCGGCTCGCCCTCGACCCCTCGAAGTGCTACGTCAACATCGAGCGCGTCGGCAATACGTCGGCCGCCTCGATCCCGATCGCCCTCGACGAAGTGGTCCGGGCCGGCCGGGTGAAGCAGGACGAAATCCTTCTCTTCGCGGCCTTCGGAGCCGGCCTGACCTGGGGCGCGTCCGTCGTCCGATGGTAGGACGAGGGCGTTGCGCCCGGCCATGAGGCCTTCGAGCATGCGCATCGGAATCGTCTTCCCCGGACAGGGCTCGCAGTCGGCGGGCATGGGGCGCGCATTGCACGACGCGTTGCCGGAATGCCGGGAGGTGTTCGAGGCGGCCGACGCCGCTCTCGGCGAGCCCCTGTCGCGGCTCATCTTCGAGGGGCCCGACGAGGATCTCGCGCTGACCGCCAACACCCAGCCCGCGATCCTGACCGTTTCGGTGGCCGCGTGGCGGGCGCTGTCGCGCCGGGGCGTGGAGCCGTCGTTCGTCGCGGGCCACTCCCTCGGCGAGTACTCGGCGCTCGTCGCCGCGGGCGCTCTGTCCTTCCCCGATGCCGTCCGGCTGGTCCGCCGGCGGGGAACCTACATGCAGCAGGCCGTGCCCCAGGGGGTCGGCGCGATGGCGGCCATCATCGGACTGGCCGCGGAGGCCGTCGCGGAGGCCTGCGCGGAGGCAGCGGATGGGGAGATCGTTTCGGTCGCCAACCTGAATTCCCCCGAGCAGACCGTCATCGCCGGTCACGCGGGGGCCGTTCGCCGCGCCTCGGAAGCCTGCCTGAAAAAAGGGGCCCGGCGGGCGCTGCCCTTGCCCGTGAGCGCCCCCTTCCACTGCGCCCTGATGGACCCGGCCCGGCAACGCCTCGCAACCGACATCGCCCGCGCCCCGATGCGGAATGCCCGTTGCCCGGTCGTGACGAACGCCGACGCGACTCCCGCGTCCATCGCCTCCGATCTCGCCGACGCCCTTGTCCGCCAGGTGACCTCGCCCGTGCGATGGGTCGAGACCGTGCGGCGACTGGCGTTCGAGGGGACGGACCTTCTCATCGAAGCGGGACCCGGCAGGGTGCTGTCGGGCCTCGTCCGGCGCACGAGTCCGGAGATGAAATGCGCGGCCGTCGAATCCCCCGAAACCCTTGAAGCCGCCCTCGCCGTGGCGGGAGTGAACTGACGTGGCCGATCCCGTTCCGCCCGCGCTTCCCGCCCGCCTGTCCCTGTCAGGGCGCATCGCCCTCGTGACCGGCGGCTCGCGCGGGATCGGCGAGGCGATCGCCCGGCTTCTCGCCGACAGGGGGGCCGAGGTCATCATTGCCGCCCGCGGGCTGGAGCGGGCCCGCCAGGTCGCCTCCGAGATCGCCGGGGCGGGCGGTGCGGCCTCCGCGCTGGAGCTCGACGTCGCCGACCGCGAAGCGGTGGATCGGATCGTCGGCGGTGTGGTGAAGGAGCGGGGCCGCGTGGACCTGCTCGTCAACAACGCGGGGATCACTCGCGACAACCTGGCATTGCGGATGAAGCCCGGGGACTGGGACGCCGTGCTCGACACGAATCTTCGCGGGGCCTTCCAGGTCAGCCGGGCGGTGATGGCGTCGATGGTTCGGCAGCGGTTCGGGCGGATCGTCTTCGTCTCGTCGGTCGTCGGGCAGATGGGAAACGCGGGACAGGCCAACTACGCCGCCTCGAAGGCGGGGATGATCGGCCTTGCGATGTCGCTGGCCCGCGAGCTGGCCAGCCGCAGCATCACGGTCAACGCTGTGGCCCCCGGCTACATCGAAACCGACATGACGCGGCAGCTCACTCCGGAGCAGCAGGCGAAGCTGACCGATTTCATTCCGCTCGGGCGGCTGGGGAAACCCGGGGACGTGGCCGAAGCCGTGGCGTTCCTGCTGTCGGATGCCGGGTCCTGGATCACGGGGCAGGTCCTGGGCATCAACGGCGGCATGTATATGTAACCGGACGCGCCGGAGTGTTATCCTCAGTGCTGAAAATAGTGGGCTCGCCCGAGGGCGGCCAGAACACGGTGCCGCCCGGCTTGGCGGCGGAGGGGACCGGATGAACGTCGAAGAGAAGGTGAAGAGCATTATTGTCGAGCAGTTGGGCGTGGACGCGGCCGAGGTGGCCATCGAAGCCAAGTTCGTGGACGACCTCGGAGCCGATTCCCTCGACACCGTCGAACTCGTGATGGCGCTCGAAGAGGAATTCAACCTCGAGATCAACGACGAGGATGCGGAGAAGATCGCGACGGTCGGTGACGCGATCCGCTACATCGAATCGCATCAGAAAAAGTAGGGTCCATGGACGGCGGACGCGGGGCCGTTCGGCGGCACCGGCGCCCGGCTCGCGGCCGGCGCGTGGGGGTTCGCGTCTCAACAGGCGGTGAGGCGCCTTCGGGGAGGACTGCGTGAAGCGCCGAGTCGTCGTGACGGGGATCGGGTTGCTGACCCCGTGCGGGCTGACGAGCCGCGAAACCTGGTCGGCCCTGCTCGAAGGACGGAGCGGCATCGGCCCCATCACCCGCTTCGACACGAAGGACTTCTCGTGCCGCATTGCCGGAGAAGTCCGCGGCTTCAACGCCGAGGACTACCTGGACCGGAAGGAGGTGCGCCGCATGGACGCCTTCATCCATTACGCGATGGCCGCCTCGGAGATGGCCCTGAAGGACTCGGGGCTGACCGTCACCCCCGAGATCGGCGAGCGGGTGGGGGTGCTCATCGGCTCCGGCATCGGAGGGATAGAGCTTCTGACGCGGCAGCAGAACGTGCTGCAAACCGAGGGGCCGCGGCGGGTCAGCCCCTTCCTCATTCCGGGCATGATCATCAACCTCGCGTCGGGGATGGTCTCGATCCGCTACGGGGCGAAGGGTCCGAACTCCTCGATCGTCACCGCATGCGCCACCGGCAGCCACGCGATCGGAGATTCGATGCGGCTGATCCAGCGGGACGAGGCCGACGTGATGATCGCAGGCGGAACCGAAGCGCCGATCGTGCCGCTGGCGGTGTCCGGCTTTGCCTCGATGAAGGCCCTGTCCATGCGCAACGACGAGCCGCAGCGCGCGAGCCGTCCGTTCGATGCCGGTCGCGACGGATTCGTCATTGCCGAGGGCGCCGGAATTCTCGTCCTGGAGGAGCTGGATTTCGCCCGCCGCCGCGGGGCGAGGATCTACGCGGAGATCGCCGGCTACGGCCTTTCCGGCGATGCCTACCACATTTCGGCCCCCTCCGAAAACGGAGAGGGCGCGGTGCGCGTCATGCGCGCCTGTCTGCGGGACGCGGGACTGCCGCCCGAGGCGGTGGACTACGTCAATGCCCACGGCACCTCGACCCTCGCGGGGGATCGGATCGAATCCCTGGCGATCCGGACGGTTTTCGGGGAACATGCCGGGCGCCTTGCGGTGTCGTCCACCAAGTCCATGACGGGGCACCTGCTCGGAGCCGCCGGCGGGCTGGAAACGGCGGTCGCCTGCCTCGCGGTTTCGGAGGACGTCGTTCCGCCGACCATCAACCTCGAGACCCCCGACCCCGCGTGCGATCTTGATTTCGTTCCGAACAAGGCGCGGAAGATGACCGTCAATGCCGCCCTGAACAATTCCTTCGGCTTCGGCGGGACCAACGCGGCCCTGCTCTTGACGAAGGTTCGATGACGGGAAGACGATGAATCTCCTGGTCTGCATCAAGCAGGTCCCCGACACCGAGACGCGCATCCGGATTTCTCCGGACGGCCGCTGGTTCGACGAGTCGGGCGTCACGTTCGTGCTGAGCCCCTTCGACGAGTGCGCGGTCGAGGAGGCGATCCGGATCAAGGAGGCGAAAGGCGGCGAGGTGGTCGTCGTCACGGCCGGGCCCGAGCGGGCCGCCTCCGCCCTGCGCACCTGCCTCGCGATGGGCGCTGACCGCGCTGTCCACATCAAGGACGAGTTCGTGGAAAGGGCCGACGCCCTCACCGTGGCCCGGGCGCTCGCGGCCGTCGCGCGGGGTACGCCCTTCGATCTTATCTTCGCCGGGAAGTACGGGGTGGGCGCGGACAACGGCCAGGTCGGACCCATGCTCGCGGAGCTGCTCGGCATTCCACAGGTGACAGCGGTCGGAGCGCTGGAACTCGGCGAAGGACGGATCACTGCCCGCCGCGAGATCGAAGGGGCCGTCGAGATCGTCGAGGCGCTGCTGCCGGCGCTGGTGACGGCCGAGAAGGGCCTCAACGAGCCCCGTTACCCCTCCCTGAAGGGGATCATGGCGGCGAAGAAGAAACCGATCGAGACGCGGGACCTCGCCTCGCTCGGCGTCACTCTTCCGCCGGCGGGGCAGGAACCCCTGCGCTGGGTGTCTCTCGAACTCCCGCCGCCGCGGGCCAAAGGAAAGGTCTTCACCGGAGACACCGCCGAATCCTCCCGCCAGGTCGTTCGCCTGCTGCGGGAAGAAGCAAAGGTCATCTGACGTGCCTGGAATCCTCGTATTCGCCGAACAGCGGGACGGGCAGATCAAGCGGTCCTCCGCGGAGGCCATCTCCGAGGGTCGGCGGCTTGCCGACCGGCTCACCGGTCCGCTGACCGTGGCGGTAGCGGGTTCGGGAATCGCGGGCCTTGGTGAGGAGGCGGCGCGTTTCGGAAGCGATCGCGTGCTGCTCTACGACGACCCCGCCCTCGCCGCCTACTCCTCCGAGGGTTATGCCGCCGCGGTCGCAGCCGCTGTGGAGGAGGCCGCTCCGGCGGCCGTCCTCTTCTCAGCCACGGCCATGGGCCGGGATCTCGCCCCCCGCGTGGCGGCCCGCTGCGGAAGCGGCCTTGCGAGCGACTGCGTCGGGTTGAGCGTCGAGGGAACCACCCTCCGCGCGCGGCGTCCGGTCTTCTCTGGCAAGGCCTACGCGACCGTGGAATTCGGCGGGCTCGCAATGGCGACGCTCCGGCCGAACGTCTTCCCGAGGGTCGAGGGCCGCAAGCCAACGTGTGAAATCCTGACCCGGCCCCTGCCGATCGACGCATCGGCCATCCGCGGGCGTGTCGTGCGGACCGAGGCGGCGGAGAGGCGGGAGGTGGACGTGTCGGAGGCGAGCATCATCGTCGCCGGAGGGCGCGGCCTGAAGGAAGCGGGAAACTTCTCGCTCGTCCGGGATCTCGCCGAGGCGCTCGGGGGAGCGGTCGGCGCCTCCCGGGCGGTCGTGGACGCCGGGTGGATCGAGCACGCCCATCAGGTCGGGCAGACCGGCAAGGTCGTCGCCCCCGCCCTCTATGTCGCCTGCGGGATCTCGGGCGCGATCCAGCACCTCGCCGGGATGTCCACCGCGAAAGTGATCGTCGCGATCAATAGAGACCCCGAGGCGCCGATCTTCGCGATTGCCACCTACGGCATCGTCGGAGACCTCTTCGAGGTCGTGCCGAAGATGGTCGAAGAGATCCGCCGCCTTCGCGCGGAATAGGTCAGACTTCGTCGAAGAAGTAGGGCTTGAGGCATTGGATCCTCTGCTCGTAGTTGTCCGGGTAGAGGAACCAGGTGGTCGCCGCGACGGAGGACAGAATGGAGTTGCCGTCCTGCGGCGTGAAGCAATAGCCGACGATCTCGTTGCCGTTGCGAACGAAAAGGGTTGGCACCGAGACGACCGTCTGGTTGAGGATCCGGCCGTAGTGGCCGTAGTCGCGGCCGAACGAGAAGACGCTGTTGGCGGAGACCTTCTCGGTCAGGGACACCCGGTCGTTCGCGCGGAACCGCTCCATGATCTCCTTCACCGTCGTCGGCTTCTTCACGCGGACGTCGAAGTAGATGACGTGCATGTATTGGGTGTTCAGCTTGATGGCGGAGGAGAACACGTTCAGGTCGTACCCGAGCGTGTTGAACAGGTGCCAGGCGTCGCGGGCGTGATGGGTGCCGAACCGCGCGTCCTTGTGCTTGCCCACCTGGGGGGACGGGCAGTAGGAGCTGTCCTGGCTGATGTCGTTCGCGCGGCGCATGCAGACGAAGCGGCCCTCGAGGAGGTTGTCGGGACCACCCCCGGCGAGCGCGATCGAGTCGATCAGGACCGAGAGGTTGTGCGTGTTGCACGAGACGACGTGGATAAACTGGTCCTCTCCGCGCTTCAGGGCCTGGTCGTTGATGCCACGGGCGTACATTTTTCCGAATCCGAATTCGCTCCCCTGCGCGATGAACCCCAGGGTGTTGCTCGCGAACTTCTCGTAGAACTCGGTCTTGTTCTGGGATCCCACGCCGGAGGGGGTGCAGTCGATCACCACCGTGGCGCGTTCGAGGGCCTCCATCGTTTCGTAGGTGGGCGTCATGCCGAGGTCACGGAACCCCTGCGCGGCGGCGTGGTCCACGCACAGCTTCGCCCCGCGCTTCGTCAGGTTGATCACCTTCGACCGGTCCGTGAGGAGGGGGGTGCGCTTGTGAAAGGTGACCTCGGCGATCCCGAGCGGCTCCGCAAATGCGGTCAGCAGACCGATCAGGGGCTCACCGATGGTTCCTGTGC
>Ga0315273_10001798_pt1 | contig 24758 bp, 24 predicted proteins | sample YL17G02_0_MG_FD_205753 | JGI IMG/M metagenome (GOLD analysis project Ga0315273, IMG submission 205753) | Sediment microbial communities from Yellowstone Lake, YNP, Wyoming, USA - YL17G02_0 | ecosystem: Environmental > Aquatic > Freshwater > Lake > Sediment | place: USA: Wyoming | collected... | reverse complement strand
CGGCGGCGTCGATGTCCTGTGTCCCGGCGGAAAGTCCGCGTGCGAGCACGGCGATGCGGCCGTCCCTGACCCCGATATCGCATTCGAACACGTCGGCGGCGGTGGCCACCCGCGCGTTGCGGACGACCAGATCAAATTCCGGCATGGGGTCCTTTCTTCGCGGGCGGACGCGACATGCCGTCGAACACCCGCCGCGCTTCGTCCTCGAGCATGGGACCGGCGACCTTGACCACACGCGTTCCGTGCGCGAGAACCTCGGCGCAGCCGAGGCGAATCTCGTCGGCCGCCTCGCCCGCGAGTTCAGCCATCGAACGCACCGAGAGCGCGTACACGATGCGTCCCACGCCACTCCAGTAGATCGCACCGGCGCACATCGGGCAGGGTTCGCCGCTCGCATAGACAGTGCAACCCGCCAGCACTTCGGCATCGAAGCGCTGCGAAGCCTCGCGCATCAGGTTCAGCTCGGCGTGTCCAGTGCAATCGCGGTCGTTGACCTGCGTGTTCTCCGCCTCGAGACGCACGTTGCCACCCGCGTCGCCGAGCAACGCGCCGTAGGGTTCGTTGCCGCGCTCACGCGCTCGCGCAGACAGCGCGATGGCGGCGCGCAGCAGGCGCAAATCCAGGTCGGACACCTTTGGCGTGGGGGCGGTCAGGCGGTCTCCCGAAACAACCGGCCCCATCCCCGGATACGCTTCGGATCGGCGCCGGCGAGCTTCAACGATTTCCACACGACGGTGGCGATCGTGTCGTAGATCGGGATGCCGGTTTCGGATTCCAGTTCCTCGACCAGTGGCGCGCCACGCAAGCCGGTGCAGAAGATGGTGATGGCCTGCGGCCTGTCCTTCGCGACTTCCCGCACCATGCGCCGAATTTCGTCGGCACTGACTTCGGAGAACGAGAAATTGTCCTGCTTGCGCAGATGGCGCTCGGCGACACATTCGAAACCCGACGCGGCATAGTTCTTCACGATCGCGGCTTGCACGTCATCGAGGTAGGGGGTGACGAGACCAAACCGCTTGACCCCGGTCAGTGCGAAGATCTCGTTCAGCGCCAGCACCGACGTGCAGGCCGGGATCCCGGTGACTTCGGTAATTCGCTGGCACAGCCGCAGGTCGGCTTCGAACCCGAGCCAGCCCGACGACGTGCCGTTCCAGCCGATGACCTTCACTTTGGCGTGCGCCAGCAGCTCGGCCGCGCGCAGGATTTCACTGTCGTCGAACTGACCGAGCGCCTTGTCGGACAACGCGATCTCGGTGACCCGGAAACGCCCGAAATGCGCGCTTGCTTCGGGGATGCCGGCGATCATCGCCGTGGTCACCGGTTCGAGCGTGGTGTTGGAGGAGGGGGTCAGCATCCCCAGCAGGATTCGGTTCGTCATGATCGGGATCAGTTGAGCTTGTCCTTGGCTTTGTCGAGCGCGGCCTGCGCGCACTGTTCGTCCAGGTGGCCGCCGGGAGCGCCGCCGACGCCAACACCTCCGATCGTGTCGGTGCCGGCCTTAATCGGCAGCCCGCCCGCCAGCAGGATGATCCCGTCGATCTGCCAGAGATATTGCGCGCCGGGATTTTTCTGCGCGCCGTCCATGATCGCGGAAGTGGGCGCCCGGAGTGAGCTCGCCGTATAGGCCTTGTGCCGGGCCGAATCGACCGTGTGCGGCCCGGCATTGTCGGCGCGCTGAACGGCCTTGATCTGGCCCGCGCGGTCGACGACTGTCGCCGTCACGCTGTAGTTCTTCGCCGCGCACTCGGCCACGGCGGCTGCGGCGATCTCGTTGGCCAGTGCAAGCGAGATGTTCTTTTCGGTGCGGACGGCCTGCCCGGAGGCCGGACCCGCGAGAACGGCGGCGATGCCCATTGCGGCAATGCTTGCGGTGCGGATACAGGATTTCCTGCTCATGCGATTACCTTTCTCTCGTAAAGTCGCCAGAAATGCGCAACAAAGGACGACCGGATGCCGCACGCTCGGGCCCGGATGCCGGGCCGGCGAGCGATCAGGTCGATTTTTGTTCACGGAACCAGACATCAGCCGAAGGACACGCGCGGCAACCAAAGGGCGAGGTCCGGAAACAGCCACAACAACAACACGAGCAACAGCATCATGAACAGGAATGGCAGGGTCCCCACGATCACGTCGGTGATCAGGCCCTCCTTCCGGATCCCTTGTACTACATACAGATTCATGCCGACCGGCGGCGTGATCAGCGCGAGTTCCGCCATCACGACGAGGAAGATGCCGAACCACACCGGGTCGATCCCCAGCGCGACGACCAGCGGAAACACGATCGGGATGGTGCCGATGATCATCGCCAGCGCGTCGAGGAAACAGCCGAGAATGAGGTAGAACACCGTAAGGATCAGAATCATCTGGCCCTTCGATGCGCCGAGTTTGCCGACAAAATCGGCGAGCGCCTGCGGGACGCCCATCAAACCGAGCACGAAATTGAGATAGAACGCCGCCGCGGCGATCAGCATGATCATCGCCGTCACCGAGACGGTGGTGACGAAGCACTCATGCAGCATCTTCACGCTCACCTTGCGGTACGCCGCGCACAGGATCAGGGACATGACGACGCCCAGCGCGGCGGACTCGGTGGGCGTCGCCCAGCCGAGGTAGATGCTGCCCATCACAACTATGAAGATCACCGTGGGCGGCAGCAGGTCGATGAGGCGCAGCAGCCGATCGCGCAGCGGCGCCGGTGCCGACACGGCGCCGGCCAATGCCGGCTTCCACCAACAGGCGACCACGATCACCGCCATGAACAGCGCGGTGAGCAGCAGCCCCGGTATCACGCCGGCGGCGTACAGGCGGCCGACCGACGTGTTGGTCATCGCGCCGTAGATGATCATGTTGATCGACGGCGGGATCAGGATGCCGAGCGTCGCGCCCGCGGCGATCGAACCGAGTACGAGCCGCGGGTCGTAGTTGCGGCCCTTGAACGCCGGAATCGCGACAGTACCGATCGTCGCCGCGGTCGCGACCGACGAGCCCGACACCGCGGCAAACATCGCCGAAGCGCCGATGTTGGTGTGCAACAGACCCCCGGGCAGGGGATTCAGCCAGTCGGAGAGCGACCGGTACATGCGGTCGGTAAAGCCCCCGCGCACCAGCAGCTCGCCCAGCAGAACGAACAGCGGAATGGCCACCAGCACGAAGTTGTTGGTCGCCCCCCAGTACTGCGTGCCGAACTCCAGAGTCGCGGGCCAGCCGAGATAGAAGATCGCGCCGAGCATGCTGATGGCGAACATCACGAACGCCACATGCAGGCCCAGCGCCATCAGCCCGACGAGCAGGAAAAAGCCGACAGCAGCGGCGGTGATCGTGATCATGGCCGGGTCCCTTCATCGGCTTGCGCCTCGCGCTCGGCGCGGGCGGTCAGCTCGGCCTCGAGCTCATCCTGCGCACTCTGCGGGCCGTAGTGGCGGTTGAGCTCAGGGCCACCGCGGAAGTACAACGCAAGCGCATGCACCGCGTAGGCGACCGAGATCAGCGCGAATAGCGAGAGGCCGGTCAGCCAGAGGACCTGCGGCTGCCACAGTGGGGTTTGCAGCGGATTGGTGGCCACGCTCTGGAACTCGATCGATTCGCTGAGGACGGCGAATCCGCGCCACGTGGCATAGCTGCCGAAAACCGCCATGGTCACCATGGCAATCGTGTTCAGCAGGCGTTGCCCGCCGATCGGCATGCGCACCAGGAACACGTCGACGCGGGTGTGGCCGCGCATCGCCATCGTGAACGACGCGCCGATGGCGGCGGTGATGGCGAGCACGTAACCGCCGATGTCGTCGATCCCCTGGAACGAGAACCCGAAGAGCTTGCGGCCCAGGATTTCGTAGGCGACGGCGAACGAGTAGATCAAAACGGCCCAGCCGCAAATGATCGCGGCCCAGCGCGCGACGGGCTCGACCAACCGGCTGATGGGATTGTCCATGGTTTCTCCTCCTCTTGATTGCCGGCCGTGACCACGGGCCGCGGCCGGCGGGACCCCGCGTCCCTATTCGATCTTGAAGCCGCGGACCTTGCCGACCGTGCCGTTCCAGGTTTCGGAGCACTTGGGATCGACCTTGTTGCACGTCTGCTTCCACAGCGGGAGCACCGTGGCGGAAACGGCGGCCTTGATCTTTGCTTCATCCGTGGCCGTGACCGGCACCAGGTTCATCGCGAACTTGACGCCCTCCTTGCACGGCTCCTTGCCGACGTTGCAATTCATCGCGTCGGCGTTGACGCGGTCGGCGAGTTCCCACATCTGGTCCTCCATCTTCTTGAACTCGGCGAGCAGTTTCTTCTGCTCCTCCGGCGAGAACTTGTTCCAGTAATCGAGGTTCATGAAGTGGCCCTGGACCGAGCCCGAGACCGAAAGCGGCAGGAAAAAGGACGTGACCTCGGGCCACTTGCCGGTATTGCCGGAAGTGGGCGAGGTGACGCCGCAGTCGGCGACGCCACGTTGCAGCGACGGATACACTTCCGAGAACTGCAGCGTGACCGGCGTGCCGCCGAGATGCTGGATCAGCGCCGCCATCGATGGCGTGAAGCTCCGCACCTTCAGCCCCTTGATGTCGTCGACGCTCTTGATCGGCTTGTTGCAGTAAAACACTTGCGGACCGAATGGCCACAGCGTCAGCACTTTCGCCTTGAAGCGCGTCTGCAGACGCTGGTCGAACACGTCGCGGTAGGCATCGACCGCCTGCCGCAGGTCCTTCATGTTGGTCGATACGCCGATCAGGTCGAGGCCCTCGAAGAACGGGTCATCGCGCGACGCCATGCCGATCTGCACGGACATGACGTCGAATGTGCCGGACCGCAGCAGGCGCAGCGCGTCCGCGGCCTGGACGTTCACCACGTCCATAGCGTTGTAGTTGATGGCGATCGGCACGCCCAGCGATTTTGGCAGCGAAGTGAAAAAGGGCTTCTCGATCGTGTCGACATGCTTGGTATTCGACGAGAAATTGCCGGCGATGCGCATCGTCGTCGGGTTCTGGGCCATGGCGCCATGCGACAGCGCGAGCATCGCCGCCACCGCGGCCGTTGTGAGCAATCGTGCATTCATTGCGTTCCTCCTTGGGGTTCGTGCTGCGAAATGGTCAATGGACCCAGCGTTCCATGCCGACGTCCTGGGCAGCCGCGCGCAGATACATCTGGCGGTAGTACGGTTCCAATCGCGACGCCTGCTCGCGGGCGCGCGTCAGCGACCCGCGCTGCGCCGCCATCAGCTCCCGGGCTTCGGCGCGCAATGCGCGCTCGTCGACGGTGGTGATGCGCCCGTCTTCGAACACCACGCGCCCGGCGACGATCGTGAACCGCACCGAGCTGCCGTCCTCGCAGAACACGAGCTGGCGCTCGAGATCGTTGAGCGGCGTGAAGGCCAGCGTATCGAGGTCGATCAGCGCGACATCGGCGGCGCAGCCGGGGCCGAGCTGGCCCAGCCGATCGGGCTGCCGCAGCGCGCGCGCACCGCCCCGCGTCAGGGCGCGCAGCGTTTCCCCGGCCGTGGGCCACTCGCGGTACTCCGGATTGGCGATCGTGTGCAGCAGCGCCGCCGTCTTGGCGACGAACCAGAGATTGATCGAATCGTCCACGGTTGCCTCGTCGGTGCCGAGGCAGATCGGCACGCCGGCCTTGCGCAGGCGATAGTACGGCATCACGCCGCTGCCGAGCCGCAGGTTGCACACGGGGTTGTGCGCGACCATGCAGCCCGCGTCAGCCAGGAGCCGGATGTCGTCGTCATCGATCCAGATGGCGTGGATCACCATCATCCTCTCGTCGAGGAAGCCGAGGTCGTGGACGTAGCGCACCAGCGATTTGCCGAACTTCTCCGCGCCGAGCACCCGCTGGAGCTTCGTCTCCAGGATGTGAATGTTGAACGGAAGATCGTGCTCGCGGCTCAATGCCGAGAGCCCGGCGAAATAGTCGTGCGTGACGCGCTGGGGCGCCGAGCACGACACCGCGGCGCGCAGGCGGCCGTTCTCGGCGCCGTGCCAGCGTTCGATCAGGTAGCGGTACAGCCCGAGCAATTCGGCTCCCGTTTGCCGGGGCGCGGCGTCCATTGCCCGCACGACATCGTCGGGCAAGAGCTCGCGCAGGAACGGATATTTGTCGTACTCGACGATGTCCGGCTGGTCGATCGCCACCGTGGCGCGGATCCCGGCATCGAGGTAGGCCTGCATGATCGCGTCGATCGATGCTTCGGTCGCGACGGGAACGTGAAATGCATCGTCGTGCACCGCCGTGATCCCGCGCCGGAGCATTTCCAGCGCGCCGAGCATCGTGCCGACATAGCCAAGACGCCCGCCGGCGCCGGTGTCGGCCAGCGGCGGCACCTCGTACAGCATGAACAGCTCGAGCGGCAGTCCGTCGAGCGAGCCCTTGAGGAGGTTCCCCGGCGAATGGAAGTGCGCGTTGATGAGCCCGGGCATCGCGAGGAGGCCGTCGCCATCGATGGTGCGGGCAAAGGGGCGCGGCCATCCACGCGCAGCGTCCGGTCCCACGGCCGCGATGACGCCGTTCTCGATCGCCACGTCGGCGCGTGGCCATTCGTGGCGCGCGTCGTCCATCGTCAGCACGCGCGCGCCCCGGATGAGCAGGGAATCCGCCGTCGGCTTCATCGGTCGAACACGCGACCCCAGGAACGGCCCGGCCGCGTGTCGGCGTCGACCAGCTTCAACGCGCCCCACACGGCCATCGTCACGGTGTCGTAGATCGGCACGTCGAGCTCGTCTTCCATTTCGGCGACTATCGGGCCCGCTGGAAAGTTGGTGCAGAAGGTGATGATGGCCTCGGGCTTCGATTTCGCCACGTCGCGCAGCATCGCGGCGATGGTGTCCGCGGGTATCCGTGAAAAAGAGTAGTTGTCCGACAGACCCGCGTTGCTCGCGGCCACGCATTCGTAGCCTTCCCGGCCGAAGGTCTCGACGATCCGCTGGCGGTACGCATCCACGTAGGGGCATGCCAGCGCGAAGCGCTTCACGCCATCCTCGCGCAAGACGCGGTCGATGGCGAGCGTCGATGTCGTCGATCGGGCGCCGGTGAGCGCTTCGATGCGGGCCACGAGATCGTGATCCAGCGCGAAATCGAGGCTGCCGCCCTTGCTGCCGTTCCAGGCGACGACGTCCAGTTGCGCATCCCCCAGGAGCCGCGCCGCGACAAGCATGTCGTCGAAGTCGTAGCTCGTGGGGAACGGATCCTTCGCCCCCACCACCGACGTGCGCGAAAAGTGCGGCGAGACTTCGGGGAAGTCGCGCAGGATGCCGAGCGTGATGCGCTCGACGACGTTGTTCGCCGACGGCGTGATCCAGCCGATGAAGTGCTTCGGCGCGGCGAACCGCTCGCGCGGAGTGAGGCCAGGGGCGGGCATGGCGACCGGCGAAGTCTCAGGGCCTGTTCGCGCTTGCGGACATAGTGTGAACAGGTCCTAATAGCCGAGCATGCGCGGCACGGTCAGGACGATCGGCGGGTAGAACATGCAAAGGAACAGCAGCCCGTACATGATGGCGATGAACGGCCACACGTGCTTCGACAACTCGCCCAGCTTCAGTCCTGTCAGCCCGCACAGGACGAACAGCACCACGCCCACCGGCGGCGTCAGCATCCCGATCACCAGGTTGAACACGAACAGGAAGCCGAAGAGCAGCGGATCGATGCCGTATTGCAGCGCGATCGGATGCAGCAACGGCACCAGCATGATGTAGGCGGCATTGGACTCGAGGAACATGCCCACGATGAACAGCGCCGCCGCCACGATCAGAAGATAGGCGATCGGGCTCGACGTGATCGCCTTCATCAGCGTCGTGAGGTGTTGCGGCAGCTGGTCGATCGTCAGCATGTAGGTGACGACCGACGCAAAGGCGATCATCGCCCCGACGATCGCCGACGTGACGGCGGTGCGGATGATGGCTTCCGGCAGATCGGCGAGCGTGATCTTGCGGGTGACGAAAAACCCGATGAGCAGCGCGTAGACCACGGCAATGGCCGAGCCCTCGGTTGCGGTGAATGCGCCACCGACGATGCCGCCGATGACGACCACCGGCATGAGGAAGATGATGATCGAGCGCTTGAGCTCGTGGAAGACGCGGGCGAACGCGAACGCCTCGCCGGTGAGCGGATAGTTGCGGCGGATCGCGATGATCGACACCATCGCCATCATCGCGGCGACCAGGATCAGCCCGGGCACGATGCCCGCCATGAACATGCCGCCGACCGACACCGTCGGCCCCGCCATGAAGGCGTAGACGATCATCGCGCCCGACGGCGGAATGATCGGGCCGAGATTGGCCGCGGCCGCGCACACCGCGGCCGAGAAGCCGACGCCGTAGTGCTTTCGCAGCGAGGGAATCAAGGTGCTGCCCAGCGCGCTCGCGTCGGCGACCGCGGCGCCCGAGACCGTCGACAGGCCGAGCCCCGCCAGCATCGTGACATGCGCGAGTCCGCCACGAACGCGGCCGACGATCGTGTTGGCGAGGTCGATCAGCCGATCCATCATGCCCGCCTTCAGCATCAGCTCGCCGGCAAGGATGAAGAACGGAATCGACATCAGCGGGAAAGCATTCACCGAATTCATCATGCGCGACGGCAGCAGGTTGAAGTCGACGTCGCTCACGACAAGTCCCGCGATCGCGCTGGCGCCCAGCGCGAACGCGAGCGGCATCCCGAGCAGCGCGATGCCGAGGAACAGGAAGATGATCAGCAGGGTCATCAGTCGAGGTCCTTGGCGAGTTCTTCGTCGATCTTGCCCTTGCCGGTCAACGTGATCCAGACGAGGTGCAGCGCCGAGTGGGCGCCGCCGATCGCCACGGCGACGATGAACCACGCGGCGCTCATGTTGACCGACGCCATCAACTCATCCCACTGGTCGAATGCCAGCAATGCGGCTTGCCACGCCACGAGCGCCATCATGGCGGCGCCGACCAGGGCCACCGCGCGCGCGAGCACGTCCTGCACTTTCTTCGGCATCCGCGCGGTCATGATTTCCATGCCGATATGGACGCCGGCCTTGATGCCGAGCGGGATGGCGAGGAAGATCGACCAGACGAACGTGAGGCGCGAGACTTCGTCGGTCCAGCCGATCGAGCTGTTGAGGACGTAGCGCATGAACACCTGCGCCGAAACCAGCGCGACCATCGCCGCAATGAGCCCCACCAGCGCCCACGCGGCGCCGACGTCGAGCGCGGCGATCAGCGCCGCCAGCGGCCGCAACGCGCCGCTCGCGGGCACTGGAGCGTAGCGAGTATGACTGGTCATCCCCGATCCTCCCCGTCAAGTTCGAAGCGTCAACCGCCGGCTTTCTTCACTTCGGACAGCACCTGATCGACGAGCGGCGCGCCGACGCGCTTCTTGATGTCCTCGACGACGCCGGCGGTGGCCTTGCGCATCGCCTCGCGTTCGGATGCCGGCATGGCGTCGTACTGCATGCCTTTTTTCTGCAGCTCGGCGAGCGCGTCGGCGTCCGCCTTGGCGGCGCCGCCCCGCTGCACGGCGACGGCGTTCTTCATCGCCGTCTTGATGATCTGCTGATGCTCCGGCGACAGCGAGTCCATCTTCTTCCTGTTCGCCACGACGGCGATGAAGTCGAAGAAATGGGCGGTGTTGGACAGGTACTTCTGCACCTCGAAAAAGCGGCTTGCGAGAACCAGGTTGTACGGATTCTCCTGGCCGTCGAGCACCTTCTGCTCGAGCGCCGAGTACACCTCGCGGATGTCCATGGCGATCGGATTCGCGCCGAGCGCGCGAAACGTGGCGAGATGGGTTTCATTCGGCTGCAGGCGGATCTTCATTCCCTTGAAATCGGCGATGGTCTTGATCGGCCGCACGCTGTTCGTGACCTGGCGCGCGCCGAGCTCCATGAAGCCGAGCGCGATGAAGCCCTTGTCCGCGAGCTTCTGGTCGATCAGGGCGCCGACCGGTCCGTCCATCACCTTGTACGCGACCTCGCGGTTCGGAAACAGAAAAGGCAGGCTGACGGCCTCGAGCTCGGGAACGGTGCGGGAGAGAAACGCCATGCCGACCCAGGTCATGTGGATCGTTCCGGCGCGGGTCTGCGTCACGTTCTCCTGCGCGCCGCCCAATTGCATGTTGTTGAAGATCTCGATGACGAGCTTGCCGTTGGACGCCTTTTCGACTTCCGCCTTGAACTGGTCGATGGCGATGGTCGACGAGTGGTCCGGCGTGAAATTGCCGGCGATCCGGAGCTTTTCCTGCGCCGATGCGGCGGACATGCCCAGCGCCGACGCCACACAGAGGATCGCTGCGGTCCTGGTCAGAAATCGAATCATCTCCCTGCCTCCTGTGAACGCACATCATGTGCTCGATGCGCCGCCGGTCCGGCCAGGACGCTGGGACCGCCGGTCCGGTTCGATGTCCCTGAACCAGCCCGGCACCACGGCCTCGCGCATTGCACACAAACATTCGAACAGATTGTATTCAATGTGTCAATACCTTTGCCCTAATAGCGATCCTCCGCCAAGGGCGCTCATATGAATATATGCGATAAGCCATTGTATAAATAAGGCACTAGACATATAGTTTCCGGGCAGGTAGTATCCAACACTGTACACAAACGGGTTGGGCGACGATGGGCGAAATCGAGTTGACGACCAAGGTTGGGCGTGACCCCGGGGTGGACGGCGTCGGCAATGTCGATGCGAAGCCCCGGCGCAAGGCAGCGCCCCTCAGCATCGACGGCATCTATCAACGGGTGCTGAGCGCGATCCTCGCGCACCAGTTGCCTCCGGGCACCCAACTGGTGGAGGAACGCCTCGCCGGAGTGTTCGGCGTCAGCCGGACCAAGATACGGCAGGCCCTGGCGCGGCTCGCGCACGACGCCATCGTCAACGTCATCCCCAATCGCGGGGCGTTCGTCGGCAGCCCGACCGTCGAGGAGGCGCGCGACGTGTTTGCGGCGCGCCGCCTGATCGAGCCGGAGCTCGTTCGGCAGCTTGCCCATGCGGCGACTCCGGCGCAGATCGCGCGATTGCGCGCGCATGTCGCGCTCGAGTCGGCGGCGCGTGCCGCCAACGACCGGCGGGCGATCATACGGCTGTCCGGCGATTTCCATCAGATCATCGCGGAACTGGCGGGCAACACGTTCCTCGTGCGGACGATGCGCGAACTGGAAACGCTGACCTGCCTGGTGATCATCCTGTATGACGCGCCGAACATCCCGTCGTGCCCGTACCACGAGCACAGCGACATCACCGACGCGGTCGAGGCGCACGATCAGAATCGCTCGGCCGCGCTGATGATCGAACACCTGAATCACGTCGAACGCTCGCTCGACCTCAACCAGGCGGCCGACAGGGAAATCGACCTCGAGGCTGTGTTTTCCTAGCCCGCGACACCCGCACCGGAACCGCCATGCGCCTTCTCGTCGTCAACGCCAACACGTCCGCCGTCGTCACCGAGAAAGTCACGAGCGAAGCGCGCGCTTCCGCCGGGCCGGACACCGAAATCGTCGCCGTGACCGGAACCTTCGGCGCTCGGGTCATCGGGACGCGGGCGGAGCATGCGATCGGCGAGCACTCGACGATCGCGCTGGTTTCGCGGCATGCGCAGACCTGCGATGCCGTCGTCATCGCCGTCTCGTACGACACGGGCCTCCGTGGCGCGCGCGAGCTGTTGCCGATTCCGGTCGTGGGGATGACCGAAGCGGGCTTGCTGACGGCATGCATGCTGGGGGGTCGCGTCGGTGTCATCACCTTCGGCCGGCGCGTGCTGCCGCTCTATCACGAGCTGGTCGCGTCCTACGGGCTCGCCGCGCGCATCGCCGGATGGCGGGTGCTCGAGAGCACGGCCGCGTACGCCCGGGGCGCCCATGCCGAACTCGATGCCGAAATCGTCGCGACGGCGCAGGATCTCGTCCTGCGCGATTTCGCGGAGACGATCGTGCTGACCGGCGCCGTCATGGCGGGCGTGCCGCGGCGCCTGCAGGCTGACGTCCCGGTCCCGCTGATCGATTGCGTTGCCTGCGGCGTCCGGCAGGCGGAACTCCTGGTCCGTCTCGGCCTCCCCAAGCCGCGTGCCGGCAGCTATGCGCCGCCGGCCGGCCGCGAACTGGTCGACGTCGATCCCGCCATCGCGCGGTGTTTCGCCTCCGCCAGGCCTGCGAATTGACGGCATTCGACCCGGAGCGTCGACCGATGCTGCAATCGCACCACCGCTACGATTACTCGTCGATCGTCCATCGTTCCGCGTTCGCCTGGCCGGGAGAAAAACGGCTCGCCGTCTATGTCGCGCTGAACCTCGAGCACTACGCCTTCGGGGAGGGACTGACCGAGGAACTCGTGCCCGGCATGAAGCAGCCGGATGTATTGAACTACTCGTGGCGCGACTACGGCAACCGCGTCGGCGCGTGGCGGCTGCTGGCGTTGTTCGACGCGTTGCGGCTGCCTGTTACCGTCCTCGTCAACAGCGCGATCTACGACCACTGCCCCGCGCTGGTCGAGGCGTTTCGCGCCCGCGGCGACGAGATCGCCGCGCACGGGCGCACCAATTCCGAAGCGCAGACCGGGCTCGACGAGGCCGCCGAGCGGCAACTCATCACCGGGGTTGCCGCCTGCATCGAGCGGCACGAGGGCAAGCGCCCCGAAGGCTGGCTCGGCCCCTGGATTGCCGAAACGCCGGTCACGCCGGATCTGCTGCACGAGGCCGGCTATTCGTACGTGCTCGACTGGTGCGCCGATGATCAGCCGCTGTGGCTTTCGACCCGCGCCGGGCGGATTCTCTCGGTGCCCTACCCGCAGGAGTTGAACGACTCCTGCGCGATCATCGGGCGTCGCGTCGGCGCCAGCGAATTTGCCGACATGATCGTCGACCAGTTCGACGAAATGCTCGATCAGTCGGCGGGGCAGCCTCTCGTGCTCGGCCTGGCGCTTCACTCGTACGTCGTCGGGCAACCTTTCCGGCTGCGGCAACTGCGCCGGGCGCTCGAGCATCTCGCCGGCCATCGCGACGCGGTGTGGCTGACCACGGCGGGCGCGATTGCGCGGCACTTTGCGCAACGTTAAGCGAGCCGTTCGAAGCTCGCCTGCGTGTTTGATGGAAGAGCCGGCGCCCGCGCGCGACCCGCGCGCGACGCCTCGTTGCAAACGGCATCATTCGAGTCGAAGGAGGCGTGACCATGAAGAACCAGGAGTCCGATCGCCGGAGCTTTCTCGCCGCCGGCGCGGCGCTGTCCATCGGTGCCGTATTGCCGGAACGCGCCGCGGCGCAGGTGCCGGCAAGCCAGATGCTCGCCCAAGGCGCAGCCACGCCGCCGCCGGGCGCCGCGCCGCCGCCGGGGCGCCTGACGTTTCACGGGATCGACACGTTCCACGGATCGACGATCGGGACGCTGCGCGTGGACATCTCGATGCTGGAAGGAGGCCGCTACACGCCGCAGAGAAGCTTCGACACGGTCGCGAACGGGCGCTCCGACGGCGCGTTGTACGAGGGCGCCACATTCAAACCCGGCCGCTACGAATTGCTGATGCGCGTCGACGAGTACTACGCGGCGCTTGGCACGAAGCTGCCCACGCCGCCGTTTCTGTCCCAGGTCCCGGTGCGCTTCAACGTCACGGACGCGCGCGAGCGCTACCACATCGCGGTGCTGTTCGGTCCGTGGAGCTACGCCTATTACCGCGGCAGCTGACGCATCCGCCGCCATCCCGCGCCGGGTGAACGGCGCGAGGCAAGATCACATCGAGGAGAAAGAGCCATGGCAGGAATAACGACGCACGTGCTGAATACGGTCACCGGAAAGCCCGGGGTGGACATGCGCATCGATTTTTCGGTGCGGGAAGGCGACGGCTGGAGACTCGTCAAGTCGGTGCGCACGAACGCCGATGGCCGCACCGACGAAATGGTGCTGAAGCCCGACGAGACAAAAGTCGGCCAGTACGAGCTCCTCTTCTACGTCGACGAGTATTTCGCCAGGCAGCGGATGGCAATGACCGACCCGCCCTTCATCGAGAAGGTGCCTGTCCGGTTCGCCGTGTTCGACACGAAACAGCATTACCACGTCCCGATGCTGGCGACACCGTGGAGCTGCGCGACGTACCGCGGCAGCTAGGTGATCTCATCGTGCCTGGAAATAAGCTATACGATGCGTCCATGTCAAGGGATCATCCCTGTCCGCGAGGAGAAACGCCATGCCCAAGATGAGAGCCATCGACGCCGCCGTACATGTGCTTGAGCGCGAGGGCGTGACCCACGCGTTCGGCGTCCCCGGCGCCGCGATCAACCCCCTGTACTCGGCCATGAAGGCGCGCGGCAGCATCACGCACATCCTCGCGCGCCACGTCGAAGGCGCGTCGCACATGGCCGAGGGTTACACGCGCGCGGCGGCCGGCAACATCGGCGTGTGCATCGGCACCTCCGGGCCGGCGGGAACCGACATGATCACCGGCCTCTATTCGGCGCAGGCCGATTCGATCCCGATCCTGTGCATCACGGGGCAGGCGCCGCGCGCGCGCCTGTACAAGGAAGATTTCCAGGCGGTCGACATCGAGTCGATCGCGAAGCCGGTCACCAAATGGGCGGTCACGGTCCGCGAGCCGGGGCAGGTGCCGCGCGCGTTCCAGCAGGCGTTCCACCTGATGCGCTCGGGCCGCCCCGGCCCCGTGCTGATCGACCTGCCGTTCGACGTGCAGATCGCCGAGATCGAATTCGATCCCGACACCTACGAGCCGCTGCCCGTGTACAAGCCGACGGCAACGAAGAGGCAGATCGAGAAGGCGCTTTCCATGCTGAACGAAGCCGAACGCCCGCTGATCATCGCCGGCGGCGGCATCATCAACGCCGACGCCCCCGATCTGCTCGTCGAATTCGCCGAAATCACCGGCGTGCCGGTGATCCCGACGCTGATGGGCTGGGGCACGATCCCCGACGACCATCCGCTGATGGTCGGCATGTGCGGATTGCAGACGTCGCACCGCTACGGCAACGCCAACATGCTGGCGTCGGACTTCGCGCTCGGCATCGGCAATCGCTGGGCCAACCGGCACACCGGTTCGATCGACGTCTACGCGAAGGGCCGCAAGTTCGTCCACGTCGACATCGAGCCCACGCAGATCGGCCGCGTGTTCGCGCCCGACTACGGCATCGTCTCGGACGCGAAGGCCGCGCTCCTGCTTTTCGTCGAAGTCGCGCGGGCGTGGAAGGCGGCCGGCAAGCTCAAGGACCGCGGCGCGTGGGTGGAGCAGTGCCGCGAGCGCAAGCGGACGCTGCTGCGCAAGACCAACTTCGACAACGTGCCGATGAAGCCGCAGCGCGTCTATCAGTGCATGAACAACGCGTTCGGCAAGGACACGTGCTATGTCACGACGATCGGGTTGTCGCAGATCGCGGCGGCGCAGTTCCTGCACGTCTACAAGCCGCGCAACTGGATCAACTGCGGCCAGGCGGGCCCGCTCGGCTGGACGATTCCGGCGGCGCTGGGCGTGCGGGTCGCCGATCCGACGCGCAATATCGTCGCGCTGTCGGGCGACTACGACTTCCAGTTCATGATCGAGGAGCTGGCGGTGGGCGCGCAGTTCAAGCTCCCGTACCTGCACATCGTGGTCAACAATTCCTACCTCGGGCTGATCCGCCAATCGCAGCGCGGTTTCAACATGGATCACTGCGTGCAGCTTTCGTTCAACAACATCAACTCGCCGGAGTTGAACGAATACGGCGTCGACCACGTCAAGGTCGCGGAGGGGTTGGGCTGCAAGGCGATCCGCGTGCACAAGCAGGAGGAGATCGCGCCGGCGATCGAGCAGGCCGGGAAATGGATGGCGCAATACCAGGTGCCGGTCGTCGTCGAGATCATCCTCGAGCGCGTCACCAATATCGCGATGGGCACCGAGATCGACAACGTGATCGAGTTCGAGGACCTCGCCAAGGGCAAGGAAGACGCGCCCACCGCCATTGCGATGCTCGACTGACGCGCCGGAGCCTGCCATGCCGAAACTCGCCGCCAACCTGACGATGCTCTACAACGAGGTCGATTTTCTCGACCGCTTCGCCGCTGCCGCGCAGTCCGGATTCAAGGGGATCGAGTATCTGTTCCCGTATGCGTATCCGAAGGAGCAGCTGGCCGAGAAACTGGCCCGGCACGGCCTCGCGCAGGTGCTGCACAATCTCCCGGCCGGCGATTGGGCCGGCGGCGAGCGCGGCATCGCGTGCCTGCCGGATCGCGTCGGCGAATTCCAGGACGGCGTCGGGCGGGCGATCGAGTACGCGACCGCGCTCGGCTGCAGGCAGGTCAACTGTCTCGCCGGCATCGCGCCCCGCGGCGTCGATCGCGAGAAAGTCGACGCCACGTTCGTCGCCAACCTGAAATTCGCCGCGGACAAGCTCGGCGCCGCCGGGATCCGGCTCCTGATCGAGCCGATCAACACGTTCGACATTCCCGGCTTCCACCTGTCGCGCACGCAGCAGGCGCTCGACACGATCCGCGCGGTGGGATCGAGGAATCTCCTGGTCCAATACGACATCTACCACATGCAGCGGATGGAAGGCGAGCTCGCGAATACGATCAGGGCGAACCTGCCGCAGATCGCGCACCTCCAGCTCGCCGACAACCCCGGGCGCAACGAACCGGGCACCGGCGAGATCAACTACCGGTTCCTGTTCGGCTTCCTCGACGCGATCGGCTACGACGGCTGGATCGGCTGCGAGTACAAGCCGAAGGCAGGAACCGTCGACGGGCTGGGATGGCGCGCCACGCACGGAATCGCATAAACAGTTCATCACGGAAGGAGTCGCAAACATGGCAAACATCGGATTCGTCGGACTCGGCATCATGGGCTCGCCGATGGCGGGACACCTGATCAAGGGCGGTCACCAGGTATTCCTGTACAGCATTCCCAGCGTTCCGCCGGCGCTGGTCGAGGCGGGCGGCAAGGCATGCGCGAACGGCAGGGAAGTGGCGCAGAAATCGGACATCGTCATCACCATGGTTCCCGATACGCCGCACGTCGAGGCCGCGCTGTTCGCCGACAACGGCATTGTCCAGGGCCTGTCGAAGGGCAAGATGGTCGTCGACATGAGTTCGATCTCGCCGCTCGCGACGAAGGAGTTCGCGCGGAAGATCAAGGCGCTGGGCTGCGATTACCTCGATGCGCCGGTCTCCGGCGGCGAGGTCGGCGCCAAGGCCGCATCGCTTACGATCATGGTGGGCGGCAGCGAGGCGGCATTCGCAAGAATGAAACCGCTGTTCGAACTGATGGGCAAGAACATCACGCTGGTCGGCGGCAACGGCGACGGCCAGACGACCAAGGTGGCGAACCAGATCATCGTCGCGCTGACGATCGAGGCGGTCGGCGAAGCGCTGCTCTACGCCGCCAAGGCCGGCGCCGATCCGGCGAAAGTGCGGCAGGCCTTGATGGGTGGATTCGCGTCGTCGCGGATTCTCGAAATTCACGGCGAGCGCATGGTCAAGCGCAATTTCGACCCGGGCTTCCGCATCGAGCTGCACCAGAAGGACCTGAACCTCGCGTTGTCCACCGGACGCCAGCTCGGCGTGTCGCTGCCGAACACCGCCACGTGCCAGGAATTGTTCAATGCCTGCGCTGCGCACGGCGGCTCGGCGTGGGACCATTCGGCGATGGTGCGCGCGCTCGAGATGCTCGCGAACTTCGAAATCGGCCAGGCACCCCCGGGGCGCTGAGCCCGCGGTGCCGGGACCCGCGCACGCCCCCCCCCGCGAAGGCGGGAATCCATTGGTGTCTTGCGACGAACGCCGCTAGGCCCCCGCCTTCGCGGGGGCGACGAGAATCGCCAGACGATTGGCGATGCGGGTCGGTTCGAATATCGCAAAACGACTGGGTCGCGGTACTAGGCCGGCAGCGAACGCAGCAGAGGAAAACACGATGCGATTCGGAACCGAATTGATGCGGCAGGCCGACGTGCTTGGCCTCTTCAGCGAGGACACGCCGCAGATCACGCGCACGTATCTCAGCGAGCAGCACAAGCAAGCCGGCGAATACCTGATCGGCCTGATGCGCCGGGCCGGGATGACCGCCGACTTCGATGCGCTCGGCAATGTCGTCGGCCGCTACCGGGCAGCGGAACCGAAGGCGCCGGTCGTGATGACCGGCTCCCACCAGGACAGCGTGCGCAATGCGGGCAAGTACGACGGCCTGTTCGGCATCCTCACCGCGATCGAATGCGTGCGCGATCTGAACACGCGCGGCAAGCGGCTGCCCTACACCCTCGAGATCGTCGGCTTTGGCGACGAGGAGGGCGTGCGCTTCGGCGCGACGCTGATCGGCAGCAAGGCGATGGCGGGAAGTTTCGAGCCGGCATGGCTCGACAAGGCGGACGACCAGGGGGTCACGATGCGGCAGGCGCTCACCGACTTCGGTGGCGACCCCGGCGGATGGGAGGCGATCGACCGCCGCGGCAGGAACGTCGTCGCGTACGTGGAGTCGCACATCGAGCAGGGGCCCGTGCTGCTGAACGAAGGACTGGCCGTCGGCGTCGTCACCGCCATCGCTGGCGCCTCGAGGCTGCGCGTCGACGTCACCGGGCTCGCGGGCCACGCCGGCACGGTTCCCATGGGAAGCCGCCAGGACGCGCTGACCGCGGCGAGCGAGATGATCCTGTTCGTCGAGCGGTATTGCGAAGAGCGCACGGGGCTCGTCGGCACGGTCGGCAAGATCGCCGTGGCGCCCGGGGCCATCAACGTGATTCCGCAGGACGTCGAGTTCACGATCGACGTCCGCTCCGGCGACAACGTGCTGCGCCGGGAGGCGGTGCACGCGTTCCAGGAGGGCTTCGCGGAAATCGCGCGGCGGCGCAAGGTCACGGTGACCGCGGCGCCGTTCTACGCGGCCAACGCAGCGCCCTGCGACGCGGCATTGCAGCAGCAGTTCGCGGATGCCATCGCCGCGCACGGCCTGCCGGTGCGGCACCTGCCGAGCGGCGCCGGCCACGATGCGATGGTGTTTCCCGCCGTCGCCCCGACCGCGATGCTGTTCGTGCGCTGCGGCAACGGCGGCATCAGCCATCACCCCGACGAGACGATGACGGCGGAGGACGCCGAGACCGCGACGTCGGTCCTGCTGCATTTTTTCGAGCATTTCGATCCTGCGCGTTTTGCGCGGGGCCGCTCCTGATCGCGCATCGCCTGCCGGAACGACTACGACAATGACTACGCCCACGCAAACCAACGAAAGCCCTTCGCCAATCTACGCCGCGCTCGGTCGCTGGATCGACGATCATCATCGCGAGCAGATCGACTTCCTGCGCGAGATCGTGCGGGTGCCGTCGGACACGCCCCCGGGCGACAACGCGCCGGCGGCGGAAAAGGCCGCGAAGCTTCTGACCCGGCTCGGATTCGAGGTCGAGCGCCATCCGGTGCCGCCGGTGTTCCTGCAGGCGTACGGGATGAAGAGCGTCACCAACCTGATCGTGCGCCATCGCTTCGGACCGGGCGGGCCGACGATCGCGCTCAACGCGCATGGCGACGTGGTCCCGCCGGGCGAGGGCTGGACCAGGCCGCCGTACGAAGGCGTGATCGAGAACGGCCGCATGTACGGTCGCGGCGTCGCCGTTTCGAAGTCCGACATCGCGACGTTCACGTACGCGTTGGCGGCGCTGCGCGCGCTCGCGGAAGGCGGCGCCGCGCTCAAGGGCGCGGTCGAGCTCCATTTCACCTACGACGAGGAGTTCGGCGGGCTCGCCGGCCCCGGCTTTCTGCTCGACAACAAGCTGACCAAGCCCGACTGCGCGATCGCCGCGAGCTTCAGCTACGCGGTGGTGACGGCGCACAACGGGTGTCTGCAGCTCGAGGTGACCGTGCACGGCAAATCGGGGCACGGCGCGATGCCGGAATCCGGCCGCGATGCATTCCGCGCCGGCGTGGCGATTCTCAACGCGATCTACGCGGAGGCCGATGCGCTGAAGGCGAAGAAATCGGAGGTGATGGGCATCGACCACCCGACGATGATCGTCGGCTTGATCGCTGGCGGCATCAACACCAACGTCGTCCCGGACCGGCTCGCGTTCAAGATCGATCGCCGCATGACGCCGGAAGAGGATCCGGCCGCGGTCGAATCGCGGGTGCGGCAGTTGATCACCGCTGCGGTTGCGGCGCACGACGGCATTCGCGTCGAGATCCGGCGCATGTTGCTCGCTCTTGCGTTGAAGCCGCGACCCGGGCACGAGAAGCTGGTCGCGGCGATACAGCGGCATGGCAAGCGCGTTTTCGGGGAGGAGATGCCGGCGGTCGGGGTTCCGCTCTATGCCGATGCGCGCCTGTACGGCGAGCACGGCGTGCCGATCGTCATGTACGGCGCCGGGCCGCGCACGATCGGCGAATCGAACGCCAAGCGTCCCGACGAAAACCTCTTGCTCGAGGATCTGCGGCGGGCGACCCACGTCGTTGCGGGAACCGTGTACGACCTGCTTCGGGGGTGACGAGCCGCACCCAATGCCGTTCACTTACTCACAAGTCAGCAAGTTAGGCGACCGTGAATCCGGGTGAGTCGTCGTTCCCGCGAAAGCGGGAATCCAGTGACTTGCGATGAACGTCGCTGGGCCCCCGCCCTCCGACGACCCCTTTCGAGGGCAGGCTTAGCGGAGGCGACGAAGATCGTCAAGTGAACGGCATCGGAGCCAACCCGGATCTTGATCGGGTACGCGCCGGGATTGCGTGCCGCGCGTCACGCGCGCTCCCGGAAAGGGTGGGTCGCGATCCAGTGCTTCGCGATGTCGATCCGCCGCGCCATCCACACGCCGTCGTGGGCGCGCGCGTAGTCGAGGAACCGGGCAAGTGCCGCGGCACGCGCGGGGCGGCCAGCCAGGCGGCAGTGCAATCCGATCGACAGCATTTTCGGCGCATCGAGGCCCGCCGGGTCGCCCTCCGCGTAGAGCACGTCGAAGGCGTCCCTGAGGAACGCGAAGAACTGGTCGCCGCTGTTGAATCCCTGCGGCGTCGCGAAACGCATGTCGTTGGTGTCGAGCGTGTAGGGCACGATCAGGAGCGGCGTCGTGCCGCGCTCGCTCGCCACGGGCGTCCAGTAGGGGAGGTCATCCGCATAGCTGTCGGCGCAATACGTGAATCCGCCATGCTCCGCGACCAGGCGGTGCGTGTTCGGGCTGTCGCGGCCGGTGTACCAGCCCCGGGGCGCCTCGCCCGTCATCCGCTGGATAAGCGCCACGGCGCGCGCCATGTGCTCGCGCTCGGTCGCCTCGTCCGCGTCCTGGTAGGAAAGCCAGCGATAGCCATGGCTCGCGATTTCGTGGCCGTCGGCGAGAAACGCCTCGACGACGGCGGGATTGCGTTCCATCGCCATCGCCACGCCGAATATCGTCAGCGGAATCGCGCGGTCGCGAAACATCCGCAGCAGGCGCCAGACGCCGGCCCGCGAGCCGTATTCGTAGAGCGACTCCATGCTCATGTGCCGCGCGGCGAACGGTTCCGCGCCGACGATCTCCGACAGGAAGATCTCCGATGCCGGGTCGCCGTGCAGCACGGAGGCCTCGCTGCCTTCCTCGTAATTCAGCACGAACTGCAGCGCGATGCGCGCGCCACCCGGCCAGCGCGGATGCGGCGGTTGGGGGCCGTAGCCGACGAGATCGCGCGGATAGGCCGCGGGCACTCTCATCATGCCGCGCCCGCGGCGCGCGTCTCGATGCCCCGCGCCGCGGACCGCACTGTGTCGTAGATCGGCTGTTCGGCGCCGGCGGGAACTGTCGACGGATAGGGGGCGTGGGCCATTGCGCGATGGGTGCAACTGCGATTAATATTGTATACAGAATCGGTGGTTCCGCAACCCGCGGAAACGCGGGCATCCGGGAGTGTCGGGGATGGGACCTGGGTCCGCGACGGTGCCGCATGCACGAGCGGCCCTGCAGGATGATCCGGCGCTTTGATCCATCACGGAATGCTCGACGTGGACACCGAATTGTTCGCTGCGGATTGCAAGTTCGCGCCGTACTGGTGGGATCGCGTTCCGCGTCCGGCAGCCGACGAGAATCCGCTGCCGGATAGCGTCGACGTGGCGGTGATCGGTTCCGGCTATACGGGCCTCTCCGCGGCGCTGCAGACCGCGCGCGCGGGTCGAAACACGTTGGTCGTCGATGCCGAGGACGCCGGCTGGGGTTGCAGCACGCGCAACGGCGGGCAGATTTCCACCAGCATCAAGCCCGGCTACGAGGTCCTTGCGCGCCGGCACGGGGAGCAACGCGCTCGCGCGATCCTGCTGGACGGCCAGCGGTCGCTGGCGTGGGTCGGGGAGTTCGTCGGCGCCGAGCGCATCGAATGCGACTTCCGCGTCGTGGGCCGGTTCCACGCCGCCCACAACGCCGGAGAGTTCGCGAGCCTCGTGCGCCGGATTGCCGAGCAGCCGAAAGATCTCGCCGTGGACGCGCAGGTCGTCACCCGCGCGGAGCAGCACGCCGAGCTCGGCACCGATGCGTACTGGGGTGGTGTCGTCTATCTCCGGCACGCGTCGATCGATCCTGCGCGCTATCACCAGGGCCTCCTCGAGCGCGTGGTCGCGGCCGGGGCCCGCGTGGTGGGCCGCTGTGCGGCGACCGGCATCGAGAGCGACGGTCGCGGCTTTCGTCTGCACACCGCGCGCGGCGCCGTGCGCGCGCGCGACGTCGTGGTGGCGACCAACGGCTATACGGGGCCGCTCACGCCGTGGCTGCGGCGGCGCGTCATTCCCATCGGCAGCTACATGATCGCGACGGAACCACTGCCGGAAGCGCAGATGGCGCGATTGATGCCGAAGGACCGGATCGTCAGCGACACGCGCAAGGTGGTCTTCTATTACCGCGCGTCGCCGGACCGGCGCCGCATTCTGTTCGGCGGGCGCGTGTCGACGGACGAGACGGATCCGCGCGTCAGCGGTCCCAGGTTGCACGCCGAGATGGTGACGCTGTTCCCGGAGCTCGCGACCTCCCGCATCAGCCACTCATGGTTCGGTTTCGTCGCCTATACGTTCGACGAGCTGATGCACGTCGGCCGGCACGAGGGCGTTCACTACGCGATGGGTTACTGCGGCTCGGGCGTCGGGATGGCGAGTTATCTGGGGATGCGTCTCGGCCTGCAGGTCCTCGGGCGGAAGGACGGCGCCACCGCGCTCGACGGCCTCGCGTTCCAGACCCGCCCGTTGTATACCGGCAACCCGTGGTTCCTCGCGCCGTCAGTGCGCTACTTCCAATGGCGTGACCGGCAGGGGTCGTAGCGAAATCAGGGCCGCGTCAGCCCGTGGCGAACCGCTCCAGCGCTTCGCGGTTCACCTCGACGCCCAGCCCCGGCCGGTCGTCGATCTCGATCCAGCCGTCGACGTGCTGCACCGGGTGGTCGACGAGGGCCGTGCGGAACGGATGGTCCGAGCAGTCGTACTCGAACACGGGCTCCCGCTGGAACAGCGACGGATTGGTGACCGGCAGGCTCGCGATCAGGTGCAGCGACGCGCGTTGCGCGACGCCGGCCCCCCAGACGTGCGGGTTGACCTCGATGCCGTGCGCGACGCACAGCGCGGCGATGTGCCGGCAGGCCGTGAAGCCCCCGGCGGCGGCGATGTCGGGCTGGGCGATGTCGAGCGCCTCGGCCTGCGCAAGGTTGCGGAACCCGAAAACGGTGTACTCGCACTCGCCGCCTGCGATCGGAATGCCGAGCGCGCGCCTGACGTTGCGATAACCGGCGAGGTTCTCGGGAACGACAGGCTCCTCGTACCAGCGCAACGCGTACGGCTCGAGCGCCCGGCCGAGGCGAATGGCGTCGGCCTCGCCGTAAGCGTGGTTGGTGTCGATCATCAGCGTCGCCGGACGATCGGAAAGCGCCGCGCGGATCGCCTGCATGACCGCGACGTCGTCGTCGAGGCCGAACCCCAGCTTGACCTTCATCACCCTGAGGCCGGACTCGTAGTGGGTCAACGCCTCGGCGGCGAGCCGGTTCGCTTCGCCCTGGCCCTTCACCCGGTAGAACCCGGTGGCGTAGGCCTGCACACGGCGCCGGAACGCGCCGCCGAGGAGACGCCAGACGGGCTCGCCGCGCGCCTTGCCGCAGATATCCCAGAGCGCGATGTCGATGCCGCTGATGCCGCTCACCACCGCCCCCTTCCGGCCGTAGTCGCGGGTGCGGTTGTACATCCGATGCCAGAGCACTTCGGGCTCGCGTGGATCGCAACCGATCAGCAGGGGTGCTAGCACGGACCGGATCGCCGCCGCGGCGATATCGGGCGGCTGCAGTCCGACGCACAGCGCTTCGCCCCATCCGACGAGACCGCTGTCGGTGACCACCTCGACGATGACCGCGGCGCGCTCCGTCACCCAGCCTTGGGAGAACGCGAAGGGCGTGTCGAGGCGCGTGCGGAGCACATGGGCGTGGATGGCGGTGATCTTCATGGGGCTTCCGGGTTTGCGCACGCTGCCCCTGCGCGGTGGGCGTCGCGCCGCAGGGAAGCCACTATCGTAACGGAAGCTGCGCCGGGAATGCGGCCGTGCCGCGACCGACGAGCGGGGAGCGATCTGTAAGCCAGCGGTACGTCATCCGCAATCCGGCCGGTCGCACCATGGCGGCATGGACACAGCAAGCAGCGCAACCCAACGGACTTGCGGCTCCGGGATCATCCGGCCGGAGGGATGTATCCCCCGGCAAACGATTCCGGGCGCCGCGAGGTCGTGGGTTCAATTGCGGGCGATTGCCCGCCAATCGGAGTAACTGAACGGGAGTATCTGCCATGTCGAACACTTCGCAACGCGCATTGATCCTTGGTTCGTTGGCCGCGGCCGGCTTGAGCGGCTGCGTGATGGTTCCGGTGGCCTCCGACGGCACGCCGATCTACCCTGGG
>Ga0315273_10001797_pt1 | contig 24782 bp, 18 predicted proteins | sample YL17G02_0_MG_FD_205753 | JGI IMG/M metagenome (GOLD analysis project Ga0315273, IMG submission 205753) | Sediment microbial communities from Yellowstone Lake, YNP, Wyoming, USA - YL17G02_0 | ecosystem: Environmental > Aquatic > Freshwater > Lake > Sediment | place: USA: Wyoming | collected... | reverse complement strand
GGCAGCCCCGCCCGGTCTTGCCGATGAACCCTGACGCGTGGCTGTCGTCGAGGAACACCATGGCGTTGTACTGCTCGGCCAGCCGGCAGATCTCGTCCAGCGGCGCGAGGTCGCCGTCCATGCTGAATACGCCGTCGGTGATGATCACCCGCAGCCGGCGGTCCTGGTGTTCCTGCAGCTTCTGCTCCAGGTGCGCCATGTCGGCGTGCTTGTACGTGTCGGTCATCGCCTTGCACAGGCGCATGCCGTCCACGATGCTGGCGTGGACGAGCCGGTCGGAGATCATCACGTCATCCGCCGTCAGCACGGCTTCGAAGACGCCGGCGTTCGCGTCCAGGCAGCTCGGGAAGAGAATCGTGTCCTCCGTGCCGAGGAACTCCGTCAGTTTCTGCTCGAGCACGCGGTGCGTGTCCTGCGTGCCGCAGATGAACCGCACGCTCGACATGCCGTACCCGCGCTCGTCCAGCGCCTTGTGGGCGGCCGCGACCACGTCGGGGTGGCTCGAGAGGCCCAGGTAGTTGTTCGCGCAGAGGTTGATTACCTCTTTCAGATCGGACCCGCGCGGGAACTCGACGTTGATGTGCGCGGCCTGCGGCGAATGGATCGCCCGCTCTTCCTTGAAGAGCCCCTTGTCCTTGATGCCCGTGAGTTCGGCCTGGTAGGCCTCTCTCACCGCGGCCGGGTACGCCATGACTACGCCCCTTTCTTCGCCAGCTGCCTGTTCACCAGCACGAGGATGCTCGTCACGGTGTCGAAGGCCTGGGGGGTGGCTTCCTCGTCCGGGATGCGGATGACGTACTTCTTCTCCAGAAACCGCTTCAGGCTCACCATGCTGAAGCTGTCGACGATCCCGCTGGAAATGAGCGGCGTGTTCTCGTCGAGCTTGGTGTCTTCGGCTTCTTCTTCGTCGAGGTACTCGTTCTTGATGTATTCGAGGATCATCTCTTTCATTGCGGACTCCTTGCGCTTACGTCTGGGATTCAGGGTTCGGGGTTCGGCCCCCGCCTCCAGCTTCTTGCTTCTGTCTCCGTCCGCCGGGTCTGAAGACCCGGCCTCCACTGGCTTCGTGCGTCGTGTGTCTAGCTCGTGCTTCTTGCTTCTGACAGACGTTCTTCTATTCTGTCTTCTGTCTTCCGTCCTACTCATCATCCATTGTACTAACGTCCCCGATCGGCTGGCCCAGTTCTTTGGCCTTGAGCACGCGGCGGAGGATCTTGCCGCTGCGCGTCTTCGGCACCTTGTCCACGAACTCGATCTCCTGGGGCATCGCGAGGGGCGACAGTCTCTTGCGCACGTAGTTCATGATGTCGAGCTCGAGGTCGACGCTGGCGGTGAAGCCGGGACGCAGCGCCACGAAGGCCTTCACGACTTCCATGTTCACCGGGTCGGGTTTGCCGATCGCCGCCGACTCGGCCACCGCCGGGTGCTCCAGGAGCGCGCTCTCGATCTCGAAGGGCCCCACGAGGTGGCCGGCCGTATTGATCACATCATCATCGCGCCCGCAGAACCAGAAGTATCCTTCGCTGTCGATGCTGGCCTGGTCGCCGCAGATGTACCAGCCGTTGAGGAACTTGCTGTAGTAGGTGGCCGTGTTGTTCCAGTAGGTGCGCATCATGCTCGGCCACGGCGGCTTGATGGCGAGGAGACCCACGCGGCCCGGTTCCCTGATAGGCTGCCCGGTTTTCGGCTCGACCACCGTCGCCGTCAGCGCGGGGAAGGGCCGGCCCATGCTCCCGGGTTTCACCGGCATGCCGGGCAGGTTCGTGACCATGATCGCGCCGGTCTCGGTCTGCCAGAACGTGTCGTGAAACCACAGTCCGAAGGCCTCGTGGCCCCAGCGCACCGCTTCGGGGTTCAGCGGCTCGCCGACGCTGCACATGTGGCGCAGGCTCGTCATGTTGCGGCGTTTCACCGGCCCGACGCCGTCCTTCATCAGCATGCGGATCGCCGTCGGCGCGGTGTACCACACGGTGACGCGGTGTTTCTCGATGGTCTCGTACCACCGGTCGCTCGAGAACCCCGCGTCCAGCACGACCTGCGTCGCGCCGAGGACCCAGGGGCCGATGATGCCGTAGCTCGTGCCCGTCACCCAGCCCGGGTCGGCCGTGCACCAGTAGATGTCGCGGTCCGTGATGTCGAGCACCACTTTCGACGTCAGGTACTGCGCGAACACGCTGCCGTGGACATGCATCGCGCCCTTCGGCGCGCCTGTCGTCCCGCTCGTGTAGTGCAGCACGCTCGGGCTCTCGGCGTAGGTGGACGCGACCTGGAAGCGGTCGTCCCGGTGATCCATCATTCGGTACTCGATCTCGCCCTCCCGGAGCTTGCGCCCCTCCTCGTCGTGATCGATCACGATGATCGTCTTCAGGTCGGGCAGCCGCTCGCGCGCCTTGCGCACTTTGCCCAGGTGGCGCTTCTGCGTGATGATGGCCGTGACCTTGCTGTCCAGCATGCGCGCCACGAGCGCGTCCTCGCCGAATGCCGAGAAGAGCGGCTCCACCACCGCGCCCGTTTTCAGGATGCTGAGGAACCCGATGTAGAGCTCGGGCACCTTGTCGAGGAAAAGGCACACGCGATCGAGTTGACGGATGAAGACGTTGCCGCGGAGGAAATGCGCCCAGCCGTTGCTCAGTTGCTGCAGATCGCGGTACGTGAACTGCCGGATTTCTCCCCCGTGGCCCTCATGGATCAAGGCGAGTCGATCGCCCAGCCCCCGCTCCACGTGCCGGTCCACGCAGAGGTAGCCCAGGTTCAGCGGCGCACCTTCCACGTAGCCGAGTTCCCTCTCCGCCACGTCCCACGTGATGTCTCGTCGCAACTGTTCGTAATCGACTGCCATCTGACATCCTCCGACTTCAGGGGCGACCAAGCGGTCAGTAGTAAGTAGCCAGTGTTCAGTATTCAGTAGAAAGGCCCGCCAGCCGAACGCCGCTTCGCCCTACTGACTACTGACTACTGGCTACGACACCCGCGACCGGTCACCACGACCCACGCCACCGCCTGCTCGCGGGTCGTCGTAAGCGCGGCATGCACCCGCGTGACCCCCAGCGAAGCCGCCACCGCCGCGGTTTCGCCCGCGAGCGTGACGGTCGGGTGCGCGCGCGAGACGCCCTGCACGACGTCGATGTCCCGCCACCCCATCGTGCCGATCTTGCCCGTGCCGAGGGCCTTGAAACACGCCTCCTTGGCGGCGAAGCCCATGGCGTAGCCTTCCACGGGCCGGCGCCGCGCCCGGCACCGCTCGAGTTCGGCCGGGTTGAACAAGTCGTCGAGCAGATCCGTCCCTCGTAAGGAGAGTTCGCGCTCGAATCGGGCGACCTCGATGAGGTCGACACCACAACCCAGGATCATGGGAGCCCCGCCGCAACCGTGCGACGCACGTCGTTAGGGGGCAGACGAGAGGGCAAGACCGAGGAAAAGCGGGCCGAGTGTAGCACACACGGGGGATAATGTTCGGGACTCGGGACTCGGGACTCGGGATTCGGAAGACAGCATGCCGGACAACAAGACGTGGGCCCGGGAACAGACCGACCGGGTGCGTGATTTCTATAACGTCTACACCCGCGGCTTCTCGGCCGAGGAGTTCCAGCGTCTGTTCACCCGCGACACGCGCGACGCCTACCGCTACTTCTCCCGCGGCGTCGATCGCGAAGGGCTGGAGCGCCTGCCCTGGTGGAAGCGGCCGATGGTCTTCTTCCGCGGCGTCTTCCTGGCCGTCACCATGAAGATGACGCCCGCCCGGCGTGTGCTCTTCGCCCTGGCGCTCGTGGCCGCGGTCGTCGGCCTTCTCACGATGCTCGACGGCGTCCACACGGCCTGGATCCCAATCGACCCGATCGTCCTGCGCGTCCCGCTGCCGGCGCCCGAGTGGCCGAGGGGCACGGGCTGGCTGATTCTCTCCATCTTCGGGCTGACGCTCCTTGTCGTGCTCGAGGTGTTCGAACGCCTGTCGCTCAAGAACGACCTCGAGATCGCCCGCGACATCCAGCAGGCGATGCTGCCGAGCGGCCTCTACTCGAGCGGGGGCCTCGATGCCTACGGCGTGACGCGCCCGGCCAACACCGTCGGCGGCGATTTCTACGATATCCTGCCGCGCCCGGACGGCCGAGTGGTGGTCGCCGTGGGCGACGTGGCCGGGAAGGGCAGCCCCGCGGCCCTGCTCATGGCCATCCTGCTCGCCATGCTGCGGACCCTGCTCGACGAGGGGCTGGACGCGGTCCCGCTGATCGACCGCCTCAACGTCCAGATCGGGCGCCACGCGCCCTCGTCGCGCTTCATCACGCTGCAGTTCGTCAGCATCAACCCGGACACGGGCGATCTCGTGGCTGTCAATGCGGGCCACCTGCCGGGCCTGATTCGCCGCCGCACCGGCGCAATAGACCGTCTCACCGAGGGCGGCATCGCGCTCGGCATGTTTGACCACTCGCACTACACAGCCCAGGCCGCGCGCCTGGAACCCGGGGACCTGCTGGTGCTCTACAGCGACGGCATCACCGAGGCCGAGAGCCCGTCAGGAGCTCCCTTTGACGAAGCAGGCCTCATGGCGATCATCCGCGCCCACGCCGACAATCCCAGTCTGCCCGAGATCGGCAAGGCCGTCATCAGGGCCGTCGAGCGCCACGCGCAGGACGTGCGGTTCTCGGACGATCTGACGATCCTTCTGGCGCGGAGGCCGATAGATTCTGGGTTCACGCCTTCGCCCGGGGCCGACGCGACCGGCTTCGGCGAGGCAAGCGGGGTTCGGGATTCTGGGCTCAGGACGGCAGACTCGGACGTGGTGGTCCCCCCGATCCCCAGTTCCCAGCATGCGTCATTCCAGCGGAAGCCTCGCTCGTGGAGCCTGGGGTCTGTAGACCCCGGGGCCCTGGACCCCGGCATTCGCCGGGGTGACGACTCACTCGACGGTGTTCCTCCGGTCCCGAGCCCCGAGTCCCGAGTCCCGAATCCCGAATCCCGGACTCTGCCGCCGGCGCCCCGATCCTGACTGTCATGAGGCGATTCCTGGGCGCTCTGGCCTTCGTCCTTCTGGCCCTGGGCCAGGCGGCGGGGACGTCCGCCCGGCAAACCCCTCCCTTCGATGGCATCGTCCGCCTGCTGCTGAAGATCGAGCAGATCATGCAGGCGGGCACGCCTGAGGCGTACATGGGCCTGCAATCGGCGGTGGCCAACCGCAGCCTGGCGCAAGAGGCCTCGCGGATGCTCATCGTGCCGGACATCACGCGCGCAGTCATTCGCGAGCGCGACCGCACGCCGCTCGAGGGCACCCTGCCCGGCGACGGCTACCGCCTCATGATCGAGGTCTTCACCGAGCGCGGCGCCCGGGCCCGCATCGTCACCTGGCGCCTCGATGTCCGGCGCGTGCCCACCGACACCAACGAAGACGAGTGGCGCATCGCAGGCCAGCAGATGTTCGCGTCCATCGAGGGCCTGCACCGCCTGGCGCTGAACCCGTCGCAGCAGTACCGCGCGCGCAATCTGGTGGTCCGCTCCGACGATCTTGATATTCGTCTCGAGGACGGCTACGTGTTCGTGGCCGACACCCCGGAGGGCCCGACCGCCGCCGTGCTGCTACCGGTTGCCGGAGGCACGGTGCGATTCCGCCCCGCCCCCGAGACCGAGCGCGAGCAGGTGCGCATCTACGCTGGCAGCGACACGATCGAGACCCGCTACGAAGAGGCCTTCCTGCGCTTCAGTCCGTCCGACTTCCGGGAGCGGTTTCCCGCCGAGGCCCTGACGGGAGAGGCCCCGGACGCGGCCATATTCCGCCGCGCCGAAACGGTCTTCACCGAAGAAGTCGGGAAATCGTACGGCCTCGACCTCGCAGACCTCAGCCGCGACACGTGGTCGCTGCCGCCGCAATCGGGCGACCTGCTGGCCGAGATTCGCACGCGCCGGTTCCAGAGCCTGACCTATTCCAAGGCCTCCAACGACCCCGAGGACATCTCGCTGTTCGACCGCCGGCGCCGGCGCAACATCTCGGTGTACCCGTCAGCGTCGCGCATCGCCGCCGGGGCCCAGGTGTTCGACGAGGATGCGAGAGCGCCTTACGAGGTCAGTCACTACCAGGTTGACGTGTCCTTTGATCCGACCCGCCAATGGCTCGACGGCCGCGCGATGGTGCGCCTGAAGGTCAAGGCCGACGCCATCAGCAACCTGACGCTCCGCCTGGCCGAAACGCTCACGGTGCGATCGATCTACACCAGCGATTTCGGCCGCCTGCTCGCGCTCCGCGTCCGCGGCCAGAACAGCATCATCGTCAACCTGAGCGGCTACGCGACACGGGGGACGGAGCTCAGCCTGGTCATCACGTATTCGGGGCGGCTTGAGCCGGTGTCTCCCGACCGCGAGACCGTGGGCCCCCAGTTCCCGCAGGACTCCACGCTCTACTCGGAAACGTCGCCGTTTCCGGGAGAGCCGAGCATGCTGTACTCGACGCGGACGTACTGGTATCCGCAGTCGGCCGTCGCCGGCTACGCCACCGCGACGATGCACTTGACCGTGCCGGAGCCGTATCACGTGGTCGCCAGCGGAGAGCTGGCGCCAGGGTCCCCCGTGGTCGTGCCGGGGCGAGATCGACAGCCCTCCGGGCGTCTCTATTCGTTCGAGGCCAGGCAGCCCGTGCGGTACCTCGCGTGCCTGATCAGCCGCTTCGTTCGCGTGAACATGCGGACCGTGTCGCTGGTCGAGCCGCTGGCCAGCCTCGCCGGCGGCGGCTCGCCGGCGCTGCCCGCCGACCCGTTCCCGGCCGGGTCGTTCAACAACGAGATCGATGTGGCTGTCGAGACCAGCCCGCGCCAGGTCTCGCGCGGACGCTCGGCAGCGCCCGTGGCGGCCGCTGTCGTGGAGTTCTACACGTCGATCGTGGGTGACTGCCCGTACCCGGACCTGACGCTGGCGCTCATCGAGAAGGACCTGCCGGGCGGCCACAGCCCGGCGTACCTCTCGATTCTGCACCAGCCGCTGCCGTCGGGATCTTCCAGTTGGGGCAACGACCCGGCGGCGTTCCAGAACTACCCCGAGTATTTCCTTGCCCACGAGGTCGCCCACCAGTGGTGGGGCCAGGCCGTAGGCTGGCGCAGCTATCACGACCAATGGATCAGCGAGGGCTTCGCGCAGTACTTCGCCGCGCTCTACGCGAGCAAGAGCCGCGGCGACGCGCTCTTCAACGACCTGCTGCGCCGCATGACACGCTGGGCGCGCCAACAGGGCCAGGCTGGCCCCGTGTCGCTCGGCTACCGCCTCGGCCACATCCAGGGTGACAGCCGGATCTTCAGGGCCATCGTCTACAACAAGTCCGCGGTGGTTTTGCACATGCTGCGCCGCATGGTGGGCGACGAGGCATTCTTCAGAGGCGTCCGGCGGTTCTACTTCGGGTCGCGCTTCCGCAAGGCCGCCACGGAGGATGTGCGCGCGGCTTTCGAGAAAGAAAGCGGGCAGGCCCTCGAAGCGTTTTTCCGGGGGTGGATCGAGGGGTCGGGCACGCCGCAGGTGCTGGTGAACTGGACGCGCGACGCCGGGGCCCCGCCGCCCGTCGCGGTGCTGCGCGTCGAGCAGCGGGGCAAGACCTTCGAGTTCCCGGTGACGGCGACCGTCGAGTATGCGAACGGGACCATGGAAGACGTGCCTCTCGTCATCCGGGAGCGCGCGGCGGAGTTTCGCTTGCCGCTGAAGGGTGACGTGAAGAACATCACGCTCAACCGGGATGGGCTGACGCCGCTGGAGATTGTTGGACGGTAGAGGGAGCCCGTAGTCAGTAGTCGGTAGCAGGAACGCCGATCGGCCTGGTTCGAGGGCCCGTGCCCCGGCACGCCTCGCCGGCTCGTGGCGCGTCGCATGTCCCGCTAGCACCCAGTCCCTAGCCCCTAGCCCCTAGCCCCTAGTATGATTCCCCCATGGACACGGTTTCCCTGAAGATCGACGGGCGCGACATCACGGTTGCCAAAGGCAAGACCGTTCTCGAGGCCGCGCTCGACAACGGCATTTCGATCCCCTACTACTGCTACCACCCGGGTATCGGGGTCGAAGGCTCCTGCCGCGTCTGTATCGTCAAGGTCGAGAAGATGCCGAAGCTGCAGACCTCGTGCTCGACGGTCTGCACCGAGGGCATGGTGGTCGAAACCAGCAGCCCTGAGGTGGTCCAGGCCCGGGCGAGCGTCTTCGAGTTCCTGCTGATCAACCACCCGCTGGATTGCCCCGTGTGCGACAAAGGAGGCGAGTGTCCGCTCCAGGACTTCTCGTACACCTTCGGTCCGTCCGGCAGCCGCATGGAGTTCCCGCGGCGCACCTTCGACGGCGAGGGCGTCAAGGCGGACGTGGACTTCGGGCCCACTCTGATGCTGAATCGCAATCGCTGCATCCTGTGCACGCGATGCGTCCGGTTCATGAAGGACATCGACGGTGACGCGCAGATCGGCATCGTCGACCGGGGCGGCAACAGCCAGATCTCGACGTTCCAGGAGCGCGGCGTGCACACGCTCATCTCCGGCAACCTGATGGACGTCTGCCCGGTCGGCGCCATCACGACGCGCGACTACCGCTTCAAGTCGCGGCCGTGGGACAACCCCCTCGCCGTCGACACCACGTGCACGCTCTGCTCGAAGGGCTGCAGCACGACGGCGTGGCTCAAGGCGAAGCCCGAGTGGGCCAAGGGCGCGCAGCTCATCCGCTTCACGCCGCGCCTCAATCCCGCGGTGAACGGCTACTGGATGTGCGACATCGGCCGGTTTCAGTATCACTGGGTTGAAGGCGATCGGCGCTTGACGACGCCGCTGGTGCGGCAGGAATCGGGTGCGCTCGCCGCATCGACGTGGCCCGGGGCCCTGGCCCGCGTGCGCAACGAGCTGCTGCCCGTGGTGAAGGACCAGGCCGTTGCGTTCCGCATGCTCGTCTCCGGCCACGCCTCGCATGAAGAGCTCTTCCTCGTCCGCGAGTTCGTCAGCAAGATGCCGGACCTTGCCATCGACCCGGGTGTGTCGATGAGCTGGCAGTCGTCCGAGAAGGTGCAGCCCAAGACCACGACGTTCACGGTGCCGGCGGTTGATGCGCCCAACGTTGCGGGCGCGCGCGCGATGGGGTTCCGCATGCCCGAAGGAGCCGCCGCGCCGCCGGATCTGAGCGCGCTTCGAGCCGCTGTCGAGTCCGGCGCGGTCAAAGCGCTCTACGTGATCGACCCGGGGCCCGAAGGCAGCATCGGAGACGTGCAGTGGGTCATCGACGCGCGCAAGGCGGGCAGGCTGCCGCTGCTGGTCGTGCAGGGTGTCCTCATGACGCCCCTCGCCGCCGTCGCGGACATCGTGCTGCCTGGTGCGGCCTGGGTCGAGAAAGACGCCACCTACACCAACGACCGTGGCCGGCTGCAAGCCACGGCGAAGGTGATCGCCCCGCCGGGTGACGCGCGGGAGGATTGGCTCGTGCTGGTCGAGGTGGCAGCGGCCGTGGGCATCACGATGAACTATGAAGATGCCGGGGCCGTGCGCGCCGCCATCGCGACCGGGATGAGCGGCACACCGGCGTTTGCGGCCATCACCGACGTCACGTTCCCGAAACCACTCGCGGCTAAAACCTGGCTGCAATCATCGAATCCGTCCGAGCGCTGGAAATGGGATCACATGTTCCAGGAGGTGGCTCCCGTAAAGGGATTCCCCCTGATACTGAGGGAAGTGAAGTAGTCAGTAGTTAGTAGCTAGTAGTCAGTAGGAAGACAGAAGACAGAAGACAGAAGACAGAAGGCAGAAGAACGCAGACCCGGGGTCTCCCTTCGACTACGCTCAGGGCAGGAAAGACCCCGGGCTCCACGAGCGAACGTAACTCCGGACGTATCACGTGGAGGCCGGGTTCCACGAGCGAACGTAACCCCGGACGTATCACGTGGAGGCCGGGTTTTTAGACCCGGCACGGGAAGGAATCGATTGCTTCGAATCGCAGCCTTGCACCAAGCACCGTGAGAAAAACAGTTCTCCTTATCTGCATTCTGGCCCTCTCGGCTGCGGCTCTCAATGCGCAACTGCGCCGGCCGCAGGCCACCGTCACGCCGCTTGTCGAGCGGCCGGGCGTGCACGCGGGCGGCAGCGTCCGCCTGGCCCTCCAGGTGTCGCTGCCGGAAGGGTTGCATACCCAGTCGAATGCGCCGCTCGATCCGACGCTCATCCCGACGGCGCTCACGATCAACGCGCCGGCGGGCGTCACCATCGACGAAGTGGTGTATCCGAAGGCGACCGATCTCGCGCAGGCCGGCCAGGACAAGCCACTCAAGGTGTTCGAACGCGAGTTCGCGATCGGCGTCCAGGTGACGCTGGCGCCGGGCATGCCGGCCGGCGATCTCGTCGTGCCGGCGCGCCTGCGATATCAGGCGTGCAACGAGAGCACGTGTTTTCCGCCGGCAACCGCCGACGCGCAGTGGACGATTCGCGTGATTCCAGCCGCGATGCCGGCCGGCGCCTGGGACAGCCCGGTGTTCGCCACGATCGCCTTCGGGCGCGGCCAGAAGCCCGCTGCCACAACTGCAGCGGCGACAGCCCCGCCGTCGGCTGCGGCGGCGAGCCCCGCTGGCACGGGCGCGGCCGACAGCGGCGATGTCCTGGCGACACTCGACGGGTTCACGGTGCTCGCCACGACCGGCGGGTACCTTGGCTCCGACGAGTTTCTGAAGTTCATCCGCAACGCCGAGGCCGGCGTGAAAGAGCGCGGCATGTTCGAGGGCCGCGGCCCGCTCGCGATCCTGATCCTCGTCCTGATTGGCGGCCTCGCGCTGAATCTCACGCCGTGCGTCCTGCCGATGATTCCCATCAACATCGCCATCATCGGCGCCGGCGCGCAGGCCGGGTCGCGCAGTCGAGGCTTTCTGCTGGGCTCCGCGTACGGCGGCGCCATGGCCCTCGTCTACGGCGCGATCGGCCTCATCGTCATTCTCACCGCGGGCACCTTCGGCACGATCAACTCGTCGCCGTGGTTCAACCTCGGCATCGCGGTGCTGTTCGTGGTGCTCGGCCTGGCGATGTTCGACGTGCTGATGATTGACTTCTCACGCTTCTCGAGCAGTTTCCAGCCCGGAGCGAATCGTGGCACCGTGGCGCTGGCGTTCACGATGGGCGCCGTCTCGGCCCTGCTTGCGGGCGCGTGCGTGGCGCCGGTCGTTATCCAGGTTGTGCTCTTCTCGAGCAACCTCTACGCGACAGGCACGAAGATCGCGCTGGCGCTTCCCTTCTGTCTCGGTCTCGGCATGGCGCTGCCGTGGCCGTTTATCGGCGCGGGCCTGGCGTCGCTGCCGAAGCCGGGCATGTGGATGGTCCGCGTGAAGCAGGCCTTTGGCGTGTTCATCCTCGCTACGGCGGCATACTACGGTTACGAGGCGTACACGTTGTTCTCGAACCGCTGGGTCGATCCCGCGGCCGTCAAGGCCAGCGTAGAGGCGCAGGTGAAAGCCGGTTGGTACGCGTCGCTTGCGGAGGGACTCGACGTCGCCAGGCGCGAGCAGAAGCCGGTGCTGCTCGACATCTGGGCCACCTGGTGCAAGAACTGCCTCACGATGGACAGGACGACGTTCGAGAACCCGGCGGTGCAGTCGGCGCTCGCGGGCTACGTGAAGATCAAGTTCGAGGCCGAAGACCTCGACCAGCAGCCCGCCAGGGCGTTGATGCAGAAGTTCGACGCCGTCGGCCTGCCCACGTATGTTATCTTGCGCCCGCGTTAGATGAACACGCCCGATCCGGACTCGTCGGCGCCACATGAGGCTGCGGGTGACCGCGGCGGCAGCGTGGCCAAGGCGTCGCAGACCCGGGGTCTGAAGACCCCGGGTTCCGTGGAGGCCGGGTCTTCAGACCCGGCGCGGCGCCGCATCGCGTCGACACTTATCAAAGTCGCCGTCACCGTAGCGCTGTACGTCGCGGTCTTCTACAAAATCGACGTCGACAAGATGTGGTCGCATCTGCAGGCCGTGCGGCCGGGCTGGATCGCGCTCGGCATCCTCGCGTACGCCGCCGGCCAGTGGCTGAGCGCGTGGCGGTGGTGGTTGCTGCTGCGCCCGGTGCAGTTGACGGTGCCCTACCTGCGGATGGTCGCCTTCTACTTCATCGGGATGTTCTTCAATCACTTCCTGCCAACGATCGTCGGCGGCGACGCCGTGAAGGCCATTCTGCTGGCCCGCGAGACCGGGGCCCCCGCGCGTTCGACGATGAGCGTATTCATGGAGAGGAACGTGGGCCTCCTGGCGCTGCTCACCACCGCGGCCGTGGCGGCGTTCGTTGCGCCGCCCGTGGCCGTGAAGGGCGTGTCGCTTCTGCACCTGACGCTGCTGCTGTTTGTCGGGTTCATCGTCACGAACGTGGTGCTGGCGAACCGCCGGGCGTATCACCTGATTGACTACCTGGTCGCGCTCACGCCGTTGTCGCACATCCGGTCGCGCGCGGCGTCGCTCTACGATGCCGTCGTGCCCTATCGCGAACGGCGATCCTGGGGCATCATCGCCGCGGCCATCGGGCAGTCGTTCCTGTTCCAGGGCGTGGTAATCCTCGTGGTATTCTTGAACGCTCACGCGCTTGCGAAGGACGTGCCCCTGGCCTCGCTGGCGGTCTTCGTGCCGTTGATTTCGCTGGCGGGCATGCTGCCGATCAGCGTGAACGGGCTCGGCATCCGCGAGGCGCTGTACGTGTTGCTGTTCGGACAGGTCGGTGTGCCGGGCGACGTGGCCGTCTCGCTGGCCCTTCTCTATGTGGTCGTGACGCTGGCGGCCAGCCTTCCGGGAGGCGTGGTCTACGCCCTTCAGCGCGGGCCCCGGATCCAGGCGGGGAGGTCCACATGAAGAGTCGGGCCGTGCGCGTGCTGCTGGTGATCCTGGCCATCGCAGCACAGGCCTGGGCGGCGGTTGCGGTGTGGCAGGTCGAACAGCAGATCGCCACGGAGCGGTCGGCCGCGGACACCTTCGAGCGCGACGCGCGCCAGGCGGTCATCCGCCTGACAGAACTCCGCGCCGCCCAGTACGCATACGTCGCCGCGGGGCAGCCAACGAATACGTGGCTGACCAGGGCGGCGGATCTCAGCCTGTCCATCACGCCGGCCTTGACCGCGTTGCGCCTGGCCGCGCGATCGGTCGAGGCACAGGGCGCCCTCGAAACGGGAATCGAGACGTTCTCGACCGCTCTCGCCCAGAGTGATTCCAAGGCCCGCGACTACCTCAAGGCGGGTCAGAGCCTGTCCGCCTCAGACGTGATCTTCGCCGACGGCGCGTCGACGCTGACGACGGTCGTCAACGCCGTCGACGGCGCCAGGGGCCAGGAGAGCATCGTGCGCGCCGTGGCCATTGCCGGGCTTCGCCAGTGGCAGGTGTACGCCGCCGGCGCAGCCGGCGCGCTCACGCTGCTGGCATCGCTGCTGCTCGTGCCGATCCCGCGCGGTCCGGCGGCGCGCGGCGGCGAGGAACCCGGCGCGGTCATGGCGGATGCCGAGCGACTTGGTCTGTCTCGCGCGACACAGGGAGCGGGGGACGCGAAGGCGGCACCAATCACGGTTGCTCCGGCGGCGGCGTTCGACGAGGACAACCCGCTCGCGTACATCGATCTCGACGCGATACTCCGTCCAGCGCGGACACCGGACCTGGAGACCGTCGCGGACATCTGCTCGTCCCTGGCCAGGGTGGAGAATTCAGGGGAACTCGAGGCGTTGATGGAGCGCATCGCGAAAGCCCTCGACGCGTCGGGCGTGATCGTCTGGATGCCCGGCGGGCCCGGAAGCGCGCTGCGCCCGGTCCTCGCGCACGGCTACGCGCCCTTCGCGCTCGCGCGCATGGGCAGCATCGACCCGGCAGCCGACAACGCCACCGCCACCGCGTTCAGGACTGGAAACGTGATCCTGGTGCCGTCCGAGCCGCCGGCACGCGGGGCGATCGTGGCGCCGCTCATCACCGCCGACGGGTGCTCGGGCGCCATGGCCCTCGAACTGCGCGAAGGCGTCGAGGCGACGGATCGTTTGCGCGCGGTCGCGACGATTCTTGGCGCGCAACTGGCCACGCTCTTCACGCCAACCGCCCCGGCGACACCCGCCGCCGCGGACACGGTGCTGGCCAACACCCTGGTTCAGAAGCCGTAGCCCGGACAGCCGTGACCAGCGACGAAGTGCTCGATCCGGAAACGGTGGCGGAGCTTCGCGGCGCCCAGCAGCACTACGACAACCCGACGTTCATCAGGCAACTCGTCGATCTGTTCCGCCAGAACGCGCCAGCGAGGATGGTTCAGCTCCGCGAGGCCGTCGCGGGGCGCGACGCCATGACCCTCGAGCGGGCCGCCCACACGCTGAAAAGCAACTGCAGCATGCTCGGCGCGATGAAAATGGCGGACGCCTGCGCCCGGATCGAGGAGGCCGGCGGCCGATCGGCCTTCGACGAAGCCAGGCGTGTGCTCGAGGAGGCGGAGCGGGAGTTCCCGCGGGTCCTCGAGGCGGTTGCGGAACTCGGCAAGTAAGTGGGTGGCAGGCCGTGTCGCGAACCGCTCGACACGGCGGACAAACGCACCTGCAGGGTTCCGTCGGCGGATGCGCGGGGCCCCACTTCGTTACCCCTCGCGGATCTCGGCCCCTCCGGCGCGTCTGTCGGGTATCCGTGATCGCCGTGCTCGCATGGTTCGCCACCCGGCCCTCCACCCTCATCAGCGGGAGCCGCGTTCCATGTCAGCCTGGCGCTACGCCGGGCGGCCGGTTACGATCGTGCGGCGGGCCGGCGTCTTCCGCGTGTCGAGAGTGGCCTTCAACGACAGCGGTTTCTTGTCGCGCGTCAGGCCAATCGTCACCTCGCCGTCCTTGTCGGCGAGCTCCTCGATGAGCTCCGACGAAGACGCGACGGTTTTGCTGTTGACGGTGGCGATCACATCGCCCGCCTTGATGCCCGCCTTCGCCGCCGGGGTGTCCGCCTGGACCGCCGACACGAGCAGGCCGTCCTTCACGCCGAAGTAGGCCGCCAGTTCGGGCGTCAGTTCCTGCACGGTCACGCCCAGCCGGCCGCGGCCCATCGTGAACGTGAAGTTGCCCGTCGCGTTGTCGCCGAAATACTGCATCACCCCGCCGTCCGGCACGGGCATGGGCATCGGTGCTCCCTGTTTCCACTGGCGCGTGCCTCCGCGCGGCATCGGCGGTGGCGTCCGCTGCTCCCACTGGAACGTGCTGCCGGGCGGCATCGGTTGGCCAGGCTCGGGGCCGGGCACGCGGCTCTCGAAATGGAACTGCTGCATCTGCCCCTGCAGTTCTTTCATCTGCCGCTCGACATCGCCGCGGATCTGGGACTGATTCACGAACACGCTGACATGGTCCTCGGCCGCCGTCGGCGTCACGTCAAGGTCCATGCGCTTGCCGTCGCGAATCACGGCCATCTTCACCGCGCGGCCTTCGGCGGTTTCACGCACGAGGCGCGTCAACTGCATCGCGCTGCGCACGTGTTCGCCGTCGAACTGCACCACCACGTCTCCCGCCTTCACGCCGGCCTTCTGCGCGGCCGACTCATCCATCACCTCGTCGATGACGACGCCGCTCTGCGTGGTCAGCTTGAGCTTGGCGACATCCTCTTTTCCGACGTCGCGCACCTGGACGCCCAGGCGCGGCCCTCCGCCCGCGAGCGCGGCAACCAGAGGCTCACCCACGACTCTGTGGGTCATGACCTGAGGACTCGCGCCGGCCTGCCTCTGCCCCGACACAATCTGCGGTTCGCTGCCGTCGCCTTCTCGTACCGTCACGACCATCGGCTCGCCGCCGTCCTTTTTCGTCACCGTGACGGTCTGTGTCTTCACCTTCGGGTTCCCGGCCTGCTGGTTCTGCACCACGGTCTGCTGGCCGGCGGCCACCAGGGACGGACCTTGCCAGAATGCGGCCGCTGCCGCCACCGCGAGCACCGTCACCGCGACACCGATTGCCTTGCCTGCGTGCATAAAGACCTCCAACTGCGAAATGGGACTAACGACATAGGATCAGACGCCCCGCCCGCCGGATTGGCCGGGGCTCGGGGTTCGGGACTCGGCGATGGTCAGACACAGACCGTCGACGAGCCGGCGGGGGATGCCCGACGCGCGGGCCCTCGAACCAGGCCGAACCGCGTCAGTCTGCAAAACGCTTCGCAGGGGCCGATGTCCGGCTGGGGGAGGCTCCGCTTCGCACGTGGCTGCTGCCACGGCAGCCAAAGTGCGCATGGAAACGCCACAGTGTGGCGTTTCCCGCGGAGGGGAAGTGGGGCCCCGGCCTTCCGTCGATCAGCACCTCGGAGATGCGTTTTGCCGGCCTGCGTGAGCGGGACCGGGCTGCGGCGTGACCCGCCGGTGCCGCTCCAACGACCGCTGGCACCTTCCCTGGATCCCGGCTTCCGCCGGGATGACGAAGAGGGCTATGGGCCTGCACTGAACTCCTCAATTGGCCGATACCTACGACGAGCGCCCGCGGCGGGTGGCGTAGCGTGTCCCTATGTCGATCAGTAAGAAGTCCATTGTCTTGATGATGTTGGCGGTCGCGATAACGGCCGCGACCGGGTGGTGGATTCTGCTGAATCCCGACAATCCCCTGACCACCCTGTTCCGGCGCCAAATCTCTGACGTGAATGCCCGCATCGTGATCGGCCCCTACCCGGCCGAGCGTGACTTCCGCCTGTTGAAACAGAACAACGTCGAGTTGATCGTTTCGCTCCTTGATCCGGCCATCCCGTACGAGGCCACGCTCCTCGAACGCGAGCAGGCACTGGCGGCGAAGTACCATCTGGCGCTGAAGAACTTCCCGATGTCGAGCATCCTCGGCCGCAAGTTCGGCGACTACTACGAGGCGAGCGCTTCGCAGGCGGCGGCGGCCATTACGGGCACCACCGCCAAGGTGTATCTCCATTGCTACCTGGGCATGCACCGGATTCAGGCCGTTCGAAATCAACTGGCGGCGAAGGGCATCGAGGCGGGCACGTACGCCGTACGCTCGGGCGAGCGCGAGAACGCCGCCGCGCTTCTCGACCTGGCCGAGGTGGCCTACAACGACGGGAAGTACCAGCACGCCATCGACACGCTGTCGACGATCGATCAGAGCCGGTTGACGGACAATGCCCGCCTGTTGCGGGCCTGGAGCCATTACCGGGTAGGCGATATGACGCAGGCGCGAGCCCTCTTCGAGGCGTTTCTCCGCCTCAGCCCGGGCAATCCGCAGGCGGCGATTGGCCTTGGCTACTGCGCGTACCGCACTGATGACCTCGCGACGGCCGAGCGGATGTTCCTCGCCGCCCTTCAGAAAGTGCCCGACGATGCCGATGCGCTGGGCGGCCTCGGCCTGACCTATTACCGCGCCAACCGCCCGGCTGACGCCGCGGCGAGGCTCGAGGCCGCGCTCACACTCGCGCCGGACAACCAGGAACTGCGCGACATTCTTGCGCGCCTGAAGGACAAGGGATGACACCGATGGACCCGAACGCCGGGCCGGCGCCGCTTGACCCGGACAACCCCGAATCGGCGATGCGCGACGCACGCCGGCGATTCCTCGCGGCCTTTCCGTCGCGCTCGGACTCGATCGGCCTGATGCTGTCCGTCGTGGCGACCATGGGCGGTCAAGGCCCGGTCGCGCAGCTGCGGCAGATCGTCCACCGCATGTCCGGCCTGGCCGGCATGCTGGGCTTTCCGAACGTGTCGGTCCACGCACGCGAACTCGAGGAACTGCTCGACGGCGTCGAGCGCGGCGATTTCGACGCGAGTCGCGCCAACCTGGCCTTCGATGCGCTCGAGCAGGCCTTCACCGAAGACCTCGCGCATCCGCCCGAGTGGGTCGGCCCGGACCCGGGCTCCGGCGGCAATCGCCGCGTCATGGTGGTGGAAGACGACGAGGATCAGCGCGAGGTCGTGTGCATCAACCTGCGCGCGGCGGGCTACCTCCCCGTCCCGGTTCATGCCGGCGAGATGGCGCTTGAGGTGGCCCGCGCGCAGAAACCCGATCTCATCCTGCTCGACGCGAACCTGCCGGGCATGGACGGCTACACGGTGTGCCGTCTCCTGAAGACGGATCCCGTGTTGGCGTCGACGCCGGTCCTTTTCATGACGGTCCGCTCCGGCCTCGACGATCGCCTGGTCGGCCTGGCGCTCGGCGCCGACGACTACCTGGTCAAGCCGGTGGACTCGCCCGAGTTGATACTTCGCATCCAGATTCTTCTCGCGCGCCGTGCGCAACAGGGCGAGGCCGCGCGACCCGCGGCCAGAGAGGCGGCCTCACGACATGTCTGAACGCGACTACGACAGCTTCGCCGCCGCCGCGCGGGAGCAACTGGCCCTGCGGACAGCCACGCTGGCGCTGATCAGCGTGCCCGTGTCGCGCCAGAATGACATCTACATGGCCCTGCGCTCCAAGCTGAGGCGGCACGACATCGTGGCCTGCTACGACGCGACACACGTCATCCTCCTGCTGGTCGACCTGCCGGTGGCCGTGGCGCGTGAGCGTCTGGCGGAGATGGTGACGCGCCTCGGCCCTGGTGACCCGCCGCGCTTCCATCTCGGCCTGTCCTCTTCCCTCGAGGCTGGAGCCCGGGAATTCGACGCGCTCGTCAAGGACGCGGTCGAGGCATCCGCTGTCGCGCACGACCGCGGCGTGCTGATCGTGGTTGCGGGAGAGGCGACGCCGGCACCGCAATCAGGCCCCGTCGTGCGCGGCACCGTGGTGGTGGCAGACGACGACCCGGAGGTCGCGCGCCTGATCGACGCGCAGTTGCGCTCGGCCGGCTTCAGGACGATTCTCGCGGCCGACGGCCAGCAGGCGCTGGCCGCCATCGAAGAGCACGCTCCCGATCTCGTCATCGTGGACATGATGATGCCAAACATGACCGGCCTCGAGGTGCTCACGGCCCTGCGCAACCGGCCGGCCCGGCCGCGGGTCATTGTTCTCTCGGCGCGCGGCCGGGAGCAGGACGTCACACGCGCGTTCGCTCTTGGCGCGGACGACTACGTGACCAAGCCGTTCAGCCCGCAGGAACTACTGGCGCGCATCGAGCGCCTGCTCCGATAGGCGCTCCATTATGGATGGCACTCATGTTTGAGTACATCGCCGATCTCTTCATCGCGGTCCTGGTGCCGTTCCTCGCGCTGAGCGCGGCGGTGCTTTTCGTGATGCTGGTCTACCTGGTGCTGCACCGGGCCGTCGACGAGGTCCAGTTCAAACGCCGCAAGCGCCTGACGCAGCAGTACCGGCCGGTCGTCGACGCCTTGCTCCAGCCGGAACACCTGGCCGAGTCGCTCGCGGCTATCGCGGCCGTGTCGGCTCACCATGGCCCCATCCTCGAGGCCATGCTGCTGAAGCTGCTGGCTGTTTCGACGGGGTCGGTGGTGGACCGCCTGAGTGAGGGCGCCCGCGTCGCGGGGCTCGTGGAGGTCTGGATCGAACGCCTGGCCAGTTACACGTGGTGGGTACGCGCCGACTCGGCCCGCGCCCTTGGCCTGGTGCGGAACTCCGGGGCCCTGCCGCTCATCTTCAGGGCGCTGGACGACGACCACGAGGAGGTGCGCGCGGCGGCCGTAGACGCGCTCGGCCTCATCGGCCACGAGGAGGCCATTCCCGTGCTGCTCAACCGGCTCGGCGACGAGTCACGCTACCAGCGCGTCCGCATCGTCGAGGCGCTGCGCGAGTTCGGCGACGCGGCCACGCCGGCCCTCGTGAAGCACGCGCACGATCGGCCCGCCGACGCGGCGATGGTCGCCGACATCCTCGGCTTCATCGGCGGCCATGTGGCGGCCGAAGAACTCAAGACATGGATGACGAACACGGATACCGGCGTCCGCGGTGCGGCGCTTCGTTCTCTCGGCAGCATCGGTCTCGATGACGAGGGCGTGACGATTGCGCTGAAGGCGCTGGACGATCACGACGCCAGTGTCCGGGCCGCCGCCGCGCGCGCGATCGGGCGGGCGCGGCGCCAGGACGCGGCGCCCCGGCTGGCGAGTCATCTCGATGACGAGTGGATCGTGGCCGCCAGCAGTGCCGACGCGCTGCGCCGGCTCGGTAGGCCTGGCCAGGATGCGTTGAAGGCGCGGGTGGACGACCCCGGACGCGCGGGCGATCTGGCTCGCCAGATGTTGTGGGAACGCCGCACAGGGACGGGGGAGGTCTGACATGCTGCGCGAATGGACCATTGGGGCGTTGGAGGCCTTCAATCTCCTCTTTCTCGCCTACTTTCTCACGATCAACACGATCTACCTCCTGTTTTCCGTCGTGGCGTACGCGAAACTGCGCCAGCACCGCAAGCGCTGGACCGCGCGGGAACTCGAGGCAGTGATGCGATCACCGGCGACCCCCGGCATCTCGATTCTCGTGCCGGCGTTCAACGAGGCCACCAACGTGGCCGAGAGCGTGCGGTCGCTGCTCTTCCTGAACTATCCCCAGTACGAGGTCATCGTCGTCAATGACGGCTCCACCGACAGCACGCTGGAACACCTCGTCGAGTCCTTCGGCCTGGTGCGCGCGCCGGTCAGCTACGAGCACGTTGTGGACACGATGCCTGTGCGCGGCGTGTACTGGTCGATCCACGGCCAGGAGTTGACCGCCATCGACAAGGAGAACGGCGGCAAGGCGGACGCGATCAACGCGGGGCTCAACGCGGCGAAGTACCCGCTGGTGTGCGTCATCGACGCCGACTCGGTGCTCGAGGAGCACTCGCTGACGCGCGCCGTGCTGCCCTTCATCGAGAACCCCACCACCGTGGCTGTTGGCGGCATCGTCCGGGTGGCGAACGGCTGCACCGTGAACCGGGGCCGGGTTACCGACGTGGGGCTGCCCAAGAGCCAGTTGGCGCGGTTCCAGGTGGTCGAGTACCTGCGCGCGTTCCTGGCCAGCCGGGTCACGCTCTCGATGATCAACGGCCTGATGATCATCTCCGGCGCGTTCGGTGTCTTCAAGCGCGACGTCGTGGCCGCCGTGGGCGGGTTCCGGCAGGACACGGTCGGCGAGGACATGGAGCTCGTGGCACGCCTCCACCGGCACTTCCGCGAGAAGCGGGAGCCGTACCGCATCGTGTTCCAGCCCGATCCGGTGTGCTGGACCGAGGCGCCCGAGACGCTGCGCGGCCTCGCCCGGCAGCGCGACCGCTGGCAGCGCGGCACCCTGCAGGTCCTGAGCTATCACTGGAGGATGTTCTTCAACCCGCGGTACGGCATGCTCGGCCTGTTCGTGATGCCCTACTACCTGATCTTCGAGGGCATCGGGCCCATCATCGAGTTGCTGGGGTACGTGCTGACGATCCTGGCCGTCGCGTTTGGCCTGCTCGCCTGGAAGTTCGCCTGGCTGCTGTTCCTTGCGGCCGTGCTGTATGGCGCGATGATCTCGATTGCGTCGGTCATTCTCGAGGAGGTCTCGTTCCGGCGGTATCCCCGCCTGGGAGATATCCTGCGGCTGTCGTTCTACGGCTTCATCGAGAACTTCGGGTACCGGCAGATGGCCACGGTGTGGCGCGTGCGCGGCGTATTCCGGTACCTGGGAGGCCACAAGGAATGGGGCCAGATGAAGCGAAAGGGATTCGAAACAACCCGTGACACTCCTGCTCGCTGAAGACGAACCGGACGTCCAGCTGATCGCGCGCCTGTCGCTGAAGAAGGCGGGCTTCACCGTGGTGACGGTCGGCAACGGCCGCGAGGTGCTCGACCGCGTCGGAACCGAACAGTTCGACGCCATCCTGCTCGACTGGATGATGCCAGAAATGGACGGCTTCGAGACGTGCAAGCGGCTCAAGGCCGACCCGGCGACGCTCCATATTCCCGTGATTTTCCTCACCGCCCGGGTGCAGGAAACCGAGGTGGCCCGGGCGCTGGCGCTCGGCGCGATCGGCTGCATCGGCAAGCCCTTTGACGCCCTCACCCTGGGCAAGCAGGTGATGGCCTTGCTGGCGACATAGGTGAGTATCCGCGCGCGTATCTTCACCGTGGTCGGCGTCGTCATTGCCGGGGCCTTCGTGCAGACGCTGGTCGTCCTGCAGATTGAGGGCCGGCGGGGCGCCACGGCTGCGGCCATGGACCGCGCGCTCTGGCGGTACGAGAACCAGTCGCGCCTGGGCCGGCTCGTCGTCGAACTCGAGAGCGTGCAGCGGTCCTGGCTGATGACGGGCTCGGCGGCGCAGCGCGCGGAGTTCGAGCGCGTGTGGGATCTCTACGAGCGGACGGGCACGCTGCTGCCCCAGTACATCGACGAACCCGATGCGAAGCGCGATCTCGCGTCACTCGACGGGCTGATTCGTGAGTGGCACCTCTTCGCGTCGCCGGCGCCCGCTTCTACGCCCGGGCCGGGGCTCCCGCCGCGGGGCGGAGCGGGCGTCGAGGCCGCGCGACCACCCGGCGAGGCCGGTGATCCGCGCATGCGGCGCATCCGCAGCGAACTCGATCGGTTCGAGACCCGCGAGCGCAACCACCTCGCCGAGCAGCGCACCGCGTCCAACAGCCAGGCGCTGCAGTCCACGCTGCTCACCCTCGGCATCCCCGCGCTGGCCATCGTGATACTGCTGCTGCTCGTCGCGTTCGTCGCGCGCATCCTGCTGGATCCGCTGGCTGCCGTGGCCAACTCGGCGCACCAGATCTCGGGCGGCAACTTCGACGTGTCGCTGCCGCCCGCGTCGCGCGACGAGATTGGCGCCCTGGTGCACGCGTTCCGGGACATGATCACCGCCGTACAGCGCCGCCAGCGCGAGGTGACGGAGGCGTTGGCGCGGGAGCGCGAGCAATCGGAGATTTCTGCCACGCTGCGCACGAAGGCGGAGCGCGAGCATCAGCAGCTTCTGGCCACGATCGAGACGGTGCCCGTGGCGCTCGTGATTGTCGATGCGGCGAGCGGGCGGATCGCACTCCAGAACAAGACCGCCGGCCTGCTGGTCGGGCGCGAGCCGGAGGGCGACGCCGAGCGCGAGGCCTACTGGAACGCCTTTCGCGTGACGACGCGCGAGGGGGCGCCGCTGTTGGTGCGCGAGTGGGGGGTGGAGCGCCTCATGCAGGGCGCGGTGGTCGCCGGCGAGGAACTCGTCGTGCACCATCCCGACGGCCGCGAGATTCCCATCCTCGTGAGCGCCGCTCCCCTGCGCGGCGACGATGGGACGATTGCCGGCGGCGTGGTCGCGTTCCAGGACATCACGAGCCTGTACGAGGTCGATCGCCTCAAGAGCGAGTTCGTGTCGATCGTGTCGCACGAACTGCGCACGCCGCTGACGTCCATCAAGGGCGCGCTGCAGTTGCTGTTGGACGAGGCGTCCGCGGCCGACCCCGATCACGTGATGCTGATGAACGTGGCGCTCTCGAACACCGACCGTCTCGTGCGCATCATCAACGACATCCTCGACGTCTCGAAGATCGAAGCGGGCAAGCTTGAGCTGAACGTGCGGCCGCACCAGGTGGCCGAAGTGGTGACGCTGTCGCTGCAGAACGTGGAGCAGATCGCCCACGGGTCGCTCATCACCCTCACGTCCAGCATCGAGGCCGGCGTGCCCGCCGTGCTCGTGGATCTTGATCGCACCATCCAGGTGGTGGTGAACCTGCTGTCGAACGCCCTGAAGTTCGCGCCGCCGCGATCGGAAGTGACGCTCTCGGCGCGCCGCGACGGCAACGGCTTCGTCGCCTTCGACGTGACCGATCACGGCAAGGGCATCCCGCCCGAGAAGATCGGCCTGCTGTTCCAGAAGTTCCAGCAACTCGACGGCGCCAGCACCCGCACGGCGCGCGGTACGGGTCTCGGCCTGGCCATCGTGAAGGCGCTGGTGGAAATGCAGGGCGGCCGCGTCTCCGTCGACAGCGCGGTTGGCCGCGGCTCGACGTTCACGGTGACAGTGCCGGTGGTAGGAAGAGTAGCCAGTAGCCAGTAGCAGTTGGACAGTAGCCGGTGTGTTTGCCTTTCTACTGACTACTGACTACTGACTACTGGCTACTTCTACATTCAGATCCCGTACGACCTTCGCAGCAACCGAGCAACCCGCATTTTCAGATCGACCGGCAGGAACGGCTTGGCCATGAAGTCGTCGGTGCCGATGAGGTACGCCTTCGTGCGGCTGGCCTGGTCTACGCTGGCGGTCAGCATCAGGATGGGCACGAAGGCGGTTCGCACGTGTTTGCGCAGGCGGCGGCACGTCTCGAAACCGTCCATCCGCGGCATCATCACGTCGAGCACCACCAGGTCCGGCGTCGCGGCGGTGGCCTTCTCGATGGCATCGACGCCGTCCTCGGCCTGCACCACCTCGACCGGGACCGGCAGTGTGCGCAGCGCCGCGCTCACGATCATCCGGATATCCGCATCGTCATCGACCACTAGCACGCGCAGGCGTCGTTGGCCCGCAGCGGTGGGGTCAGACTCGACCGCTGCCGAGGCGGGCGCCGGCGAGGCGGTCGAGTCTGACCCCACCGCTGCCAGCCCTTCCGCCAGCGGCTGCACCAGGGCGTTGGTGTTGCAGTACGGGCACACCTGCCACTCGAGCCTCAGGCCCTGTCCGCAGCTCGAGCATTTGTTCTTGAGGCTGTGCCTGCAGTACGGGCACGTCGAGAAATCGGCCTCGATGAGAGCCTTGCAGTTCGGGCACGGCACCTCGGATTCGTCCACCTGCACCACGCGCAACACTTCGTCGGGCGACGTCAGCCCCGCCTTGATTTTCCGCAGCGCGTCCTCGCGCAACAGCACCATCCCCGCCTGTCTTGCGGCGTAGCGGAGATCCGCTTCGCTCGCACGGTCGTTGATGAGCCGGCGCATCGCGTTGGTGGGCCGGAAGAACTCGTAGATCCCCATCCGCCCCGAGAAGCCGGTGCCGCCGCACGCGGTGCAGCCGTGTCCGCGGAACACGGGCGTGTGGTCGC
>Ga0315273_10001795_pt1 | contig 24786 bp, 17 predicted proteins | sample YL17G02_0_MG_FD_205753 | JGI IMG/M metagenome (GOLD analysis project Ga0315273, IMG submission 205753) | Sediment microbial communities from Yellowstone Lake, YNP, Wyoming, USA - YL17G02_0 | ecosystem: Environmental > Aquatic > Freshwater > Lake > Sediment | place: USA: Wyoming | collected... | reverse complement strand
CATCCAGCAGAAGCTCAAGGACGTCATCGACAACGCGAACCGCAACAACACCGCCATCTACACATTGGACCCGCGGGGGCTGGTGGCTCCGAACGACATCAGCGACAGCATCAACTATCCCCAGGAAGCCGGGACGCTCCGCGAGTCACAGGACACCCTGCACGTGCTTGCGAACAACACGGATGGCCGGGCCATCATTAATCGCAACGACCTGACCGGGGGGCTCAAGCAGGTTGTTCGCGACACCAGCTCGTACTATCTGGTTGGATACAACTCGTCGTTGACGACGCCCGATGGCAAGTTCCACAAGATCGACGTCAGGCTGAAGCGGGCGGGCATGCAGGTGCGCGCCCGGAAGGGATACTGGGCGCCGACGGCGGAAGAAGCCGCCAAGGCGGCCGCGCCGCCCAAGCCGAGGCCGCCCGCCGCCGTCGAGCGGGCGCTCAGCGCGGTTGAGACCAGGACGGGTGACGCGGTGGCCGCAACCTGGATCGGCACCGCTCGTGGCGAAGATGGCTGGACCCGCGTGACCTACGTGTGGGAGCCGCTGCCGCCGATTCCCGGCGAGAAGCGTCCGGAGGCGGCCCGGGTGTCGGTGGTTGCTGCCGCCGCTGGCGTCGGCGTGTACTTCCGTGGCAGCGTGCCGGCAGATGCGCCGGCCGGCGCCGTCGCAGGAGCCGTCGCTCCGCCGGGGGTCACGCCGGTGTCGGGCGTGAGAGCGCCTTCCAAGACGAGTTTCGACGCGCGACCGGGCAAGCTTCAACTCAGTACGTCGATTGAGACCGCGGCGGGGCAGGTCATCGAAGCGGCGCGCCAGGAACTCATGATCCCCGATTTCTCGGAGCAGAAGGTGGCGTTGTCGACGCCGCTCGTCCTCTGCGCGCGCACGGCGCGCGAGCTGCAGTCGCTGACCCGCGACGCCGACCCGACGCCGACGGCACTCAGGCAGTTTCGGCGCACCGACCGGCTGCTGATCCGGTTTTCCGCGTATGCTCCCCGCTTGGCCGCGCCGACGGTGACCGCCCGGCTGCTGAATCGCGTGGGCCAGAAGATGAGCGACCTTGCCGTCAAGGCACCGGACGCGGCAGGGGAGTACTACCAGGTGGATCTGCCGCTCGCTGGCCTCTCGCCAGGAGAATACGTGATCGAAGTGAAGGCGGCGAGTGATGGCGGCGAGGCCACCGAACTGGTCGCGATCCGCGTGGTCAGCTAGCCATGGGGTCAGATCCAAAACACAACATTGTCCAAGAATTCGGATCCAAGAAATCGAAGAATGTTGTGTTTTGGATCTGACCCCACCTTTGAAACGACAGATTGCCTGGACGGTGGGATCAGAGCAAGAGCGAACTCGGCACTCTCAAGTTAGTGCAACGGAGAGACCCATGAAACGAACTTGTTATTTCAATTGTCTCGAGAGAAGCAGCGTCCGTTTTGCTCTATTAGCATTGTTCTGCTTCGGGCTGACAGTGTTGAATGGACAGGTTTCAAACGACTTAGGTCCAATCATAGAGAAATATTCTATTCAGTACGGAGTGGATAAGAATGTAGTCAAAAGTCTTATCCAGGTTTCATCAGGAGGAAATCCGCGCGCTCGTTCTCAAGACGGAGACATTGGACTAATGCAACTAACCCCTACCATGATAAGAAATATGAGAATTCAAAATCCATATGACCCGGATGATAACATCCGCGGCGGATGCGGTTATTTGAAGACCTTCATGAACCAGTTCGGTAACATGGAAATGGCAGTTGCTGCTTTTAATGCTGGTCCAGAAGCAGTTCAGAAGTACGGTGGAATTCCACCTTATGCCGAAACAAGAATGTTTGTTAGAGCTGTAATGAAGATGTACCAGACCTTAAAGGAAGAAGAAACAGAATCATCTCTTCATGGTTCATCGGCTGGAACGGCACGTGATCCAAAACACGTTTCAACTCCTCCACTCGGCGGGTCCGCCACGTGGACCGCCACCGCGCCCGAGATCAACCCCAATAGACTCGACACGTCCCGCGCGATCGGCGGCGGCGACATCTGGAAGTTCACTGCCGGATCCGCGACGGTCGACAAGAACACATTCAAGGAAGGCATCACCAAGAACGTCACCGTGTCGGCGCCTCCGTCGGCGTTGCGACCCGGAGACCGCTTCGACGTCACCATCTCGGTGGCCTGCACGAAGGGCACGGGCGACGAGTACTGCTGCGCCGAAGGAGGGCTGTATACCGAAGGCATCACGTGCAGGCCCGCGCGCGACACGCCGCAGCAGCGGATCTCGACGTGCGAGCCAGACTTCGCGGGGTCAAAGTCGCTGGCCTACTCCTGCACGGTCACCGCCAACACGACTGCGAACACGCTGGTATTCATGCCCTTCGTCGGCACCGTCGCCCCCATCGTCAAGTACACCTACTCCAAGGCCAGGTGAGTGGTGGACCGTCTGCGGCAGGGGACGGGCTGATGCCAGCCGCGTATCGATGCCCGTCGTGCAGGAAGCGCCTGCGGGCGGGGCAACTGGTTCTGAAGGGTGAGTTCGAGACGTTGTGCTGCCCCTCCTGTGGCGCGGAGGTGCTTCGTCGGCCGCCATCCAAGTCACCAGTGATGGGGAAACTCCGGACGTGGATCGCGCGAAGCGATGCCGCCCGACAGGAACCCCCAACCGTTGGCAGCCGCCTTCGGGACACCCTGGTCTTCTTCCTCTTCGGCTTCAACGCCTGCCTGGGCCTGTACCTGTGCCTCTTTGCCGCCAACGTCTCGGCAGCCGGGCTGATTGCCGTCTACAGCTACCGCCCTATCGGATGGCCGCGTGAAGGTCTGGTGGCGGCGGTCATCGTCTTCGGCATCGTCTATGCTCTGTTGACTACGCCCCTGTTCCTCCTGCTGATGAGGAGGACGCCGAAATCGACCCTCACGGTGTTCGTACTGCTGCTGCTGGCGGCGGTCCCATTCATCCCGCTGCACCTGTTCGTCGCGCAACCGTGGTTTGCCAGGCACTTGCACCTCGACAACTGGCCCAAGGATGTCCCACTGATCGGGTTCAGGGTCTGCGCGTCGGAGTTCGAGCATCAGGAATTCCGCGAGCGTCTGCTCGCCAGCGGCACCATCACTATCGAAATCGAGAATCGCACGCCCTACGTGCTCGACGAAGCGGTCTATACCGTGCGGACGGGCGGGGCCACGGGATTCTGGGGGCACAACACCGAGTATCGCTTCGTCATCCGCGATGTGCCGGCCGGCCAACGCCGGCGGTTCGAAACGAAGGCCTTTCTGGGTGCGATTGTCGCGATGTCGGGCGGCTCCTCTCCCTCGAGCCCGGTTGAGGCGACAGCAGAGGTTCACTGGGACGGGGTGCACTTCGACCAGAACGTGGCGCCTGCGCTGGCGGCTCTTCCCGACGTCAGCACGCATCTGATCGATGATTGCCCGGGCTCCCAGCGGCCGTGGTTGCCCTGGTTTCGTCCCCGATGGCGCGGGCCCGAAGATGCGATCGAGCGGATGAAGAAGCAGCGGGGAAGCGGGCCAGAACCGCCCAGGTAGCCACGTCACCATCGCGGCAGTCCCGGCGTGGCGAGAAACCCGATCGCCTCGTCCTGATCCGCGTTCATCAAGGCCCGCAGCAGCTGTCCATCGGCTGACGCGGCCGAGGGACTCAATCGGGATTCCCGCCTTCGCCCTGAGCTTGTCGAAGGGCTTCGGCGTGGCAAGCGGGATTGGAGACTGGGGGTTGGGGATTGCGGAGTAGGGATTGGGGGTGGGGAACCCCGCGGGAAGGAGCGGTCAGCGCGGCGGCCCCTCGAACCAAGCCGACAGCGAAGTCCTGAGCGAAGTCGAAGGGCGTCAGTCTGCAAAGCACACCGTGAGGGCCGAGACGGGCGTGGGGATGGGGGCCCCCACGCAGACTCGGCGACAGATCCCGGCAAGGTGTGTTTTGCCGGCTTGCGTGAGCGGGGACGCTGCGGTGACCGCGCCTTCCCGCTACACCCACCCGCGCTGATGGCAGGCGCTCGCCACGCGATTGATCGCGATGACATACGCCGCGTCGCGGGTGTACAGCTTCTTGCTCCTGGCCAGTTCGGCCACGCTGTGGAAGGCGTTGGTCATAATGTGGTCGAGCTTGCTCAGCACTTCGTCCTTGGGCCAGTAGTAATTCATGTTGCCCTGCACCTGCTCGAAGTAGCTGCAGGTGACGCCGCCCGCGTTGCAGAGGAAGTCCGGAATCACGTAGATGCCGCGCGCTTCGAGAACCTTGTCCGCTTCCGGCGTGGTCGGGCCATTGGCGCCCTCCGCGACGATCTTGACCTTCTTACTGATCCGGTTCACGTTGTCGCCCGTGATCTGGTTCTCGATCGCGGCCGGGATGAGAATGTCGACATCCTGTTCGATCCAGCTATCGCCAGCCAGGATCTCGTATCCGAGTGTCTTGGCCTTTGCCTTGTCGACCGTGCCGAACTTGTCGGTGATGCCTATGAGCTCTTCGAATGTGACGCCATCCGTCTTGCGGAAGGTGTAGGTCTTCTGGTCGCTCTCGTCCCAGCACGACACGCAGATGACCTTGCCGCCGTACTTGGTGAACAACTGCACCGAGTACTGCGCCACGTTGCCAAAGCCCTGCACGCCGGCCGTCGACTTTGTGATGTCGAGGCCCAGCATCCTGCAGGCTTCGCGGACCGTGTAGATGACGCCGTAGCCGGTGGCCTCTGTGCGGCCGAGCGAGCCGCCCATGCCCACGGGCTTGCCCGTGATGAAGCCGGGTTCCTTGCCACCGTGGATGACTTCGAGTTCGTCCATCATCCAGACCATGTGCTGCGGGCTGGTCATCACGTCGGGCGCCGGAACGTCGCGTGTGTAGCCGACGTTCTTCGCCAACACCCGCGCCCAGCCGCGGCAGATGCCTTCCTGCTCGCGGGCGCTCAGGTGGTGCGGATCGCAGATGACGCCGCCCTTCCCGCCACCGAGTGGAATGTCGACGACTGCGCACTTCCAGGTCATCCACGTCGCCAGCGCGCGCACCGTGTCGAGCGTCTCGTGCGGATGGAAGCGGATGCCGCCCTTGTTCGGGCCGCGGGCATCGTTGTGCTGCACGCGGAAGCCGCGGAACACCTTCACTTTTCCGTCATCCATGCGAACGGGAACGGCAAACTGGAACTCGCGCATCGGCCAACGCAACAAGTCGCGCGTGCCGGCATCCAGATCGAGGATGTCGGCCACCTTGTCGAACTGGGCCTGCGCCATTTCAAACGGGTTAAATGGCTTAGACACTGTCGCACTCCTCCGGCGCAGCCGCGCCGCACTCAATGGTTGATGAATTCGAACCGAACAACGCTTGGAATATGACTGCTCTTGTCTTACCGGGGGCATCGGCAGGAGGTTGCAGACACGAGCCAAGTGCAACCCCTGACGGAAGTTAGGGCCAGATTACCCATTGGTCTGTGGCAAGTCAAGCCACACCATAACAGTAGGAGTTGCGCCAGACGAGGCCGCTTCACCACGCCGCTTGGCCCAGCGCAACTTCGGTATAGACTGTGAGACATGAAGACTCCGCCCCCCGAGACCGCCACCCGCAGCGCGCGTTGGGAAACGGAGACGCGGGAGCCGACGCTCGGCAAGAGCGCCGACCGGGACGCCTCGTTTTCCACGGTCTCTGGACGCCCAATCGACCGCCTGTACACCCGCGAGTCGCTGGCCGGGTGGGACGAGGCGAGCGACCTGGCCGAACCGGGTCAGTTTCCGTACACGCGGGGCATCCATCCGACCGGCTATCGCGGCAAACTCTGGACGATGAGGCAGTTTTCGGGGTTTGGGACGCCGGAGGAGACCAACCAGCGGTACAAGCATCTGCTCGCGGCGGGCGGCACCGGCCTGAGCGTCGCGTTCGACCTGCCCACGCTGATGGGTCGCGACCCCGACCACGAACTCTCGCGGGGCGAGGTCGGGAAATGCGGCGTCAGTATCGCGTCGCTGGCAGACATGGAGACGCTGTTCGAGGGCATCTGGCTGGCGGACATCACGACCTCGATGACGATCAACTCGCCGGCGCCCATGCTGTTCGCGATGTACCTGGTGGTCGCCGAGCAGCAGGGGGCCGACTGGCGGACGATTTCCGGCACCATCCAGAACGACATCCTGAAGGAGTTCATCGCGCAGAAGGAGTACATCTATCCGCCGCGCCCCTCGATGCGCCTCATCACGGACGTGTTCGGATTCTGCGCCGCGCAAGTGCCGAAATGGAACACGATCTCGGTGAGCGGATATCACATCAGGGAGGCCGGCGCGACCGCGCTTCAGGAACTGGCGTTCACGCTGCGCGACGGGGTCGAGTACGTCCAGTACGGCGTTGATGCGGGCCTGGATGTCGACCAGTTCGTGCCGCGCATCTCCTTCTTCTTCAACGCGCACAGCGACTTCTTCGAAGAACTCGCCAAGTACCGCGCGGCCCGGAAGATCTGGGCCCACGTGATGCGCGACCGTTTTGGGGCGAAAGACGAACGGTCATGGAAGCTTCGCTTTCACACCCAGACCGCCGGCGTGTCGCTGACGGCGCAGCAGCCGTACAACAACGTCGTTCGCACGGCGCTGCAGGCGCTCGCGGCCGTGCTCGGCGGCACACAGTCGCTGCATACCAACTCGCTCGATGAGGCGCTGGCGCTGCCCACCGCGGAGGCGGCGACACTCGCCCTCCGAACGCAGCAGATTATCGCTCACGAGAGCGGCGTGACCCACGCCGTCGATCCGCTGGGAGGGTCGTTCTTCCTCGAGAAGCTGACGCTTGACATGGAGAAGGGCGCGCTCGACTACTTCGAGACGATCGATCGGATGGGCGGCATGGTGGCGGCCATTGAGCACGGATTCCCTCAGCGCGAGATCGCCGACAGCGCCTATCGCTTTCAGCAGGCCGTCGAGCGACACGAGAGGATCGTCGTCGGGGTCAACCAGTTCGTCGTGGAAGAGGATCGGGGGGTGCCCATTCTCTCCATCGACGAGGCCGCCGCGGCCCGCCAGATCGAGCGGCTCCGCGCGCTCCGCCGCGATCGCGACAATGGGCGGGTGCGCCAGGCGCTTGGCGACCTCAAGCGGGCGGCCGAAGGTACGGCGAACACGATGATTCCGCTCGTCGAGGCCGCGCGCGCGTACGCGACGGTTGGCGAGATGTGTGACGCGCTGCGTGAGGTGTGGGGCGAGTACGAAGAACAGCCTATGATCTAGGGATTAGGGATTAGGGATTGGGGATTGGGAACAGGGATTGGGGACAGGGATTGGGGAATAGGGATTGGGGAATAGGGATTGGGGAATAGGGATTCGAGGATGAACGCGTAGGGGCGGGCCCCCGTGCCCGCCCTTGTCCCAGGGCAACCACAGGGGGTTGCCCCTACGATGGCATTCTCGCTTCTGACGACTGACCACCGACTACGGGATACCGGCTACTGGAAGTTTATGTCCAAGATTAGAGTTGTCATTGCCAAACCCGGGCTCGATGGGCATGATCGCGGGGCCAAGGTGATCGCTCGGGCGCTGCGCGACGCCGGCATGGAAGTCATCTACATGGGGCTCCGGCAGACGCCTCTGCAGATTGTCAACGCCGCCATCCAGGAAGACGCCGACGTGATCGGCTTATCGATCCTGTCAGGCGCGCACAACCACATCTGTCCAGAGGTCATGCGCCTGCTCAAGGAGAAGGGTCTCGAGGACGTCTGTGTGGTGGTCGGCGGCATCATCCCCGATCTTGATGTGGCGCGGCTGGCCGAGATCGGCATCAACGGGGTCTTCCGGCCCGGCACATCGATGCAGCAGATCATCGACTACATCACCAGTCACGCCCGCTCCCGCCGAGAGACGGTGTAGGACCGGCGATCCGGCTAATCCTTCGCCGCCCGTATTCCGATAACCCGTAGTGGCTGCTTGACTCCCATGCCGCCGGGGACTACGCTTTGGCGGAGATGCCGCTCTGGCGCTAACACGTTTCTGTTCAGTTACTTGGAGCTATGCCGCACAGGCTCTTGCTTGCCGACGACAGCGTCACCATCCAGCGCGTCATCGAGCTGACGTTCGCCGACGAAGATATCGAGGTGATCGCGGTTGGCGACGGACGCGAAGCGATCCGGCGCATTGAGGTCGATCGCCCCGACATCGTGTTGGCCGACGTGGGCATGCCCGAAAAAAATGGCTATGAGGTGGCGGCCTTCGTCAAGAACACGCCCCACCTGTCACACATTCCCGTGCTGCTGCTCACCGGTGCTTTCGAACCGATCGACGAAGAGCGGGCGCAGGAGGTCGGGTGCGATGGCGTGCTGGCCAAGCCGTTCGAGCCACAGATGGTGATCGCGCGGGTGAACGAGCTGCTCGGGGCAGCCCCGCCGCCGCGCGCCGCGGCGGCTCCGCCAGTGACGGTTGACCCGCGGGTGGCGCCCGTGCCTCCGCCGGTGGTCGAGCCCGCGTTCGACGCGCCGCCGATTGCCGCGTTCTCCGACGCGCTGCCCGCGGCGCCGCCCGTGTCGCCGCTCGACGCATTCCTGGCGGCTGCGCCTGCGCCAGATCTGGCAGCAGACGGCACCCGTTCCAATGCCTCCGCGTGGTCGCGTACGGCCGGGCAGGATCTTCGGCCCTCAGGGGAAGAGGAAAGCACAGCGGTGCCAGCCGACGTGTCGCTCGCCGCCGACGGCGTCATGGCCGCGCCCGAACGCGAACTGCTGGCGGCCGACCGGTCCGCCATTCGGATCAGCAGGCGCACCCCGATTGCGGTGCCCGGATTCGGCGCACCAGCCCTGCCCACGGCCTCCTCGGCTGCGGATCTCGACGACTACTTCGAGAAGCTCGATGCCGCGTTCGCGACGCTGCAACGGACGCCCCTCAGGCCCGAGTCGCCGGACGTGTCAACGACGTTCGCCGGAGCACCGGCGCCGTCGATCCACTCCACCGAGCCGCTACAGCTGTCGACCCGCTGGTCATCGCCGCCTGTCGAGCAGCCCCTGGTCGTCTCCCCAACCGAGTCTCAGGTGGTCGACCATGCGCCCGCTGTCGCGCAGGCCTTTTCTGCGCTGCTCGCAGCCGAACACGGCCAGGCCATCCCGGGGCGGGCCGCAGCCGTCACGGCCGCCACCACGCTCTCGCCCGAAGCCACCGACGAACTCGTCGACCGAGTCGCGAGCGTAGTCGCCGAGCGGATGTCGGACCGCGTCGTGCGCGACATCGTGACCGACATCGTCTCTCGCATCGCCGAGAAGCTGGTTCGCGAAGAGATCGACCGGGTCAAAGCCACCATCAAGTAGGGCTGAGCCCTTCGATTCATAAGTTCAGCGACGAACTTATTCCCTCAGGACTCAGTGCTGAGCGAGCATTGTGACGGGATCGCCTTGCGAGAATGCGCAACCGCAGTTGCGAGTCGAAGCGCTGAGCGGAGCCGAAGCCTCCCTTGATAGGCTGGCGGCTGTGCGGGTACGCTGTACGCGTCACGATTTTCCAGGAAACACATGTCCGAGCTACCGAAAGCTTTCGATCACCGAGACGTTGACGCGCGCTGGTACAGCTTCTGGGAGTCGATTGGAGCCTTCCGCGCCGATCCGCGCAGCGGCAAGCCCGCCTTCAGCATGGTGCTGCCTCCACCCAACGTCACCGGGTCGCTGCACATGGGCCATGCCCTCAACCATACGATGCCCGACATCATCGCGCGCTGGAAGCGGATGCAGGGCTACGACGTGCTGTGGTTGCCGGGGACCGACCATGCGGGCATCGCGACGCAGAACGTGGTGGAGAAGCAACTCGCGCAGGAGAAGAAGACCCGCCACGACCTGGGCCGCGAGGCCTTTGAAGCCCGCGTGTGGGAATGGGTGAAGGTCAGCCGCCGGATCATCACGGAGCAGATGCGGAAGCTGGGAGACTCGGTCGACTGGTCGCGCGAGCGGTTCACGCTCGATCCGGGCCTGTCGCGCGCCGTGCGCCGCGAGTTCGTCTCGCTCTACCGCGAGGGCCTCGTCTATCGCGACACCTACATCGTCAACTGGTGCCCCCGGTGCCGAACCGCGTTGTCCGATCTCGAGGTGCAGCACCGGGAGAGTGACGGCAGGCTCTACTTCGTCCGGTACGCGGGCGTGGACGGCGGGGCTGGTGTGACGGTGGCCACCACGCGCCCCGAAACGATGCTGGGCGACACGGCAATCGCCGTCAACCCGGACGACGAACGGTACCGGCATCTCGTGGGCACGTCGGTCGTGTTGCCCGTGCTCGGCCGCGTGCTGCCGATCGTGGCCGATGCCTTTGTGGATCCGGCGTTCGGCACCGGCGCCGTCAAGGTGACGCCCGCCCACGATCCGAACGACTTTGCGATGGGCCAGCGCCACGCGCTGCCAAGCGTCTCGGTCATCGACGAGGACGGCAACATGACCGCGGAGGCCGGGCCCTACGCCGGCCAGGATCGCTTCAAGGCCCGCAAAGCGCTCGTGGAGCGGCTGCAGGCGGACGGTGTGCTCGAGCAGATCGTCGAGCATCGCCATGCCGTCGGCCATTGCGAACGCTGCAGCACCGTGGTCGAACCGCTGGTGTCGAAGCAGTGGTTCGTGAAGATCGGTCCGCTCGCCGCCGAAGCCATCCGCGCCGTCGAGGAAGGCCGCGTGGTCTTCGTGCCGGACAACTGGACGAAGACCTACTTCGAGTGGATGACCAACATCCACGACTGGTGCATCTCGCGCCAGTTGTGGTGGGGCCACCGCATCCCCGCGTGGTACTGCGACGCGTGCGGCGAGATGATCGTGTCGGAGGAGGATCCGAGCGTGTGCCGGTGCGGCGCCGCCCTGCGCCAGGATGCCGACGTGCTTGACACGTGGTTCAGTTCGGGGCTCTGGCCGTTCAGCACGTTGGGCTGGCCGGACAAGACCGACGACCTGGCCCGCTACTACCCGACAACGCTGATGTTGACCGGGTTCGACATTATATTTTTCTGGGTCGCGCGGATGATCATGCTCGGCCTGAAGTTTGGCGGTGATGTGCCGTTCCACACGGTGTACATCACGGGCCTCGTGCGGGACGAGCGCGGCCAGAAGATGAGCAAGTCGAAGGGCAACGTCGTCGACCCGCTGTCGGTGATGGACGACATCGGCGCCGACGCCCTGCGCTTTACGCTGGCGGCCATGGCGTCGCCCGGCATGGACATCCCGCTCTCGGAAGGGCGGATGACCGGGTATCGGCAGTTCATCAACAAGATCTGGAATGCGTCGCGCTTCCTGCTGATCAACATCGGCGATCTGCCTGCGCGTCCGGCGCTGCCGCCATGTCGCGACCTGCACGTGATTCACCGGTGGATGTTGAGCGGCGTCAGCCGGCTGGCCATCGACGTCAACGATGCGCTCACCACATACCGGTTCGATCAGGCGTGCGATCGGCTGTACCACTTCTTCTGGCACGAGTTCGCGGATTGGTACATCGAGTTCGTCAAGATCGATCTGCAGCAGCAGGGGCCCGCGCGCGACGCGGCAGTGGCGGTGCTGGTCGAGGTGCACGACCGCCTGATGCGGCTGTTGCACCCGTTTGTCCCTTTCATCACCGAAGAGATCTGGCAGAAGCTGCCGAGACGACCCGACGATGCCGCCACCGTTACGCTGTCGGCATTCCCAAAGCCGTGCCCCGAGTGGGCCGACACATCGGCCGAAGCCGACGTCGCCTACCTGCAGCAGGTGGTGACGACCATTCGCACCGTGCGGTCAGAGCGCAGTGTGCCGCCTTCGCGGAAGATCACCGCGATCATCGACGAAACCGATGGGCACTCCCGCGCGATGCTCGAGCAGTGTGCGCCGTACCTGCGTCAGTTGGCTGGCCTCGAGTCGCTCGAATTCCGGACTGATGTGGCGCCCGACGTCGATACCGTCACACGCGTGCTCGAACACGCCCACGTGTTCGTACCGCTGGCGGGCATCGTGGACCACCGGGCCGAGATCGAGAAACTCCAGAAGGAACTCGCGGGACTGGCTCGCGAGGCCGAATCGATCGCGCGTAAACTCGGGACGGCGAACTTCGTGGCGCGCGCCCCGGCGTCGGTCGTCCAGCAGACACAATCGCGTGCCGTCCAGATCACGGAGCGACGGCAGAAACTCGAAGGGCAACTCGCGGAGCTCGGCCTGTGACTATTGAACCGATCGAGATCGGCGTCTACCGTGACTTCGTCCGACGAAGCCTCGCGGAAGACCTTGGATGGGGAGATGCGACCGTGCAGGCCGTCATCCCTCCCGACGCGACAGCCGAAGGTGTGCTGTTGACGCACTCGCCGGCCGTGCTGGCCGGCCTGGATATCGCGCTCGAGGCATTCCGGCAACTGGACCCGGCCATCGCCGTGATCTCGCGGCGGCAGGACGGCGACCTGTGCCAGCCCGGCGATCAGGTCGCCGTCGTCACTGGCCTCGCCGCACCGATGCTGACGGCGGAGCGGACGGCGCTCAACATTGTCCGCCACCTGTCCGGCATCGCCACGTTGACGCGGCGGTTCGTCGATGCCGCCGGCGGCCGGGTGGTCATCGCTGACACGCGGAAGACCCTGCCGCTGCTGCGAGCCCTCCAGAAGTACGCCGTGCGCGTCGGTGGAGGCGAGAACGGCCGGCTGGCGCTCGATGAGGGGCTGATTCTCAAGGCCAGCCACATTCGCTTCGCCGGCGGGATCGGCGCGGCCGTCAAGCGCGCACGGGCGGCCGGTCCTGATACACCGGTGCAGGTCGAGGTCTCGACGTCGGCCCACGCTGCCGAGGCTCTGGCCGCCGGAGCGTCAGTGCTCCTGTTCACGGGGGCGTCGAGCGAGGAACTCCGCCACGTCGTGCAGCAGTGTCGCGGACGAGCCCGCGTTGAGGTGTCTGGTCAGATTTCACTCGAGCGGGTCGCGGAGCTGGCATCAGACGGGGCGGACTTCGTCTCGATCGGCGCGCTCACCGATTCGGCTCCAGCCTCAGACATCACCTTTGAACTTCGATCCCTTTGATCCGGCACACGCCGCCGATCTGCCGCACGACATCGCGGAGGCGCTGGCATGGTCGCAGCCCGAACGGGGCCGGTTCGGTTCGCCGCTGTTCTACGCGGCCCAGATCACCTCGACCAACGATGTCGCGGCGCGGTTGGCGGATGCGGGGGCAGGCGAAGGCACGACAGTGGTGGCCGAGGCTCAGACCGCCGGCCGCGGCCGGCATGGGAGGACCTGGTGTTCTCCCCCAGGTGCCGGGCTCTACGTGTCCACGATCCTCCGTCCGGATCTCCGGACTGTTTCGACACCCGGATTCGCGCTGCTGACGCTGATGGCCGGGGTGGCCCTGGCCGACGCGATTCGCGAAGCGACTGGTCTCGCAGTCGAGATCAAGTGGCCCAACGATCTGATGGTGGCCAGGCGAAAACTGGGGGGCATTCTCGCGGAAGGGACGGCCCAGGGCACCTCGCTCGAGTACATCGTGCTCGGGTTCGGCATCAACCTGCGGTCGGCCGCATACCCTCCAGACGTCGCGCTGCGCGCGACCTCGATCGAAACCGAACTCGGTCGCCCCGTCGATCGCGGAGCCCTGCTGGCCCGGGCGCTGGTCAACCTGTCGCGAGCCCGTACGGCCATTGCCGAGAACCGGACCTCGGCGGTCATCGATCGTTGGCGCACGCTGGCTCCGTCCGCGGCAGGCTCGTCGGTTGAATGGCAGACCGGTGCGGGCCTGCGGCGGGGCCTGACCGCGGGAGTCGACGACGATGGCGCGATGCTCATCGACGTGGCGGGCACGATCGAGCGGGTCATTGCGGGCGAGATTGTCTGGATGTGAGCCCTGAGCGCACGCGGGTGGCAGACCCCGGCGGAAGACCTGGACCGTGTTCTACGACGGCGAGATCGCCCGGGGATGGCGCGCGACAACTGAGTCGAAGGGTAGGGGTGCTGTATGCTGCTGGCGATTGACATCGGGAACACCAACATCGTGCTCGGCGTGTTCGAGGGCATCGCGCTCGGGCGCAGCTGGCGGCTCGCCACGATGCGCGAGCGGACCGCTGACGAAATGGGGCTGCTCGTAAGCGAGTTGCTCGAACGCGCGGGCATCAGGCCCGCGGCCGTCGACGGGGTGGTGATGGCGTCGGTCGTCCCGCCGCTGACCGCCAGCGTGATCGAGATGTCAGAGCGCTATCTGGGTACGCGGCCGCTCAATCTCGAGCCCGGCGTCAACACCGGCATGCCCGTGCTGTACGACAATCCGGCCGAAGTCGGGGCCGACCGGATCGTCAACAGCATCGCGGCATACGAGCTGTACGGCCGGTCACGCCAGATGCCGTTGATCGTCGTGGACTTCGGGACCGCGACCACGTTCGATGCGGTATCCACGGCAGGCGAGTATCTGGGCGGCGTCATCTGTCCCGGCATCCAGATTTCGGCCGATGCCCTGTTTCAGCGGGCGGCGAAGCTGCCTCGGATTGATGTGCGCAAGCCCCCGCACGTCATTGGCAAGACCACGGTGAGTTCGATGCAGTCGGGGCTGTTCTTCGGACATGTCGGCATGGTCGAGGGTCTGGTCGGTCGGATGCGCGCCGAGCTTGGCGGCAAGACGTTCTGTCTGGCCACCGGCGGCCTGGCCGATACAATCGCCCCGGAGACCGATGCGGTTGAGGCCGTCGATCGAAACCTGACACTCACCGGGTTGCGGATCGTGTGGGAACGGAATCACTGATGGGCTCTTCCGAGTACTGCCGCGAGATCGAAGCCTACCTGTGCAGCAGCAACCAGGGTCACCTGGTGCGCATTTCCGGTCCGGCCTTCGACAAGGTGCTCGAATGGGCGGCGATGGGTGTGCCGCTCAAGGTCGCCTTCCAGGGCATCGACCGTCATGTCCAGCGCGTCGCCGCCAAGGGACCGCGCAGGCGTCCGGTTCGGATCGAGTTCTGCGAAGCCGACATCCTTGATGCGTTTGACGCGTGGCGGCGAGCCGTCGGCGTGCGGGCGACAGTGGCCAGCGAGGGCGAGGGCGAGAGCGAGGTCGACCTGGACGCGACGCCTCGCCGCAGACAGTCCCTCTCGACGCATGTTGATCGCGTGATCGTTCGCCTCACAGCGCTTCGGACAGGCCCATCGCCGTCGTCGACCTGGGATGCCGCCCTCGATCATGTCGTCCGCCAGCTGGACGCGCTCCACGCCGCGACACATAAGGCCCGCGGCCAGGCTCGCGACACGGTGTTGGCCGAGCTGGCCGCGCTCGATGCCAGGCTCATCGAGGTGGCGCGGGCGACGGTGGGCGACGCGGTGGCCGCCGACATTGCGCGCGAGGCCGACGGCGAACTCGAGCCGTTTCGCGGCCGCATGACCTCAGAGGCCTACCGGGCGGCGCACCAGCGTTGCACCGACCGCATCCTCCGCGAACGCTTCGCGCTGCCTGTCCTCACCATTGAGTGACGTGGCCGACGCGCTGAAGGTCGGAGACGTGGTGACCGTGACGCCGGACAAACCGGCAGCGGGCGGCCGCATGATTGCGCGTCACGACGGCATGGTGCTGCTTGTCGCCGGGGCCATCCCGGGTGAACTGGCGCGGGTGCGTATCGAACGGGTCGAGCGATCAATGGCCTACGCCGCGGTCGAGGAGGCCCTCGAGCCGCATCCCGCTCGACGAACGGTCGCCGGCGACCCGCGTTGTGGGGGAGCCGTCTACGCGCACATCGAGTATCCCGAGCAGACGCGTCTGAAGGGCGAGATTATCCGCGACGCCCTCAAGAGGCTGGCGCGGATGGATCCGCCCGACGTGATTGCCGTGACGCCTTCGCCCGAACGTGGTTACCGGATGCGGGCCCGGGTGCACGTGCGGAACGGGCGCATCGGGTTCTTTCTCGAGAACACGCATCGCATCTGCGACGTGCGGGAGTCTGGACAGCTGCTTCCCGAGACGGCGCCGGCGCTTGACGCTCTGGCAGACATGCTCGGCAGGGCAGCGTTGACCGGCGCGGCGGACCTCGACGTCTCCGAGAATCGCAGCGGCGACATGCGCGCCATACACATCGATCTCGCACCTGACGCCCGACTAGGTCTCCCCGAGAAGCTTGGGCCGGTGCCCGGCGTCACCGGTGTGTCGTGGTCCCACCCCGCCATGCGGGCGGAGAGCATCGCGTTTGGCAGTCCATTCGTCGAGGATGACGTCCAACTCTGCGCGGAGAGCGTGCCAGAGGGGCGGACATTAAATCGGGTCACATTTTCGCCGATGGGTGCGCCCCATGTGACCCGACCCGATTTCCTTCCGCCCACACCGGTCCGGTTGCGCCGGCACGTTCGAGCGTTCTTCCAGGGTAACCGCTTCCTCTTGGATCAGTTGGTTGCGGCGGTCGTCGCCGCGTGCCCGCCCGGACCGGTCCTTGATCTCTACGCCGGCGTCGGGCTGTTTGGCGTGTGCCTCGCGGCCACAGGACGGCACGAGGTCACCGCCGTCGAGGGCCATCCGGCCTCGGTGGCCGACTTGATGGTCAACGCGCAGCCCTACAGCCGGTCCATCGTCGTCGGCCACACCTCGGTCGAACGCTTCGTTCAGGAGACGACCGGGGCCGGCCAGGGCACGCTCATCCTCGATCCGCCCCGCACCGGGATGTCACGCGAGGCGATGGCGGGCGCGCTCCGTCTTGGTGCCGATCGCGTGGTCTTCGTGTCGTGTGATGTGGCGACCTTCGCACGTGACGTCGGCCGGTTCGTGGACGCGGGCTACCAGTTGGACACCATTCGAGGATTCGACTTGTTTCCGACAACGGCCCACGTCGAAGTGTTCGCGGTGCTGGCCCGACCCCTGGCATCTAGCTGGTCGCCGACAGCGGAGGCGAGAGCCCGTCGACCCCTACTGAGCGGCGGCGATGAAGCCGTCGAAGAGCGGCCTGAACTCGCCGGTGCGCCAGAAGTTCTCGGGGTGCCACTGCACCCCCACGCAGAACGTCGCGCCCCTGCGCTCCATGCCTTCGATCACGCCATCAGGAGCCGTGGCAGACTGGTCGAATCCCGCGGCCAGGCGTTTGACGCTCTGGTGATGGCGGCTGTTGACGTCGAGAGCCTCGCCGTCTTTCAGTTCCTCCTGCATCAACGTCCACACAACGCTTCCGCGCACCACCCATACTTCGTGGGCGAGGCCAAAGAGCGGCATCTTGATCGTGTGTTCCAGCGCGCCGAACACCTGCGACGGGACATCCTGCACGAGTGTGCCCCCGCACGCCACGTTCATCACCTGCATCCCACGGCAAATCGCCAGCACGGGGACGTCTGCCGCGATCGCCTTGGCGATCAGGCCAATCTCGTACTCGTCGCGGGCGCTGTCAATCTCGGATACTGACGGGTGTCGCGGCTCGCCGTAACGCGCCGGATCGACGTCCACGCCGCCGGTCAGCAGCAATCCACGACACCACGTCACGACATCGTCGGCGCAATCGGTCGCCGGGTCCAGCAGGCGAGGCTCGCCCCCAGCCCGTCGGACGGACTCCTGGTAGTCGGAAAGCGCACGGCAAGGGCTGACCGCAATCAGTGGCTGCATGACTCATTGTCTCCCGACACGTTCTCTCCCGGCGAGACAATCACTCCCGGAGTGATTGGCTCTTGGCACTATCCTCGCGTTAGCACAATCCTCCCGGAGTGATCGCCTCTTGGCACTATCCTCCCGTTGGCACAATCCTCCCGGAGTGAGTGGCTGCGGCGGAGTGAGTGGCTGCGGCGTCCGGACACTACATCCGGGCCGGCACCTCGATGCCCATCAGGTCCAGAGCTCGCGTCATCTGATTGCGGAAGTACGCGACGCCCGCCGCGCGCCAGATCTTCGCGTCACCGCGCTCCTCGTTCAGAACGGGATAGCGGTGGTAGTACCCGTTGAACATCTGCGCCAGGCCGAACGACCACTTGGCCAGCAGCGAGAACTCGAGGCCGCGCACCGACTGCTGCGCGATATCGTCGAGTCGCGAGCTCTCGAGCACCAGTGCCCAGAGTCCATGGTCGTCCAGGCTGTCGCGCAGTTCGGCCGGGTCGGTCGCGGCCAACCGCGCCGTCACCTGCGTCGCGTCCAGGCCGTCGCGGTCGCTCAACTTCTGGAGGATGTTGTTCGCGCGGACCACGGCGTACTGCAGGTAGGGGCCGCTCTCTCCCTCGAAGCTCAGCGCCTCATCGATATCGAAGGCGATGACCTTCCCTCGCGAGAACCGCACGAGGAAGTACCGCACCGCCGCGACGGCGATGATTTCGGCGGTCCGCTGCTGCCCGGCAGGCGGGAGTTCCGCATTGCGCTTGGCGACTTCGCCGCGGGCCTTCGCGATGAGCGTGTCGATCAGGTCATCGGCCTTGACGCCCAGGCCCTTGCGGCCCGACACCTCGACGAACGGCTTCGTCGTGTCGTTCGCTTCGGCATCGTAGCCGAGCTGGCGCGCCGTCTGGTGTGAGAGCGCCACCATCTCGTACGAGAAGTGCACAGAGCGTTCCGCCTCGCCAGGATGACCGGCGGCGGCCAGCGCCTGCTTCAGCAGTTTCTGCAGGTAGGACTGCCGCACATCGATCACGTTGTAGACCATGTGCCCGTTGCCAAACGCCGGCCTCGACCGTTCATCGGGTGTCGGCAATGACGACGTGGCCCACAGAGGGCCGTCCTTGCCCGACTCGCCAAACAGCCGGTAGTGGAAGTCCCGGCCGAGCAGTCCGAACTTCCAGAACTGGTACGCCATGTCCTTGCCGACATAGGTCACGGTCCCGTTGGATCGCACGATGACCTTCTCGGCCTGATCGCCTTCATCTGCCGCCGCATCACCCGGCGGGTCGCCTGCCGATTCGCCAGCAGGCTCCGCCGCTGCGGATGTCTCGTCCTCGATCCGCATCACCCAGCATCCCGCCAGTCGGCCAGTTGGCTGGAAGTAGACCGTGCCCTGCGCCTTCAACGTCTCGAACGCGCGGCTCCAGAAGTGGAGCCGCAGGATGTCGCCCTCCCACGTCAGCAGGTCGTAGTGGACATTGAGCCGGGCCATCGTTCTCAAGTGGCAGCCGACGATCCGATCGGCGACGAAGGCGGCGATGGCGGCGGCCTCACCTTCGCCGTGCTCGAGATCGCGCAGCGTTCGTGCACGCAGCGCCAGTCGCTCCGCGTCGCCGGCGTACCACTCCGTCGTCCGGGCATACAGATCCCAGCAGTAGTAGTCGAAACGCGGCTGCGAGGCGACGGCTTCGACCCCGGCGAGCGTCTGATGTTCGAGTTGTTGAAATCCCACGACGACGTCGGCGACCTGGACTCCCGTGTCGTCGATGTAGTTCTGGACTTCGACCGGGTTCCCGAGGAACCTGAGCGCACGCACCAGCGTGTCGCCCAGGGCGGCGTTGCGCAGGTGGCCGATGTGCGCGGCTTTGTTGGGATTAATCGCCGTGTGTTCGACGATGATCTTCGCCGGGGCCTGGGCGGTCATCTCTGCCGACACGCGCCCGGATAACCGATCGGTCAGGTACGCCACGCGGTCGAAGTAGAAGTTCAGATACCCGTTGGCCGCGCAGTCCACGCGGGCGATCCCCGGAATCGCCCCGAGCCTGGCCGCGATCTGCTGACCGATGAGCGTCGGGGCTTGTCGAAGGCGGCGGGCCAGCTCGAAGGCGAGCGGCACCGCCAGATCGCCCAGCGCGCGGTTGGGCGGCACCGCCAGCGTCACGTTGGGGAGATCTGATGGCGAGAGGCCGTACAATTGTGTGACGGCGGCGATGACTCGGGTTCGAATGGTGTCCTGAATCGACAAAATCATGAGTGCTTCATTTCGGGTGTCGTTGACTCGCTCGGGATCCTGAATCTACGATGGGTGATGTCAGCTCATTCGATCACGACCGCGTTGTGCACGGGCCAGGTCGTCGGGTGTGTTGATATTGAGCAACAGCAGACCGTCGGGGTCGAATGCGGCGATCTCAACCGGGTCGATGGTTCGTACGTGCACATCGCGAAACAGATCGAGCACTTTCAGCACTCCAGCGTCCAGGCGCCTCAGGATCGGCCCGGCGCAGGCCTGGGTGTAGCATGCGCAGAGTGGGTGGTACCCGTCGGCTGCATGGGGCACCGCGATATCGGCGTCCTGCGCGGCCTCCATCAGGCGGGTCAGAAACGGCGCCGTGAGATAGGGCATGTCGCACGCGACCACCAGCACGGGTTCCTTTGCGATCGCGAGGGCCGTGTAGATGCCGCCGAGGGCCCCGGCGTCTGGCACCAGATCTCCGAAGACGGACACGCCGCTGTCCGCGAAGCGGGCCAGATCGCTGGCGACAATGACCACGCGGTCGGCCACGCCGCGCAGCACGTGCAGTTGGCGGTCGAGAATCGTCCGGCCGTCAATGACGAGTTGGCTCTTGTCCAGGCCGCCCAGGCGGCGGGCCCGGCCTCCGGCAAGAATCGCTGCAGTGGACATAGGGCACCCCGGCACACCGGGTGCCAAGACGTTACGTTAGCAGAAAAATGAGCGAGACGGTAATCGGTCCGATGCTCGTCGCCAGCCTCCATCAGGCCATCTCGGAACTGCTGCCGATGCGGCTCGAGTTCTACGAATCGTGGATCAACTCCCGGCGCATGCGATCACGACGCGTCACCCTCGGTGCGATGCGCGCGGTCTTCAGTTTCCTTCGCCAGGAAGACGATCTGTACGACGCCGTGATGACGCGGGCAGGAGCACTGACGGCGCAGTGGACCATCGATGGACTGACGCCGCTCGGTCGGGCCTGCCTGCGGCGGCTGCCGTGGCGTCTTCGGGCGCGCGCGGCTGGCCGGCTGGCGCGGCGCCTCGCGGCCAAGACGTGGGAGGACACGCGAGCCTCGATGCGGTGGAAGGGCGGACGTGGCACATTCACGCTCCATCCCTCGCTCTTCTGTGACGTGCGGGCCACCTCGGGTACCGCGCTCTGTCGGTACTACGCCGCTCTTGCCCGTGGCCTGGCTCAGGCGCTCAATGTGGAGGTCGACGTCGCGGTCGAGCAGTGCCAGGCTCGTGGCGATCGACACTGCGCCGTCACGGTTGATCCGAACAGGTCCCGGCGGCCTGGGACGATCGTCGCGCCGTTGCTCGTGATGGTGTGTGTGCTGGTGCCAGGGCTGGCGGTAGCCCAGCCCGCCGCGCCGATGGCCGCGTCGCGCGAACGCGCGCTGGTGATGCCGTTCGAGAATGCGACACGCGATCCGCGGTTGTCCTGGCTCGGAGAAGCGGCGGCGGTCCTGCTGACCGAGGGCCTGCGGGGCACTGGCGTCGACGCCATGGTTCGGGACGAACGCCTGCGCGCATTCGAGCGATTGCAGGTGCCGCCGTTCGCGGCGCTCAGCCGGGCGACCGTCGTGCGCATCGGGCAGCTCGTGGGAGCTGCCGACATCGTGGTTGGCTCGGTGACGTCCGAAGGCGACGTGCTGGCCTTCACCGCGCGCCGGCTTCGCGTGTGGCAGGGCCGGCTCGAGCCTCCGGTTGTCGCCCGCGGGAAGCTCCAGGAATTGTTCGTGATTCTCGACCGGCTGGCGGCGGGCATGGCATCGTCATCGGTCGTGTCTGATACGGAGCGGCCAGCGCCCGGGTCTTCGCCGCCTCCGTTGGCCGCCTTCGAGGCCTACATCAGAGGGTTGCTTGCGCAGACGCCGGCGGCGCAAGTGCGATTCCTGCACACCGCGCTGCAGGCAGCCCCGAGCTACGACGTCGCGCGAATCGCGCTGTGGCAGGCGCACACGGCGGCAGGTGAACATCGGGCCGCCATCGAGGCCGTGCGGGCCGTGCCCGACACCTCGCCGGTGGCCGTGGAGGCCCGATTCCTGGCCTCCGTCTCCCGCATTCACGTCGGCGAGTACGCGGAAGCGTATCGACTGTTGACCGGTCTGCGGCAGCGCGCGCCATCCGCGATTATCCAGAACAACCTGGGCGTGGTGCGTCTGCGAACGGCGAACCTGCCGGCTGACGCCGTACGGGCGGCGACATACTTTTCTGGCGCGCGCACCCTGGACCAGCTTGATCCGGACTACGTCTTCAACCTGGGCTACGCGACGTGGCTCGATGGCGATCCGCAGGCGGCGGCTTCGTGGCTGCGCGAGGCAGTTCGCCTGAGTCCGGCAGATGGCGCCGCCCACGCGCTGCTCGCCACGGTACTGCACGCGGCCGGCCAGAGTGCCGAGGCCGCCCGTGAACTCTCGCTGGCCCAACGGCTCTCGTCCGCGTACCACACGCTCGACCTCAAGACTGCGGCGGCCAGCCCGGTCCGCGGCCTGGAACGGCTCAAGGAGGCGATCGAGCCACCGCGGGCCGAACGGGTCGATGCAATCGTGGAGATGATTGGCCAGCGCGACGAGCGCGAGTTGGCGATGTTCTACCTGGATCGTGGCCGCCGCTTCTTCGATCAGGACAACCACCGCGAAGCCGAATCTGAATTGAAGCGGGCCTTGTACCTGGCGCCCTACGACGCGGAGGCCAACCTGCTGGTCGGCCGGATCTGCCTGCGGACAGGGCGGTTGCGGGAGGCGATCGAGGCCTTCAAGATCTCGCTCTGGAGCCAGGAGACCGTGCCGGCGCACCTGGCGCTCGCCGAAGCGTATCTCGAGGCCAAGACCCTGGATCTGGCCCGCAGTGAAGCCGAGCGGGCCCTGGCGCTCGATCCGGCATCCGCACAGGCGCAGCAGTGGCTCGAACGGCTGAAGCGCGGCCCCGGGATGTCCGCCTAAGTCCTTCGATTCATACGTTCGGTGACGAACGTATTCCCTCAGGACTTAGTGCTGAGCGAGTTTGTTGACCAGATCGCCCCGCGAGAATACGCCACTGTAGCTACGAGTCGAAGCACTAAGGGGATATAATCAGCGCGCGCCTGACTGGAGCGCGCGTCATGTCTGCATCTACCCGGATCGACGCTCGTCGGCTCGCCATCGGCGGCGCCTGTTGGCTGGGCGTCCTGCTGGCGCTCGCCAGCCTCGCCTGGCAGCCTGCCCACGCCGTCACCCAATCATCTGGTGGCGTCATGCCGGCGAACGTCGGCATCCAGGGTGACACAGGCAAACCGTCGTCGAGCAGTCCGCTTGTCCTGGTCGCCCACGTTGATGCGCTCATCCACCCCGTGTCGGCGGAGTTCATGGTGGAGGCGATTTCGCGGGCCGACGAGCAGGGGGCGGCCCTTCTGATCTTCACGCTCGAAACGCCGGGCGGGCTGGTCGATTCCACGCGCACGATCATCACGAGGATGCTGTCGTCGAAGACGCCGATCGCGGTGTTCGTGGCGCCGTCTGGCGCGCGCGCAGCGTCGGCGGGGTTCCTCATCACCATTGCTGCCGATGTCGCGGTGATGGCGCCCGGCACGCACATCGGTGCGGCGCATCCGGTGTCGGGGCAGGGCGAGAAGATGGACGAGACGCTCGCGAAGAAGGCGGCGTCGGATGTGGCCGCCTACGCGCGCACGCTCGCCGCGGGCCGTGGCCGCAACGTGCAACTGTCGGAACAGGCGGTCAACGACAGCCGGGCGTTCACCGAATCCGAGGCGCTCAACGCCGTACCCCCGCTGATCGACCTGATCGCCACTGACGTGCCCGATCTGCTGCGGAAGCTTGATGGCTGGGAGATCCAGCGGTTCAACCGCACCCGCACCCCACCGTTGCAGGTGGCTGGCGCGCGCGTTGAGGTCGTCGACATGTCGTTCCGCCAGCGGGTCCTTGGCACGCTGGCGCATCCGAACATCGCGTACATCCTGCTCAGCCTTGGCGTGCTTGGTCTCACCATCGAACTATGGTCGCCCGGAGCCGTGCTGCCGGGCGTCGTCGGGGGCATCTGCCTGATCCTCGCGTTCTTCACGTTCCAGGTGCTTCCCGTCAACTACGCCGGCGTGCTGCTGATCCTGTTCGGCCTCGTCCTGCTCGTCCTCGAAATCAAGGTCACCAGCTACGGTGTACTGGCTGGCGGGGGCATCATCAGCCTGCTGCTGGGCTCGATGATCCTGATCGATGCGCCCACGCCAGAACTGCGCGTCAGCCTGGGCCTGATCGTGCCGGTGGTGTTGGCGCTCGCGGCCATCCTGCTGTTTCTCGTACGCCTCGCGGTGATCTCGCAACGACGAGGATCGGTGACCGGCGCCGCCGGCATGATCGGTGAGCGCGGCACGGCCCTGACACCGATTCCGGCCGGTGGTGAAGGTCAGGTATCAATGCACGGCGAAATCTGGACCGCCGACGCCCGCGAGGCGGTCGAGGCCGGGGAACACGTTCGTGTCACGCGAATCAACGGGCTCACCGCGACGGTGAGCCGAGAGGGTGTAGACAAGGAGTTGCGCTCATGCCCATGAATCCATTTCTCCTGTTTCTCTTCCTGGTGGTGTTGTATGTGGTCAGCTCCATCAAGGTGCTGGCGGAGTACGAGCGGGCCGTGATCTTCCGGCTGGGCAAGCTGCTGCCGGAACCCAAAGGTCCCGGCGTGATTCTCGTCTTTGCCCCGATCGATCGCATGGTCCGCGTCGGCCTGCGCACGGTCGTCATGGACGTGCCGCCACAGGATGTCATCACACGCGACAACGTGTCGGTCAAGGTCAACGCGGTCGTCTATTTCCGCGTGGTGGATCCGTCCCGGGCCATCGTGCAGGTGGAGAATTATCATTACGCCACGTCGCAGCTGGCGCAGACCACGCTGCGCAGCGTACTCGGGCAGGTGGAGCTCGACGGCCTGCTGTCTGATCGCGAACGGCTGAACGCCACGCTTCAGAAGATCCTCGATCAGCACACCGATCCGTGGGGCATCAAGGTGTCGTCGGTCGAAGTGAAGCACGTCGATCTGCCGGAGAACATGCAGCGCGCGATGGCGCGGCAGGCCGAGGCCGAGCGCGAGAAGCGTGCTAAAATCATTCATGCGGCGGGCGA
>Ga0315273_10001794_pt1 | contig 24788 bp, 37 predicted proteins | sample YL17G02_0_MG_FD_205753 | JGI IMG/M metagenome (GOLD analysis project Ga0315273, IMG submission 205753) | Sediment microbial communities from Yellowstone Lake, YNP, Wyoming, USA - YL17G02_0 | ecosystem: Environmental > Aquatic > Freshwater > Lake > Sediment | place: USA: Wyoming | collected... | reverse complement strand
TGAGTATTTCTTCCTGGGTGTACTCTTCTTCCTACTCCATGAATCTTTGGGATTATCCAAAAAGGTGCCCACTTTGTCTGTCTTCCTAGTTTTGACAGCCTTTTTTTCTTGCTTGGATGTTTGTATCTTGTCATTTTATATCTTCCTTATCTTGATTTCTTTTTTTCCATCTTGCATTTTTAGTAATATGAGCTTTAATAGTTTGTCTTCGACACTTTTTATTTGACCGTTCTCGATTCCTTTTCCGATGATTGCGAGCAGTGTTAATGCTTTTTCTGGATGCGCTGATTTTATGTTTCCGTATCTTTGTAGCGCTTCTTTGCTCATTTTTTGTTTTACAACAGATTCTATTTGCTCTATCTGTTGCTGAAGCATATTTTCTTCATTTATTGCTGCGTTTTGTTGTTGCTGCAATTGGGCCATCCGTCTTAGCCGTAACTGCTCTAACTCATCCATTTTTTGCCTTGGTCTTCTCTTCTTTTTTTGCTTCCTGTTTTGGTTGTTCTTTTTGTTCTTCAACCTTTACAGTTTTATTCTCTTTTTTGGATGATTTTAGTATTGCGATTGCTGCCTTGTCAAGTATTGATTTTCCTCTTCCTGTGACAACTCTTCCTTTGTGCACTCCTTTCTCTACTTTCTTTATCAGGCCTGCTTTTTCTAGTTGTTGTAGTATTTTTCTCAGTATGTTTCCGGATCCTTTCCTGAACTCTTCTGGTTTGTGTCCTCTGTCTTTTTTTCCGCCGTACTTTACTCTTAGCTTACTGACTCCTATTGGGCCTAGCTTGAATACGCTTCTTAGTACTGCTGCTGCTCTCACATACCACCAGTCTGGTCTTGTTGGTGGTCTTTGCTTGTGTGTTCCTGTCTTTACGAACGTTGCCCATTCTGGGGGCTGTATTTCTCTTAATGATTTTAGTGATTCTGCGACTTTCTCTATTAGTTCGTTAGGATCTACAGAGTATGCACTTACCATTTATTTTTCACCCACACTTTCGCGCCTTTCGGCACTAGAATCGCAACATAACGTATGCGATAGAATAGAAGATAAGGGGGTGGTTTATAAAGATTATGGTTTTATCATATATTTTTCAATTCTTTCAGGAACACTTTCATCTCTTGCTTTGTCATCTCTTTCGGTGCTACTTTTTCGTCTTTTTCTGGGATTCTTGGTGGGTTTCCCCAGTCATCATCTGTCCTGAATCGTGGGTAGACGTTCCAGTGTATGTGAGGATCCCAGTTGTCTAAGTATTCAAGGTTTAGTCTGTCAAACTTTATTGCTTTGTGTAATGCCTTACATACATGCACGCTATCGTTGAAGAAAGAATCAAGAGTTTTCTCGTGCAATCTCATCAGTTCTTCTTCATGTGCTCTTGTTAGTATCACTAAGTGTCCTTTATGATGTAGTCTTCCAAAGACTACTATAATGTGTGGATTCTCAAACAAAATATTCTTCCTATCTTTTGCTAGTTGGCAGAACTTGCAGTCTGGGTGTTTGTCTGGGTGTTGTCCTTCGTGCTGCATGAATTTCTTGACAAAAGTGTCATGGTGTACTGGGTGGTATGGGTGTGTTGCTTTTTTGATTGCCATTTTTATTTGCCTCTTATTTTTCTTACTAAAGAAATTATTTTTTTTTCTTCTTTTTTTGACAATTCTTTTTTCTTGAACTTTGCATTCTTCTTTGGGATGCAGATTGGTTCTCCCCAGCAAGCATCATCTTTTTTAAAGCGAGGATAGATGTGGCAGTGTACATGTCCTACCCAGTTCATATTGTATTGGTAATTTATTATGTCTGGTTTTATTGTTTTTTCTATTGCTTTTGCTGCTTTTATCATAGCATCCATCATGTCATGTGATTCTTTTGTTGTCATCTGTGTAACTTTTTCTTTGTGTTTTTTGAGCAATACTACTATATGTCCTTTAAAGTCTTTTCTTGAGAAGTATACGACTACAGAGTCATTCTCCCAGAAGTAGTCTTTGTTTTTCAAGCGTTCGCACTTGTTGCATCCTCTTTTTAGCATACTTGGAATAATAAGTTGAGGAATTTATAAATTTATTGTTTGATTGTTATTGCCATTAGTGATACATCATCTTCAAAATTGGATTGGGGTAGTCCAAACTCATAAGCGTCTTTGTACACGCTTGTTATTAGTTCTGGTTCAGTCCTGTGGATGTTTTGCATTAGTGTGTTTACTAGTCTTTCTTCTCCAAAAAAATTTAGTACACCATTTTTTCCTGTTTCATCTATTCTTCTTTCTGTAACTCCATCTGTTGCCATGAATATCATTCCTGTTTTAGCTTTTCTTAATATTATTGTGTAGTCTTCGTATTGGTGTTGTGGAAACATTCCTATAAATAAGTTTTCAGATTTTAGCTTGAATGATTCTTCTGGGTTTTTTATGTCTGGGAAATATAAGGGTATTGGTCCGTGTCCTGCGTTTGCGTAGTCTACAAGTTGTGTTTTTGGGTCATATATCGCAAAGAATGCTGTGACTATGTCTGGGCATAAGGGATCTATAATTTTATGTTTTCTATTTTTTGATTCTACTTGTTCATGAATCTTTTTAATTCTTAGGTTGTATACTTTATCTATTAATGGTAGGTATTTGTTTATTTGTTCTGCTAGTTCTGATGCTCTTATTTGTGGTCTGTTTTTTATGGAATAATCTATTATTTTTTCTACTTTTTTTGATAGGCTTGCAGCTTTTCTTCCATGTCCTGATACGTCCCCTATATAGAATAGTGTTCTTCCATCCGTAAGAGTTTTTACTCCTGTGAAGTCTCCGCTTGCGTTATCTTCACATGGCTCTGACAGGGATGAATATGTGATTGGGTCATTTTCCTTAAATCTTACTTTTTCTTGTATGAGTTCTTCTATCTGCATTTTTTATCCGCCCATTCCTGGACCAATCCTTGGTTTTTGTTGATCATACATTTTTATGAATGGAAATCTTTCTTTTAGTGATTGCAGGTCTCTTGTTGCGTAGCATTGTGTTAACAATGGTGAGTTGATGAATTCTGCAACTTGCCATGATTTTACTTGGTCTTTGTCTATATCCCCTGTTATCCTTTTTGTGTCTGGTGTTAGTGATGAGCTATACCTAAATATCCACGCTTCCGGGTTTATACTTTTCATTATTAATGCCAATGTATTTGCTGTATCACCATCTTTTTTTAGTTCTACGTGCATGCTTGCTTTTTTTAGGTCTTCTATATTGTCTAATGGGCCATATTGTTGCATTATCTCGTTGTATAATTCCATGTGGGTGTATAATTGTTGTCCTGTTATTATTACGTCTGATTTTTTTGTCTTTGCTATTCTTATTGCTTCTTTTGGGTCTGTTGTGTATTCTATGTTATGGTAATGTCCTGGGTGTTTTTCTCTTTGGTCTTCTACAAAGTTTCTTAGTGTTTCTAATATTATATCTACATTTTGTACGACTAGTACTTCTACTGGTCTTTTTAGGGTTATATCATTCATTTTTTCACCTATATCCCAGTATGAGTTGTTTTTATTTATAAACCTTTCGTTTTGTTGTCCCTTAATAGTAGTTACGATAGAAAGCTTTATATAAGGGCATGGCTTCTTTGCTTTTTGGGAGTGTTATTTTAATGGAAAAAAAGTTAAAAGAACTAGAAGCAAAGGTAAGTCATTTAGAAGAACAACTTAAGCATGCGCACGAACAGGTAGAGCATGCAGAAGCTGAGCACAAAGATACTGTTAGAAGGCTTGCTGGTGGTATTGCTCACAATTTTAATAACATGCTTGCAGGCATTATGGGTTATGCTGATCTTCTTCACATGACTTATGGCCCTAATAATGAGCAGATTGGTGAATATACTGAAGCAATTATGGGTGTTTCAAAGAGAGCTGCTGGCTTGGTTGATAAGCTTCTTGCTTTTTCAGGTCAGGGAATGGTTGATGTTAAAGATTTAGATGTTCATAAAATAATCAAGGATGTTCACAAGGATGTTGATTCTTTTGTTGAGGGCAAGGATGTTTTTATAAAAGCTGATTTGAATGCTAGTTATCCTATTGTCCACGGTGCCAGGAATCAATTATATAATTCAATTCTTACTTTAGGTATTAATGCTTGCGAGGCTGTTGGTAATAAGGGTGAGGTTAGTTTTGCTACTGAGAATGTTAGTCTGGATTCTTCTTCAAAGATTGATCATTATCGCGTTGTTATTCCTGGTGATTATATCAAGATTAGTATTGGTGATAATGGTAAGGGTTTGGATGAGAAGTTTAAGAAAAAGATTTTTGAGCCTTTCTTAAGTCTTAATGCGTCTACAAAAACAGGTCTTGGTCTTGCTTCTGTTTATGGTTCTGTGAATAACCATAAAGGTTACATTGATGTTATTGGTTCTGCTCATCATAGGGGCACAAGGTTTGAGTTGTATCTTCCTGTTGCTAAGAAAGTAGGAGATAAATAATTAATTATTTTTTATATTGTTCACAAATTCTTTGATTTTTTGGCCGATATCAGCACTTGAGAGATCTTTTGTCTTTAGCTCAAGTATAGCTATTGGTCTTTTCTCGCATAGCTTTGCCATCTCTTTGAATGTTTTCTTGCTTCCTGAACCTCCCATTGTGCAGAAGAACGCTACTTTCTTGAACTCTTCACTGTTCTGGAATAAGTAAGTCCTTATTGCTGGGGTGACATTAAATGCCCAGACAGGTGTTCCTATTATGACAATATCATAAGTTGCAGGGTCTTTTAGTGCTTTGCTTATCTTTGTTGGTTTTCTTCTCATAGCATCTCTGCCACCTTTCAAATATCCTATGACTCCTGCCCTGTTTTTTGCGTCAATGACTTCTTCAACATCGCACTTTAACAGGTGTGATATTGCTTGCGCTACTTTTTTTGTTGTGCCTGTTCTTGAATAGAATATTAATAGTGCTTTCATATCTCTAATCAATCTTCTTTTATTTATATAGTTTTTGTGTATCAATAGTTTTTTAAACATGGTGAGTTCTTCAATTAGTATGATTAACAGGATGGAAAAGCATTACAGCCATGAGGAGGTTAGGAAAATCCTTAATCCTTTGGTTGAGAAATGGTTTTTTTCTAAATTCAAAGAGTTTTCAATACCTCAGCTTTATGGTGTTATGGAGATTCATAAAAGAAATAATATATTGGTTAGCGCTCCTACAGGCGCAACAAAGACTTTGACTGCATTTCTTTCAATTCTTAACGAGTTAGTGGATAGCGCTGAAAAAGGTATTTTGGAGGATAAAATTTATTGTGTTTATGTGAGTCCTTTGAAGGCTTTGAATTATGATATAGAAGTTAATCTTACTACTCCTTTGAAGGAGATTGAAGAATTGGCTGGAAAAAAGCTTGGCATCAGGGTCATGACTAGGACTGGTGACACTACGACTACAGAAAAGAGTAAGATGTTAAAAAATCCTCCTCATATTCTTATTACTACTCCTGAATCTCTTGCTATTCTTTTGTCTTCTTCAAAATTTATTGAGCACTTGAAAGAGATGCAGTGGTGTATAATTGATGAGATCCATGCGCTCGCAGAGAACAAGAGAGGTGTTCATCTGTCTCTTTCAGTTGAGAGGTTAGCAGCTTTGAGCAGCCACATGACTAGGGTTGGTTTGAGTGCTACAATTTCTCCTTTAGAAGAGATTGCAAAGTTCTTGGTTGGTTTTGATGGTGATAAAGATAGGGATTGCAAAATTGTGGATGTTCAATTTATGAAGCAGTTGGATTTGAAGGTTTTAAGTCCGTTAAAGAACTTGGTCAGCACCACTCCTGATGAGATTCATGAGGCCATGTATTCTTTGATGCATGAATTGATTCAGAAGCACAAGACTACTTTGATTTTTACAAACACCAGGTCTGCTACAGAAAGAGTTGTTGATAATCTTAAAGATAAGTATCCTAAGGATTATACTGAGAATATTGGCGCTCATCATGGTAGTCTTTCTAAAGAGCACAGGTTCAATATTGAGAAGAGGTTGAGGGAGGGAAAGTTGAAGTGTATAGTGTCATCAACATCTTTGGAGTTAGGTATTGATATTGGTTATATTGATTTGGTTATTCTTTTGAGTAGTCCTAAGTCTGTTGCTAGGGCTTTGCAGAGATGTGGTAGGAGTGGTCACAAACTGCATGAGACTGCGAAGGGTAGGATTATTGTTGTTGATAGGGATGATTTGGTTGAGTGCGCGGTTTTGTTGAAGTCTGCTATTGAGAAGAAGATTGATAAGATTCACATTCCTAAAAATTGTTTGGATGTTCTTGCTCAGCAGGTTGATGGCATAGCGTTGCAGGATAAGATTCACATCAATGATTTGTTTAAACTGATTAAGAGCAGTTATTGTTATCATGAGTTGAAGATGGATGATTTGGTGGAGATCTTGGATTATTTGAGTGGTAGTTTTAGTTCTTTGGAGTCTAGGAATATTTATGCAAAAATTTGGTATGATAAAGAGACTGGGATGATTAGTAGGAAGGGTAAGATGGGTAGGGTTATCTACATGACTAATATTGGCACCATTCCTGATGAGAGTTTTGTGACTGTGAAGATTGGTGAGCAGACTATTGGTAAGCTTGATGAGGGTTTTTTGGAAAGGTTGAAGCCTGGTGATGTTTTTGTTTTGGGTGGTGAGACGTATAAGTTCAAATTTTCTAGGGGCATGGTTGCTCAGGTTGTTTCTTCAACAGGAAGACCTCCTACAATTCCTAGATGGGTTTCTGAGATGTTGCCTTTAAGTTTTGATTTGGCTAATGAGATTGGTAGGTTTAGAAGGTTGATGTCTGAGAAGTTTTGTTCTGGTAAGAGCAAGGAAGATATTATGAAATTCATTAATGATTATTTGTATGTTGATGATAATGCTGCGAATTCTATTTATGAATATTTTAATGAGCAGTTTAGGTATGCGACTATTCCTTCTGATAAAAGAATAATTGTTGAGCACTACACTGATGAGAGGGGGAAGCATGTCATATTCCATTCTTTGTATGGTAGAAGGGTTAATGATTGTTTATCTAGGGCTATTGCTTTTGCGATGTCAAGGCTAGAGCACAAAGATGTTGAGATTGGCATTAATGATAATGGTTTTTTCATCAGGACTCGGGCTAAAGTTAATGTGATGAAAGCTCTTGGGATGCTTAAAGAGAAGGAGTTGAGAAAAGTTCTTGAGAATGCGATTGAGCAAACTGAGGTTTTGAAGAGGAGGTTTAGGCATTGTGCTACTCGTTCTTTGATGATTTTGAGGAATTATAAGGGCAGGGCTAAGAGGGTTGGCAGGCAGCAGGTTAGTTCTATGATTTTGCTTAGTGCTGTTAAGAGGATCAGTAATGATTTTACTATATTGAAAGAGGCTAGGAGAGAAGTGCTTGAAGATTTGATGGATGTTGATAATGCTAGGAAGATTCTGAAAGCTATAGAAGATGGCACTATTAAGGTTGAGGAGATAACAACTACTGTGCCTTCTCCGTTTGCATTTAATCTTATCATCCAGGGCTATTCTGATTTGTTGAGGATGGAGGACAAGCTTGAGTTTATCAAGAGGATGCATGAGATGGTTGTTGCGAAGATTGCTTTGAAAGAGGGAAGGAAGGGTGTTGAGAAAATAGAAGCTTTTGATTATAATAAGATATTTGAGGAATCTGATAGGAAAAAACAGGAAGATAAGGATGATGAAAAGCACAACTTGAAAAAGATGGCTTGGAATCTAAAAAGAGTTCCTATGTTTGCTAAAGAAGAGATCATTAAGATTATTGATGGGGATAAAAGTATTAGGTCTGATGTTATTGAGTCAATAAATAAGTACAGGAAGGATATAGAGAAGACTTGGCCCAAAGAATTACAAAAAGTTGTGTTTGATTTCTTGAAGAATCAATAATTTTTAGAATATAAGAGCAAAATAGCTGCGTAGTCGATAATCAAAAATGACTCATAGCAGCTTTATATCCGCTCATATTAATGTTATAAGTGGTCTTGATATATAAATCTTTCGAAAATGTAACTACTATTAAGTAGTTAAACAATAAATATTTTTGTGGTTTTAAGAATAAGTGATTGAAAGGATATAAGAAATAAATTTAATATATTATCTCAGGTCGTTTATCTTTTGGTATAAATTCTTTTGCTGTTATTTCCATCCCTCTTTGTTTTAAGTAGTCGGCTGGATCTATGTTTGCTATTGATTTTTCATAAAAAGGACGGATTTTTTCTTTAGATTTTTTAACAGTTTCATCTCTTTTTTTTAGAAGTGCGAGGTATCTAGTGTAATATGGTGTTCCTGTAATGTCTTGAAGGCTTTCAAAAAATTTTCCATGACCTTTATGGATATACACATTATCTTTTAGTGGAATATAATCGCCCGATATAACTGATTTTTCTTTTTCATCAACTTTAAGAATTGCTTCCAAATCTCTAATTACATGGGTATCTTTATTTACAATTAGGTGGAAATTTTTTAGAGTTCCTTGTACCATTGTTTGAATTTCACTTATTACACCTTTTATAGGGAGTGTTAAATCTTTTACTGATGTGAGATCTAAAGCAAAGTCATAAACTCCGTTACTTACAACCTCGTACATTGCTTGTCTAAGTTCATTAGTTTCGTTGCATACTATTTTTGCATCTAAATATTTTCTACCGCTTTTGAGGGTGTATTTAAAACAGATGTGTCTATATTCTTTTTTTCCTTCGTTCTCGTTTTTTGGTTTTATTTCTAATACTGTCATTATAGTTAGTTTAAGTGATATACATATATAAACCTTCCTATTTTTACTACTACTAAGTTACTACAAAACGAAAGGTTTATATATCTGTTCTGCGTATGTAGTATTGAGGTAGTTGTAAATATGGGATTGATTAAGGGTGCAATAAAGACAGTTGGTGTGATCGGATTGCCAACTCTGGGTAGTTATATTCTTGAACATTATGTGATTGGAAGTAGGAGTTTTATTCCTGAAATGGTAAACCATGCTCTTACTGCCGGTATGGTGTATGCTTGTGCTGCGAAGATACCTATTCTAAAATATGGTGATGGTGGTTTAGAGGGAATTCTGAAAGGCATCGCAACTACTGGTGCTAAGCTCGGCGGTGTTTATATGTGCACTTATGATCTGGTTTATGGCACTCATAACATTCCTAGTGGGATTGCTTACGTGTGGAATGGACTTTCTACTGGTGTAAGTAAGGTCGGTTGGCTTGTTGATACTTTAACAAAGTATACACCTCTTCCAGATACTAGTCTGGAAAAAAGTATCTATGGTGGTATGTCTCTTAATGGGCTTTCTAAGCATGTGAGTGCTGAAACTGTCGCTGTTTATACTGCTGGTTTTTTTAGTGTTATGGGTATAATTCCTACTCTTAAATATTTGGGTAGTAAAATAACATCTATTTTTTCTGGTAAAAAAGGTAGATAATTTTTTAGTACTACTTTCTTGATAAGACAAAGTTTTATATACTTTGCATACTTATTATACTTAGCATACATCGGGGGGTGTTAGCGCATTTTAGATAAAGATTCAGATACATCTATCAGGCTTAAGTCTGTTACCAAGCAAAAGCTTGATGATTTGGAGTTTGCTAGAAAGAACACTAGTTATAACGAGATTATTGAGAAGTTGGTTCTTGAATATAATAAATTGTCTAAGTTGAGGGGTGTTAGATGATGAAATTGAATTTTATTAAGATTAAGAATCTTGTGAGGTATCACAAGCAGGTTGAGACCAGGAATGGTTTGATCTTTATGAGGATGAAGAAGCGTCCTTTGATTTTTATCAAGGATGTTAAGTTTGATTCAGCTATTTGATGATGGAGATTGTTAAAGGGATTGAGATTGTTGATTTAGCTTTGTGGCTGAAGAAAGAAAAAACTTTAGTCATCGCTGACTTGCATGTGGGTTTTGAGGAGGCTTTGAATAAGCAGGGCATTCTTTTGCCAAGGTTTGCTTTCAATGATCTAATTAAGAAGCTGGAGAAGATTCTTGATAAGACTAATCCTGAGACTATTGTTATTGGTGGTGATTTGAAGCACGAGTTTGGTTTGATTTCTGAGCAGGAGTGGAGGGATTCTTTGAAAGTCATTGATTTGATTTCTAGGTATGGAAGGATTGTTTTTGTGAAGGGCAATCATGATAAGATTCTGGGTCCGATTGCAAAGAAGAGAAGTGTTGAGTTTGTGGATAAGTTTGAGGTTGGTGATGTTTGCATCATGCATGGTAATAAGATTTTGGAGACTAAGAAGAAGACAATTATTATTGGTCATGAGCATCCTGCTGTTTGCTTGCAGCAAGGTCAGAGAAAAGAGGTTGTTAAATGTTTTCTTAAAGGAAAGTGGAAGAGGAAGGATTTGATTGTCATGCCTTCGATGAATCAAGTCACAGAAGGAACCGATGTTTTAAAAGAAAGAAAGATAAGTCCTTTCTTGCAAAAAAGTTTGAAAGATTTTGAAGTGTTTGTTGTTGCTGACAAAGTGTATGATTTTGGCAAGTTGAAGGATTTATCTTAAGATTTGTATATCTTCCGTAGCATGTCTGCTTTTGTGATTAGTCCTTTTATTTTTCCTGATTCTGTGACTAGAAGGACAGGATAGAACTTTAGCAGTGATGATACTACGTCTACTTGTGTGTTTTTGGTTATTATTGGTGGTGCTTCTATCATTACTTCTGCAATTTTCAGGCTCATCAGTTTTTCTGGATCTTCAACGCTTCCCATCTTGTTTATTATTGTTGATTCTGTCACTATTCCTAACACTTTGTCTCCGTCTACTATTGGTACTTGCGATATCTCGTACTTTTTCATTTTTTTTATTGCGTCTTTTACTAGGTCGTTTGGTGTTAGTGAGATTATTGATGTGTTCATTATTTCTTCTGCTTTTATTTCTTTTTTTTGTGTGAGATCATCTAGTGCTCCGAATATTTTTTTTGCGTTCGAGAATGTTGGGTCTAGGATTCCTGCTTCTATTTTTGCTATCAGTGATTGTGATACTCCTGCTTTTGAAGCAAGCTGTCCTTGTGTTAGTCCTGCTTTTTTTCTTATGTCTTTTATCTCATTTAGTTCGTATGGCATGTTTAGGAATAATTTGTGGTTGTTTATATTCTTTTTGGAATCAGGAAAAGAAAGGCTTATAAATTGATTTTGATTTCTTTTTGTGTAACAATAAGATGGTTGATATTAGTTCGATTTTGGGGGATAATGAGATTCTGATTGAGCTTGGTGGAGATATAAATTCTTATGATGTTGAGGGCATTAGGGAGAGGATTGAGAGGGAAGTTTCATTATATTCTGACAAGAGAGAGGTTATTGTTGACATGCAGACTGTGAGGTTTTCTAACCACAATTTTCCTTCTTTTCTTTATTTGTATAATGAGGAATTGAGAAGGGATGGGAAAAAGTTGATTGTGAGGAATTTAGAACCTCAATTGTATGGGATGTTTAGGGATTGTTATGGTAAGCTGTTTGATAAAGATTCTCCTCAGATTACAAAGACCAAGTTTTGCTTTCGTGAAGATCTTTAATTATTCTTTTTGGAATATTTCTGTCAAGAGGGTTTATAAACGAGCCTGAAACTCTTTTCTTTTATGCTTTCAATAATTGCAAGAGGTTCTGATCTTGAGAATAATGCTTATGTAGTTCCACAATTGATTGATGGTAAGGAGAAAAGGGTTAGTTTTGAAAGGCCTGATGGGAATATGGGGCATGCGAGGAATGTATCTATAGTTCGACCAGGATTCATTAATGAATTTGCTATGGAATATTCTGCTTTCGAGTTTACAAGGGATTGTAATGTAAGTTGCCCTCATTGTTATGTTACAGCAAAAAAGATCAACGGACACGAACCAACGTATATAAGTCTGGATTTTGTGATAGATCTTGCTCGAGAAATGAAAGATTCTCCTCTGGGAAGAAAAAGAATAATCTGCATAACAGGAGGAGAACCAACACTAGATATTGATAAATTAGGAGTAAGGTACGGAGTCCTAAATGAACTAATAAAACACAAACAGATTGACATAGCAACAAACCTACTAGCAATTCCATGCAACGAGGACGCAATAGGAGATTTCTTCTCAAAATTTGGTGATGCAGTAATACAAGCATCATATTCTCCATACTTAGAGAAACAATATGAGTTAATAGCACAAAGAATGGGGGAAGAAGCATTCCAAAAATTTGAGGGAAAACTACCAGAGAACGCGAAACCAGAACAAACATTGCTAGAAAAAATAAGACAATTTGATGATTACGCACACAAGCACGGAAAAAACTTCAGGATAAGAGTAAATGGGGTAAATAGAGAAGAGATGGATGCTTGTATGGAAAAAGTAAAATCTTATATAGGGCACAAAGGAAGAGAAGAAGATGAATTCATCTACGCAGCAAGAGTGGTGAAAGTAGGGAACGGAAAAAAACTAGGAAAAGCTGCAGAAGCAAGTGAAGCTGTAAGACAATGCTCGCACCAAGAAGAGATATACATGTGCTCAAACGGAGATCTGTACCCAACAGTCAACCACATAGATAACATAAGAAACAGGATAGGGACATTAGTCAGGATAAAATAAAAAACAAAAATATTATAAATCATGCTCTGTTTTATGTACTATAAAAACAAGAGGGGGTTTGAATAAAATGAGTGAACAAAAGACAAATTGTTTGTTAGGGAATATTGGTAAGGTTTTTTTTACATCTGAGAGTGTTACTGAGGGTCATCCGGATAAGATTTGTGATCAGATCAGTGATGCGATTCTTGATGAGTGTATAAGGCAGGATCCTATGTCTAGGGTTGGTTGCGAGACTGTGGCTAAGACTGGTATGATTCTTGTTGCTGGTGAGATAACTACTAAAGCTTATGTTAACATTCCTGAGGTTGCTAGGAATACTTTGAAAGAGATTGGTTATGTGAAGACTAGTCAGGGTATTGAGTGGGAGTCTTGTGCTGTTCTTGTTCATCTTGAAGAGCAATCTCCTGATATCGCTCAGGGTGTTGATGAGAAGGCAGCAGTGGGTAAGGAGACTGCTGAACAGGGTGCTGGTGATCAGGGTATGATGTTTGGTTTTGCTTGTAATGAGACTAAGGAGCTTATGCCTTTGCCTATTCATCTTGCTCATAGGCTTGCTGAGAGGCTTGCTGAGGTTAGGAAGAAGAAGATAATTCCTTATTTTGGTCCTGATGGTAAATCACAAGTGACTGTTGAGTATGATAGTGGTAAGCCTAAGAGGGTTGAGGCTGTGGTTATTTCTAATCAGCATGATGCTGGTATAAAGCATGATCAGATAGTAAAGGATGTATTGGAGCATGTGATTAAGCCTATTTGTGGGAAGTGGTTGGATGACAAGACTAAGTATCATATCAATCCTACAGGAAGCTTTGTTAGGGGCGGTCCTTATGCTGATGCTGGCTTGACTGGTAGGAAGATTATTGTGGATACTTATGGTGGTATGGGTAGGCATGGGGGAGGTGCTTTTTCAGGAAAGGATCCTTCTAAGGTTGATAGGAGTGCTGCTTATGTTGCTAGGTATATTGCAAAGAATGTTGTTGCTGCAGGTTTGGCTGATAAGTGTGAGGTTCAGCTTGCTTATGCAATAGGAGTTGCTGAGCCAGTAAGTATTCTTGTTGATACTTTTGGTACTGGAAAAGTTTCTGAGGAGAAGTTGTCAGCAGCTGTTAGGAAGATTTTTCCTACAAAGCCTCATGACATTTTGGCTCAGTTGAATTTGAGAAGGCCTATCTACAGGAAGACTGCTGCTTATGGTCATTTTGGCAGGAATGATCCTGACTTTACTTGGGAGAAGACTGATAAGGTTGATGCTCTTAAGAAAGAATTGGGCTTTTGATTGAATTCTTATTTTTTTTCTTTATTTTTTTAATTTTATTGTACTAAGAATTCTAGTGGCACTAGTTGTTCTGGTCTTTTTTCTATTTCTTGTTTTACTTCTGGTTGTGCTATTACTGGTGTACCATTTGCTTGGTATGCTCCGATATATCTTGGGTTGGTGCCCGCGTATTTTCCTATCATAAATCCTTTTCTTGATGCTGCTATTAGTACCGCTTGTAATGGGTAAGTGTGCAAGTGTTGTTGGAATTCTGGCGCTGGTGATACATTGTCTAGGTATGTTGCTTGTCTGTCTTCGTTCAACATTTCTAAGCTTCTTCCTATCTTCTCTGCCATCGTGAATAGTTTTTCTGCTGGCACGTTTTCTATTACTGGTTCTTTGTATGTTGTGATTAATCTTGGTTCTTTGTCTTCCTTATCTATTTTTAGTCCTAGTTCTTTTGATGCTTTTATTATTGCTTCTTTTGTGAATATTTGCCTAAATTGTTGTTTGTCTTGCACTCCAAAGATTTCGTAGAATGTGGTGTTTTTGCTGCCTCTTTCGTCTAGCCATCTTGTTCCGTATTCTAATAATTTTTTGTAGTTTCTGTCTTCTTGTGAGCATTTTTCTCTTAAGTATTCAAATACTTCTGTTGGGTAGTTGAATGCTCTGTCTTGTTCCATCCGGTTTATTGTTTCTGTCATGTTCTGGTTTGGTTCTGCGTAGTGTTTTAGTCTTCCTTCTAAGCTTTTAGAAAGTGATTCAATCTTTTTTTGGTCTAGAACTTGTTTTGTTGGGTTATCTAATTTGCTAATCATTTATTTGCCTTCGTTATTCTCCACATACTTATCCCAACACTTCTGTAGTGGATGTTTTGGTAATATTTAAGCTTTTCTGTGTTTTTCGAGGTATACTATGTTTCCTTGGCCGTGTTCGTAGAATGCCATTGCTTTGTCTGTCCAGTATCCTATCTGGAATAGTCCTAGACCGCCGTGGTTTCCTTTGTGTGCGTATTTTTCGTTTCTTTTTCTTTGTAGTTCCATTATCAATTTTTGGTGTGTTTCTGGGCTTTCTTTTGCTTTTCTTCCTTTAATCATTAGTTTGTTCATGTCGAATCCGCATCTTTTTTCTGCGTTGTCTTTGACTATTATTGATATTTTGTATTGATTGATTAGATAGTTCACGTCTATGCCTCTTCCTCCGTTTCCGTGTCTGTACGCGTTGGATATCGCTTCTCTTAATGCCCATTTCGTAGTTGTTAGGTCATAGTGGTGTCCCATTGTGCGTGCATCTTTTTCTAGTGATGAGCATAATTGGTTGAATTCTGGGTCTGTTGCTATTTGTGGTTGGGTTATGTGTAGGTTTACTAGGTTGTCTAGGCTGTGGTGTCCTATTATTTCTTCAAACTCTTTTCTTCTTTCTAAGGTTTTGAGTGTTGCTACTGCCATTTTGTTAATGATTTTATTCTGTGGTTTTTTTTAGCATCTTTTTGTCTATTGACATCTCTCTTTGTTTTATGTGTTCTTCTAGTTGTCTGATTACAAAGTCTGATTCTACTGTTCTTAGATCAACTATTTCTGATGCTTGTATTGTTACTTTGTTTTCTGTTATTTTAAGTTCCGACTTTAATGGTTTTATCATTTTTTATTCACCTTCAAATTCTACTAGATTGAATGTTTTGTATCCTGCGTTTTCTAGTTTTTTCTTTCCTCCAAGTTCTGGTAGGTCTACTATGAATGCGCACTCTACTATTTTTCCGCCTAGTTTTTCTACTAGTTGGCATGCTGCTTTCATTGTTCCTCCTGTTGCTAATAGGTCGTCTACGATTAGTATGTTTTGTCCTTTTTTTATTGCGTCTGTGTGTACTTCTATTGTGTCTTTTCCGTATTCTAAGTCGTATTCTACTTTTTCTGTCTTGTATGGAAGTTTTCCTTTTTTCCTGAGCAATACACATCCTGCGTTTAGTTCATGTGCTAGTACTCCTGCTAGTATGAATCCTCGTGCTTCTATTCCTGCGACCATGTCTATTTTTGCATCTTTGTATCTTTCTTTGAATTCTTTGACTACGTCTCTTAGTCCTTGTGCGTCTTGTAATAGTGTTGTTATGTCTCTGAACATTATTCCATGTTTTGGGAAGTGTGGTATTGTCCTGATTTTTGATTTTATGTGTTCCATTCTATTTCACCTTTATTCTGTCTAGTCCGTCAAACTTTGGTGTTTTATCATTTGTGTTGAATACTTCAATAACTTTGTATTTTCCTTTTGTGTATACTGATTCTTTATCTTTAAAATGTGTTGCTTCTATAATCACTACGCTTGCAATTGGTTTTCCTAAGTTTTGGTTTCCTTGTGTTTCTCGGAGTGGTATCTCGCCATAAAACCAGTAATTTCTTTGGTCTTTTTTTAGGAATGAGTATATTTTTCCTTCTTCTAATTTTTTTGGGATGCACTCTTCTTCTTTTCTGTTTCCTTTTTCATATTCAGAACAGTCTCTTAGTGCTAGGTCTGGGTTGAATTCTACAACTATTCCCATTTATTTCACCTTTGGTATTGTGTCGATTAGTAGTTTTGTGACTTTTTCTACGTTTTGTGCGAATATTTCTAGGATTGCTTCCCACGTGACTGGTTGTTCGTCTTCTTTCCAGCAGTCGTAGTCTGTTGACATTGCAATAGCTGCGTATGGTATTCCTGCTTCGTTTGCTAGTATGCATTCTGGTGCGATTGACATGTTTATTATGTCTGCTCCCCATTGCCTGAATGTTTTGCTTTCTGCTCTTGTTGAGAATCTTGCTCCTTCTATTGTTATTACTGTTCCTTTCTTGTGGTTTTTTAGTTTTAGTTCGTCTGCTGTTTTTATGAGTATTTTTCTTAGTTGTTCTGAGAATGGGTCTGCCATCGGTGTGTGCATTGGTTTGTGTGGTTCGAATTCTTCGTAGAAGCTTACTGTTCTTCTTCTTGTGAAGTCTATGAATTGGTCTGGTATTACTAGGTCTCCTCTTTCTATTTCTTGTCTTAGTGAGCCTACTGCTGTTGTTGCTATTATATGTGTGCATCCTTGTTCTTTTAGTGCTTGTATGTTTGCTCTGTAGTTGACATGTGTTGGTGGTATTGTGTGTTCTCTTCCGTGTCTTGCTAATAATACTATTTCTGTTCCTTTTATTTTTCCGCATTTTAGTTTTGAGGAGGGTTTTCCGTATTTCGTGTTTACTTCTATGTCTTTCGCGTTCTCTAGAATGTTTGGGTTGTCTAATCCAGATCCCCCAATAATGCCTATCTTTACCATAGACGTATAGAAAACGGGGTTATTTATAAAATTTTGGTATGGCTTATTTGAGTTTTGCTTTTACTGCTTTGTCTGATATTATTGCTGAGTTTCCTGATGGGTCTTCTATTATTATCTTGGCTTTTTCTTTGCCCCATGTTATTCTTGTTATCTTTTTTAGCATGTTTTTTACTTTTTTTCTGTCTTCATCTTCTTCTTCGCCTTCTCTGTTCGATTCTAGTATCTCTTTTACTCTCTCAAATAGTCCTTCTATGTTTGTTACGTAGCCGTCTGATGCTGGTCCTGGTGATATTGTTGCTATGTGTGGGATCTTTACTGTTGCTTCTGAGCTTTTTACTACTCTTACTTTCATGTCTTCTTCTGTTGTGACTTCAAATGTGTACTTGCATGGTTCTTTTTGTTCTGCTGCTTCAATATCTGCTTTGTGGTATTTGCAGTTAGTGCATGACATCGAGAATAGGAATAGTTTTCCAAAATATGGCACTTCTGTCTCTTTATCCATCAAAGTAAGTGTTTTTTGGTGGCATATTGGGCATACTTCTCCTTCGAGAACATCAGCATTTTCTTCTTTCTTCTCACTCATTTCAAGAATATCGTAATAGTAAAAAGTTTATAAAGTTTGTGATTTTGTAAAATATAGTTCAATAACTCTTTGAGAAATAGACATTGTATTTTGCTTCTTTATCGCAGTGTATGCATTTGTGTTTTGTCTTTTTGTGTTCATCTATGCATCTGGATGTTGCTCCTGCTGTTTTGTCTTTTATCTGGTCTTCGCATTCTTGTTGTCCACAGAATGGTGCTTTGGCTAGTTTTCTGTCGTTGATTGCTTTCTCGAATTCTTTCCAGTCTTTTGTTTCTACAGTGTTGTCTTCAAGGAGTTTTTTTGCTTTTGTGTACATATCGTTGTGCATCTCGTTTATTATTTCTGGTATTCTTTTTGCAAGTTCTGTCTCTTTTACTGCTTCTTTTTTTCCGTTGTCTCTTCTTGCTATCATGACTTGTTTTTTCTCCATGTCTTTTGGTCCTACTTCTATTCTTAATGGTATTCCTTTCATTTCCCATTCGTTGTATTTCCATCCTGGGCTGTAGCCTTCTCTGTCATCTATTATTGTTCCGTATTCTTCTAGTTTCTTTTTTAGTTCTTCTGCTTTTTTGAGCACTTCTTTTTTTGTCTTGTCAAATAGGATTGGTACAATGACTATCTTGTCTTTTGCGATTCTTGGTGGCAGCACTAGTCCTTTGTTGTCTCCATGGACCATGACTATTGCTCCTATCAGTCTTGTTGAGAATCCCCAGCTGCTTTGCCATGGTGTGTGTTCTTTTTCATCTTTTCCTATATATTTTATTCCGAAGCTTTTTGCGAATCCTTGTCCTAGATTGTGTGATGTTCCGCATTGTAGTGCTTTTCCGTCTGGCATGAATGCTTCTATGGTTGTTGTGTATTTTGCTCCTGCAAATTTTTCTTTTTCTGTCTTTTTGCCGGTTATTACTGGGATTGCTAGTTGTTCTTCTACTAGTTTTTTGTATTCTTCTAAGAACAAGTATACTTCTTTGTCGCATTCTTCTTCTGTTTCATAGACGCAGTGTCCTTCTTGCCATAAGAACTCTCTGGTTCTTAGGAAGACTTTTGTCTGCTTGACTTCCCATCTTAGTACGTTGCACCACTGGTTTATCCTTAATGGCAGGTCTCTGTAGCTTCTTATCCATTTTGAGTATGAATCGTACATTATTGTTTCAGATGTTGGTCTTATTGCCAGTTTCTCTTCTGTTTCATCTGTCCTTTCTACCCATGCCAGTTCTGGCGCGAATCCTTTTGCGTGTTCTGCTTCTTTTTTGAAGAATGATTCTGGGATTAGTAGTGGGAAGTAAGCGTTTTTTACTCCTTTCTCTTTTATGATTTTGTTGAAGTATTCTTGTATGTTTTCCCAGATTGCGTAGCCGTTTGGTCTTATTACCATGAATCCTTTTATTGAGGACGTGTCTGCTAGTTCTGCTTTTTGGCAGACTTGAGAATACCATTCTGGCATGTCTTCTTCTTTCTTTACTGTTATTCCGATGTTCTCTTCTTTTTCTGGCATAAAGAAATCGAGTTTAGGGATATATTTAAACTTTTTGTCTGTTTACTATGTAAGTGCCGACGTTATTGCCTTTTAGGATGTCTAAGAGAATATTTGGTCTTTTTCCGTTTGCTATTATCCAGTTGCCTGTGTAGTTTGATTGTTGTGGTATTGTTAGTTTGCTGTTTATTCCTCCTTTTCCAATCCCTGTTGCGCTTCTCTGATCTTTTTTTAGTTCTATTAGTTCTGTGTCTACTCCATTTACGAATCCTATTAATTGGGCATTATTCGCGCGTGGGTTTTCTTTGTATAATCCTTCTCTTTCTGTTAATAATATTAATAGGTCTGCTTCTGTGAGTTTTGCTATTTTTCCTGCTAGTCCATCGTTGTCTTTTCCTACTTCTCCTGTATATGTTGGATCGTTTGCGTTGCATATTGGGATTATTCTTAGCTGTCTTGTGTTTTCGAAGAATGCTTTCTGTTGTGGTTTTATATCATAGTCTTCTAATAGTATTTGTCCGATTGTTATTCCATATGTGTCTGTGAAGTATCTTTTGTAAACATGCATGAGTTCTGCTTGTCCTATTGATGATAGTACTTGTAGTGTTCCTGTTTCTGTTGGTTTTTCTTTCATGCCTGCAATTCCCATTCCTGTTGTTATGGATCCTGATGTGACATAGGTTATGTTTATTCCTTGATAGTGCAGTTCGCTCATCTGTCTCGATAGTTCAGCGATTACTTTGTTGTCTAATCCGTTATCTTCTCTTGTTAGAACTTTAGATCCTGCTTTTATCACTATATTTTTTGATTTTTGGATTTGGGGTCTATGTCTTGCTGGGTTGAATATTTCTTTCCTGAATTGTTTGTTTGTTGAGTCGTAGACGACCATCTCTTCTGATTGTTTCATCAAGGTTGGTTTGTTAAGGCGTTATTTAAATATTTCTATGATTACTTCTATAAAGTGATAAATAAAGAAAAAGTTTTAAATTACCTTGCTAGTATTCTTACTAAGGTTTTCAGTAGTATTGAGAACAGGCCGAATAATCCCATAAATATTAGTATTGATGCTGCTATCCTTCTGCTGTTCTCTATCTTCTTTGACAGTAATAAGTATATAGAAACAGAAATCAGCAAGCAAAATATTAGTGTTGCTTGCTGGTAAACAAAGATTTCCTTGCTTAGTTCCTGGAATCCTATTGTTGTTGTTATTTCTTCAATCATTTGTTTTTAGCCGCTATCCTTTTTGATTTCTTTTCCTCATACAATCCTGCAAGGTAGATCAGTATTATTATTAGTATAACTGCTGCAAACCATAGTCCATACAGTACCATCCAGTAATATATTATCCCACCTAATATGCCGAATGCAAATGCTTGTATCAATACTAAAAATCCCAAGCCCAGCCTTTTTGAATGTGTTCTGAAAAAGTTTTCTTTAGAAATCGCCTTAACAGTTTTTATAGCTCCTCTAGCCAATATTACCACCTCTTTTGTGTAATCTTTATAAAGATTATATTTAAATCTTTCTGTTTTAATAGGTAAGGGTATTATCTTTCTTTGGTGGATGATTACTTTTTATTGCTATATCATCTAAAAAGAAGGGTTTACTCAGTTGCTATAGTCATTGGCTGGCATTTATCTCCACATTTAATGATTTCTTGGAAGATGGCATCAATGCTTGGTTCTTGGGTCTTTACTGTTCTTCCATCTTTTAATTTTAGGGTTACTTCTCCTGAATGTGTTTGCATTACTAAACTTACTTGTCCGCTTTGTATTAGCTCTACTGCTTCTTCCCAATAGATCTCATCTTGGTTTCTTGCTAAAAAAGTGAAGGCTGAAATTATGGCTACAACAACGATTAACACAGTCCATGCTATTGTTGATTTTTTAACCATGATTACATTTCAGGAACTGGAGGTATATAAAATTTTTGTAAACTGTCATGAATTAAGATATTCAAAAGATTAATATACCTGATATGCTGAAAATTTCTTATTAAAATTGAGGTGTTTGGTAAAATGACAAAATTAAAAGGTAGCGAAACAGAAAAGAATCTTTTAAAAGCATTTGCGGGGGAAAGTCAGGCAAGAAATAGGTATACTTATTTTGCATCATCAGCGAAGCATGAGGGTTATGAGCAGATAAGTGGAATATTTTTGGAGACTGCAGAAAATGAGAAAGAGCATGCAAAAGTGTTCTTTAAACATCTTGAAGGTGGCAATGTTGAGATAACTGCGATGTATCCTGCTGGTAAAATTGGAAAGACTGAGGAAAATCTTCTTGCTGCAGCTGATGGTGAAAAAGAAGAGTGGGGCAAGCTTTATCCTAGTTTTGAAAAAACAGCCAGAAATGAAGGATTCAAGGAAGTTGCAGATTCTTTCAAAGAGATAGCTGAGGTTGAAGAGCAACATGAGAAAAGGTACAGAAAATTGCTTGAAAATGTGAAAAATGGGGCAGTATTCAAGAAAGATAAGGTTGTCAAGTGGAAATGCAGAAACTGCGGTTATGTTCATGAAGGAAAAGATGCACCAAAGAAATGTCCTGCTTGCAGTCATCCACAAGCATACTATGAACTAAGATCAGAGAATTACTGATTTTTTTTTATTTGAATTAATTATTTTATGTTTCTAAACCAAAAGATTTAAATTAATTTCTTTGGTTCTTGGTTGTATGAATGCATTGTTTTTGGTTCCTCAGGTTGGTTTTAATGAGACTGAATTGTTTACTATAAAGCGGTTTCTTGAGAAGAATAATGTGAAATGTGATATTGCTAGTTATTCTAAGGGTAAGGTTATTGGCAAGACTGGTAAGTCCGTGGTTGCTAAACAGATTTTTTGCAGTGTTGTCGTTAAGGATTATGGTTGTTTTATTGTGGTTGGTGGGATGAATGTCGCTTCATTGATTGAGCACAAATGTGTGGTTGAAATGATTAATGATGCTTATTCTGTTGGTAAATTGATAGTTTTGTTGTGTATGGCTCCTGCTTTGTTTTGTTCAGTGACTGACATCCTGAAAGGTAAGAATGTTACTGTTTTTAAGAGCAAGGATTTGTGGGGTGTCAAAAATCTTGTTCAGCATGGTGTAAAACATGTCGATGAGCCTGTTGTTTTTGATGGTAATATCTTGACTTGCAGGGATGAGAAAGATTCTTTGCAGTTGGCAAAAACAATAGTTGAAGTCCTAAAATCTAAGAAATAAGTTTGGTTTATTGTTTCTTTTTTGTTTTCTTTGTTTCTATTTCTGGAAAGAACATGCTTTCGTATCCGCACTTGTTGCAGATGTATTCGTTCTGGAACGTGCCTATTGCTACTGCTTGTGATGACAGGTTTGGTGATACATCTGTGCTTTTGCATTTTGGGCAGATTCTTTGTTTTGTCATGTTAACGCTTCATCCGTATTTTATTTTTGCTGTTATTAGTGCTGCTGCTAGTGATATTTCTATTGAGCATGCCACCATGATTGGTTTTTGTCCGATTCCGATTCCGTATATTAAGAAAAGGAGTAGTCCGAATAGGTATATTGAGTTCCAGAGTAAGGAGATGTCTTTTGTTGATTTTGTCTTCCATGCTTTTATGACTTGCGGGATTAGTGATAGTGCTATTATAAATCCTGCAAAATATCCGATAATTTGTATTGTGTCTACCATGATGATTTCTTGGTCAGATTGTATATAAATTTTGTTAATTAATAAATGAGCCTGCGAGGATTTGAACCCCGGTCAATCGGTTACTTCTTCTTGTTTTTGAAGCCGAAGCCGACCGCACTATCCAAGCTATGCTACAGGCCCAGAAAAGTCATTAAATAGGTTGGGGTTTAAAAAATTATTTAAAAAAATGAGAATTTAAGGATTGGTTCGTTTTAGGATTATCTCTATTGTTGATACCCTGACTTGTTTGCCTTCTTTGTTTTGGAATTCTTCGCTGTCTATCCTGATTTCTTTTACTTCTATTTGTCCGTCAAGGAATCTTTTTACTGCTACCTCAGATATGTCTACTGCTCTTGAGATGAATTTTCCTCTTGCTTTTATTAATATTTCGTCTGCGTTTTTTGTTGTAAACTGCATTACTACTGCAGTCACATAGTTCATGAACGGTTTTCCACCCACGAATATTGAATTGTCTTCACTCATTTTTCTTTACCCCCTCAGTCTTCTTTTATTTTCATCAATCTAGTAACATATCCTGCTATGACGTTTCTCATCTTTAATGATGGTACTTCTGCATATTGAGATACTAATTTTTTGTTTTCGTCAAAGTCTTTCTTGAAGTTCGTTCCGTACTTTACTATTAGTTCTCTTGTTATTCTTTTTACCAATTTTGTTTTTATTCTTCCCATTAGATCACTCTAGTTTTTTGTTGACAGACAGGTTTTATGGGCACTATTTAAAGATTTCGGAGGTTTGGTATACAAAAGTGTATACTGGCTCAGTTTTTTTGTATGAAAAAGCTTACTTTCTTATTTCTTAGGTCTTTTACTATTAGGTCTGCTTTTTTTAGTTTTTTTGCTGGGTAGCTGTTAGTTACAGCTATACATTTGCATTTTGCTCTTTTTGCAGCTATTATTCCTGGTATCGAGTCTTCTATCACTACGCATTCTTCTTCTTTCACTCCTAATCTTTTTGCCATCTTTTGGTAGATTTGGGGGTGGGGTTTGTGGTTTCTGACATCTTCTTTTCCTATTATTTTTGTGATGTACTTTTGTAGCTTGAATTTTTTTACCACTATCTTTGCTTCTTTTCTCCATGAGCTTGTTGCTATTGCTACCTTGTATTTCTTGCTTAGTTTTACAATGACTTGTTTTACTCCTGGAAACATCTTGACTTTTTGTTGTAATAATTTTTTATAGATCTTTTTCTTTTTGTCTCTCCATTTGAGAGCGTTTCCTCTTACATGATATTTTTTGAAGTAGTTTTTTACTGTGTACTGGTCTAGTGTTCCTATCAGTTGTTGGAAGTCTTTCTCTTCTAGGTCAACGTTTTTTTGTTTTTTGAACAATTGTTTCCATGCAAGAAAATGTTGGTATTCAGAATCAATTATTACCCCATCCATGTCAAAAACTATTGCTTTTATCATTATGGTTATCTTTTAGGGGTTGGCTTTAAATATTTTTTCAAATGCAAAACGTTTTAAACTATCCTTTTTTCTTTTTTTGCATGTTTATTCCGAAACAGTATGGCAAGTCAAGGGTTGATAGTTGTCCTTTCTGTGGTAAGCAGTCTACTACTGTAAACAAGCAGGGTGTTCCTGTCTGTCTGCAGCACAAGAATGAAGAGCTTTCTGGTTTGAAGTGTTTTTGTGGGGAGTATTTGGAGTTGAGGGGTGGTAAGTGGGGGCCGTACTTTTTTTGCATGAAATGTGGTAATATTAGTTTCGCAAAGGGTTTGGAAGCAAATCCTGATATTAGTAAAGGTAATGCTGGTTTTAAGGTTCAGCAGAAGGCTAAGCCGACTTACAAGGTTGAGGAAAAGAAGGGTAATGAGATTGTGATAAGGTCTGACGAGTTAGATTTCTATTATTAATTTATGTAATGAAAACTTTTTTATACTCTTAATCTATTGGTATCATAAGGAGAGGTGTTTTGATGAAGCTTAGTTTTTGTGGTGCTGCTAAGATTGTTACTGGTTCTTGTTTTTTGGTTGAGACTCAGAAGAGTAAGGTTTTGG